>Ga0310694_10002699_pt1 | contig 17924 bp, 18 predicted proteins | sample 174DNAGHGhighgp2_FD_203884 | JGI IMG/M metagenome (GOLD analysis project Ga0310694, IMG submission 203884) | Sheep rumen microbial communities from Palmerston North, Manawatu-Wanganui, New Zealand - 1742 DNA GHGhigh gp2 (v2) (version 2) | ecosystem: Host-associated > Mammals > Digestive system... | reverse complement strand
AGTATCTGTTTTTTCTTCAACGATATGGTAAACATTTTCAAGATAAGTCTCATCCCAACTATCATCATCATCTAAAATTGCCAAATAACTTTCTTCGCCTATCTTTTTCGCCAAATAATCAGCTCCTGTATTCCACGCACCAGTTCCTGACATATTTTTGGTACGGCTGTTTTTGACATAGTGAATTAATGGATTATTAATAACAGCTATTTGGTTTTCAATCTTGCCAGAAACGGCAATGTCATTATTATCATCAACCACAACAATGCAATCGGGTTGCACTGTTTGTTTCAATACAGAATATAACGACCTGTTAAACAATGTATCTGTTCGAGACATTGAAGTCGCAATTATCACTCCTATTTTCGGTTTGTCTACCATACACGCAACAATATTTAAATGTATAAAAATGCACCAATATTATTTACGAAATAATCTAAATTAGAATCTATTTGAATTACTAATGGCAATTGTGGCTTACCCAGTAATTACACATACAAAAAACGGTGGTTTACACCACCGACTATTATCTGCCAGAACTTCGGCCTTTAATTAATTCTTCATTTGGAATCGGAAAAAACAAAAATGGCCCCCGATTTTTCAGGGGCAAAGAGTTTTATTCGTTGCCCTTTCAGGGCGCTTGCGGTGATTGTAACATTTTCCTGTGGCGCCGCTTCGCTTTGCCATAGGCTATTTTAAGTTGCGCTTTCAGCGCGAAGTTGACAGTTGAATTTTCATTCTATGGCGCCGATTTGCTTTGCCTTTGACTATTATCAGTTGCCTTTTTAGGGCGATATTGTTGTTAAATCAACAATTTGAATGGTGCCAAAAACAGAAACGCGCTGAAAGCGCAAATCAAGACAGCCCAACGCAAAGTGCACGAAGAATGAGTGCACGGCACGTTGGGTTATAGGCGAAAGTGTAATTGGCGCGCTGAAAGCGCAACTCAATCTGTCCACAAATACCGCTCGTCATAATCAATGTTATATTGCTTCAAAAACAACAGCAACTCTTCTTTAAACGAAGCCTTTTTGTGGTGATTCTTCTGATTCTGAATGTAATTGAAGGTTTTGTCGTACAACGACGGACTGACTGAAAAAATGCCATATCCGCTTTGCCAGGCAAAATTCTTGTAATAGTCAGAAAGGTGTTTTATCCATCTGCTACTGTGCCTTTTAACATCTTCAATAAGTTTCGCTGCGGCGATATTTTTCGAAAGCGAACAGAAAATATGGATATGGTCAGGCATCCCATTGATTATTATTGGTTTGGATTCCAAATCGTTGAGAATAGAGCCAATGTAGGCATATAGAGATTGAGAATCTTCGTCTTTTATTAGGCAACTTGTGCTTTTCACGTGGAATGTGATATGGGCAAATAGTTGCGATAGTGATTGTGCCATTTTATTGATAATTATTGTTTTGCGAAAATAGCATTTTTTTGAGTTGCCCTTTCAGGGCGCTGACTAGGACTGCCCCTTTTTCCTATGGCGCCGCTTCGCTTTGCCATAGGCTATTATGAGTTGCGCTTTCAGCGCGAAGTCGATAATTGTATTTTTCATTTATGGCACCGATTCGCTTTGCCATAGGCTATTATAAGTTGCTCCTTCAGCGCGATTTCCGCGATTTCCGTGCGTTCCGTGGGTACCTCACACCAACTCCGCGTAAAGGTCGAATTCGTCGGCATCGGTGACGCGCACGCTGACAAAGTCGCCGATTGGCAGGTTGGCGCCCGAAACGAGCACTTCGCCGTCAACTTCGGGTGAGTCGCCCTCGCTGCGGCCGACAAAATATTCGCTTTCCTGTCTGTCAATCAGCACTTTTATGGTTTGCCCAATTTTCTTCTGATTGATTTCCAGCGAAATCTGCTGCTGAATGGCCATAATCTCCTCCATTCGCCGTTGTTTCACATCTTCGGACACGTTATCGGTGTAATTTTCAAAGGCATAGGTATGCTCCTCGTTCGAATAGGTGAAGACACCCAGGCGGTCGAAGCGCACATCTTTGACAAATTCAACTAGTTCGGCAAAATCTTGGTCTGTTTCGTCGGGGTGGCCCACAAGCAGAGTGGTGCGCAAAACAAGGCCAGGCACGCGCTTGCGGAACTCGCGCACAAGATTGTAAGTTTCTTGTTTACTGATATTTCGGCGCATCCGTGTGAGCATATTGTCGCTGATATGCTGCAGGGCAATGTCGATATAGTTGCAAATGTTGTTGTGGCGCGCCATCACGTCGAGCACATCGAGCGGGAAGTGCGCGGGATAGGTGTAATGTATTCGCAGCCAGGCCAATCCGTCGATTTCGGCAATCTGCTCCATCAGTTCGGCAAGGCACTGCTTCTTGTACAAATCGACGCCGTAGAACGACAAATCCTGCGCAATCAGAATTATCTCCTTCACGCCCGAAGCAACCAGCAGACGGCATTCTTCCAAAATCTCTTCTTTCGGTCGTGACTTGTAACTACCTGTAATATTGGGAATTGCGCAAAACGAACAGGTGCGGTTGCAACCTTCCGAAATCTTCACGTAGGCATAATGTGGCGGTGTAGTCAGCGTGCGCCCAGGCTGCAGATTGCAGTGATATTCAGCGTTGAAATATTGCAGCATCGGCTTCAGTTCAAACTTGCCGAACCACGCGTCAACTTCGGGTATTTCGGCCTTCAACTCCTCGCGGTAACGCTGACTCAGGCAGCCGCAAACCACGATTTTGCCCACGCGGCGGTGTTTTTTCTGCTCGGCAAACTCAAGTATCGTATTGATTGACTCTTCTTTAGCATCGTTAATAAATCCGCAGGTGTTGATTACCACAAAGTCGAATTTTCCCGACTCGGCCTCGTAACTCACATCGAAACCATTAGCCACGAGTTGGCGCATAAGAATCTCGCTGTCAACGCGATTCTTTGAGCATCCCATTGTCAGAAGGTTGATTGTCTTTTTCATTGCAATGTTAGACAAGTGATTGATTATGAGAATAATGAATCAACAAATTCGGCAGGCACAAAATCCTGCAAATCGTCGATTCCTTCGCCCACGCCAATGTAGCGCACGGGGATTTTGAATTGGTCCGATATGCCGATAACCACGCCGCCCTTGGCCGTGCCGTCGAGTTTGGTTATTGCCAGCGACGACACTTCGGTTGCCAGCGTGAACTGCTTGGCCTGCTCAAAGGCGTTTTGGCCTGTCGAACCATCGAGCACCAGCATCACATCGTGCGGCGCCTGCGGGTCGATTTTCTGCATCACCTTGCGGATTTTGGTCAACTCGTTCATCAGGTTCACCTTGTTGTGCAGTCGGCCAGCCGTGTCGATAATGACCACATCGGCGCCGTTTTTGGTTGCCGACTCAAGCGTGTCGTAGGCCACCGAAGCGGGGTCGGAACCCATACGCTGCTTGATAATGGGCACGCCGACGCGGTTTGCCCAAACCTCGAGTTGCTCAATGGCGGCGGCGCGGAAGGTGTCGGCTGCGCCAATCATCACCTTCTTGCCCTGCTGCTTGAATTTGTTGGCTAATTTCCCGATTGTTGTTGTTTTTCCTGCCCCGTTAACACCCACAACCATAATCACATACGGCTTGCCCGCAATGGTTTCAATGGCGTTGTCGTGTGAGTTGGCTTTGTTTTCGGCCAAAAGGGCGGTAATCTCGTCGCGCAGCAGAGCGTTCAACTCGTTGGTGTTGAGATACTTGTCGGCCTTTGCACGTTCCTGGATTCGCTCGATAATCTTCAGCGTGGTTTCAACGCCCACATCCGAAGTAATCAGCACTTCCTCCAGATTGTCAAGCACTTCATCGTCAACGGTTGACTTTCCCACAATGGCGCGGGATATTTTTTTGAACACGCTCTCTTTGGTTTTCGCCAAACCCTTGTCGAGCGTATCTTTCTGAAAACGAGAAAATAAGCCCATAATTCAAATCCGCTTAAGTGTAATGGAACAGCCGCCAAATAAAAAGGCTTTCCCCGAATACGAAGAAAGCCTTTTTAATGGTAAATCAAAAAATTATTTCTTGAAAAAATCCTTTGCGTGCTCAGCATTAACAACTTCTTCCTTGAACTGGTAAGCGCCTGTCTTCGGCGATTTTACCATCTTAATGCATTTTACGAAACTTTTAGCGTCGCCTGTTTTCAGGGTTGCAACTACTTTCTTTGCCATAGCCTATTATTTTATCTCCTTGTGAACTGTAACCTTCTTCAGGAATGGGTTATACTTACGCATTTCCAGTCTCTCGGGGGTGTTTTTGCGGTTCTTAGTGGTAATATACCGCGACATTCCTGGCACACCGCTCTCTTTTTGCTCGGTGCATTCCAGAATCACCTGAACTCTGTTACCTTTTGCTTTCTTTGCCATTTCGAACTATTTTTTAGTAGTTATTGATATAACCTGCGGCTTTGGCCTCTTGCAGCATCTTGTGCAAACCTTTTTTGTTGATATCGCGCAAGCCGCTTGCTGATACTTTCAAGGTAATCCAACGGTCCTCTTCAGGATAGTAGAATTTTTTCTTGAACAAATTTGCATGGAACTTTCTCTTGGTCTTCAAGTTAGAGTGACCAACGTTGTTACCAACCATGCTACGTTTTCCTGTTACTTGACAAACTCGTGACATATAACTTTTTTTTATATAGTTTTCTTCTAAAAATCGGATTGCAAAGTACGTGTTTAAAATTCAATAAAGCAAATGTTTTTTGGTGTTTTTTTTGACACTTTCTGTTGTTTCGCAAAGCGATTTCGGCATCAGACATTTGCGTGTTTTTTAGATTGATTTTCAGTTTGATATTCACACGTTAGCCAGCAGCATTTCGAGTGCGGCAATTGTGAACCGCTCAATATTCCGCTCGCGGTCTGTGCCAAAAACCATGCGTTGCGACACCACTTTGTCGGGTGTGGCCACACCAATATACACTGTTCCGACGGGGTCGTTGGCGGTGGCGCCGGTTGGTCCGGCAATGCCTGTGGTGGAAACGGCGAAATCGGCACCCGTTGCGCGCCTTGCGCCTTCGGCCATTGCCTCGGCCGCTTGGTGCGAAACCTCAGTGTATTGCTCAATCAGGTCCGACGGCACGCCCAGCACTTTCATCTTCACTTCATTTGTGTACGACACCACTCCCCCTTTGAACCACGCCGAACTGCCCGGCACAAGCGTTATCCGATGGGCAATGTTGCCGCCGGTGCAACTCTCGGCCGTAGCCACCCACGTGCCTACCGACAGCATTTTTGCGGCCAGCCGCTCAACCAAACTCCTTGATTCGTCCATAAAAACAACTGTTTAAGTATGGCGAAAATAGTTTTTTATGTTTATAAACAGACGTTTCGGTAAATGTGTTGATGTTTTTTTGAAAAAATTATTCATGCACAAAATATTACGTAAAACGTTGCGTTAATTCAATGCAACTATTAAAAACATTTATAAGAAAGGGTTTCTGCCTATGGTAAAATTTTTTACTATTTTTTTTAAAGTCAGTAACATACGGAGCAATAAAAGCAATTCGGACAGCATTCTGGAAGATGGGTTGCGCGACCAACTCAGTCCTTCGGATGCCACAATCGGTAATATTATGGCTTTTGCAAAGGCTCACCGTACTGAAAAAATTGGAGACACCGGTTCGGTTGAACTGGTGATGAACTAAAGTGCCTCAAGCATCTTGAGGTTACAAGCGGGGGTTTCGACTTCCGCTTTTTTTGTGAAGAAAATCAGAATCGGAATACAATGCCCAGTTTCAACAACTCCTTGAACTGTAATCCTTTGGTAACTCCAATTTGCTTGCCGTTGTCATCTTTGACGGGAATCTCCTGGTCATCGTCATAAATCATTTCGGTAGTGATGGTTGCACGCACATAATAATTAATAGGGAACACCAGCTCGAGGTTCCAATCGACATCGACATTCTGCGGTTTATGGAAATAGTTTGAGAAGAACTCGGCAACCGAATTGACCTCGATATCCTTCCAGAATTTGTTTTTATACACCCATTTAAGATACAAACCCGTCTCACTGCGCACATAGCGGTCCTCATCGACATTGTATCGCTTGTGGCTGACGGTGTCGCTCACCACAAATGTGTTTTTCGACGTAAGCGGCGAAAGCGTGATGCTGTTATGAGCATCTGGTTTATACTCCATACCGGCGCCAATGGTGAGAGTGGCCGGCGCCATGAACCGCGATGCAAGCCTCGTCTTGATATTGCCGTTGTACTCATAAATTGGAGCAAACTGCGACTTAAATTCCAACTGACCACTATAATAGAATTTTCTAAAGGCGCGATAACCATAAATTGACGATATGTTGATTTTGTCCTCGTTGGTACGCATCGACTTTTTTCCTTGCCTGATTGCGCCATACTTGAACACACCTTTGTTCTCCCACGAGTGCGCTCCGCGCTTGTAATTGGCGTAAAGCTCGAGGGTGGAAAGGAGCGTAATGGTGTTTTCGCCTCCTTTCACCCAATTGTGAAGACTCATCTGTGTGGCATCGAGCGCGATTTTGCCGCCTAAAAGCCAATAATTAGGATCTTCGGGCTTCTGCCTGTCAATTACCATCAATCCATTTACTCGCGATTCCGCTAAAATGTCGAGAAGCAACTTTCGGGTTTTCTCAATATTGTCGGTCTCGATTTCGGGGGAGTCGTTGATAAGCAAGCGAAACGAATTCCGATGAATGTCGCGAATCAGTGCCGGCTCATCGTTTCCTGCAATGTCTTTGATTGTCGTGCGTATAATGCGCGGACTGCCATCGTAAAGTTTGAACCGCAGTGAGTCTCCATTCAAATTTACCAAATAGAAAATGGTAGTGTCTTTGCGCATCCGGCGAATCTGGCTCACAACAGGCAATTTCCGGATATCGGCAAGGTTCTTTCTGATGGCCTTGACAAGTGTGTCGGTATAAGGCGTTGTAAGGGCCACGAGGCTGTCGTAGTTCACGTTCGATTCGGACACAATGTCCAGAATATCGCCGAACAGCGAATCGGCCGTTGACACATCCATTGTGTCGAGCGTACGCAGCAAGTGCCATTTCGCACGATTTTCGGTCATCTCGTATTCAAAACGCTCGTTACGCACACGGACTGTGTCGTAAAAAGCTCGCATCCAAGCCAGTTCAATTTCGGGTCTGTTTCTTTCGACAAGCCCGACAAAATCGGAGAAATTGAGGTTCGCGGTGTCGGCCGAGAGCTGATAATTCAAATATCTGTAAGCTTCGTAAAATGCTGTGTCGATGATATTTGCAGGACGATTCTGTCTGAAATAACTGTTTATCACCTGGCGGTCCCAACTTTCGGCAACAACACGTCGCGAACTGCGTCTCTGCGCCGACAAAATAACCGGGCAAAGGCACAACACCAACAATATTAACCGCCGCAAAGTCATAGACAATTATTTGCGAAAAACTACTTCTCGCGGAAATAAATCTGCACCGGAACACCTTGAAGTTCAAAGTTTTCGCGCATTTTGTTCTCAAGGTAGCGTCGGTACGGGTCGCGAATGTACTGCGGCAGGTTGCAGAAGAAGGCAAACTGCGGCGACGGCGTCGGCAACTGCGTTACATATTTGATTCTTATGTATTTACCCTTCACTGTCGGTGGCGGATAGTTGTCGATGGCGGCCAGCATAACCTCGTTCAGTTTGGCTGTCGAGATTTTTTGGCGGCGGTTTTTGTAAACCTGCATTGCCGTCTCAACGGCCTTAAACACACGCTGTTTGGTGAGAGCCGAAATGAACAGCACCGGCACATCGTTGAAAGGTGCCAGTTTGGCCTTGACGGCAGCCTCGTACTCTTCCATCGTGTTCTTTTCCTTCTCAATCAAATCCCACTTATTTATCAGAATCACAACGCCTTTGCGGTTTTTAACAATCAGACTGAAAATGTTCAAATCCTGCGATTCGAGTCCCAGCGTGGCATCGATAATCAGAAAGCAGACATCCGATTCCTCAATGGTGCGTATGGCGCGCATAACTGAATAAAACTCAAGGTTTTCCTCAACTTTGTTCTTCTTGCGCAGACCAGCCGTGTCGATAATATTGAACTCGAAACCGAACTTGTTGTAAACGGTGTTGATTGAGTCGCGGGTGGTGCCGGCAATGTCGGTCACAATATTGCGGTCCTGCTCGAGCAGGGCGTTGATAAACGACGATTTTCCAGCGTTCGGGCGGCCAACAACGGCAATGTTGGGCAGGTCGCGGGCCTCGTCGGCGGGTTTGTTGCGGTCGAATTTGGCCACAATGGCATCCAGCAGGTCGCCGGTGCCGGAACCGTTTATTGCCGAAATGGCGTAGATTTCGCCCAGTCCCAGCGAATAAAACTCGCCCGTAAGATACTGTCGGTCAATGTTATCCACTTTGTTGACGGCCACAACAACCGGTTTGCGCGATTTGCGCAGAAGTTCGGCAACATCGTCGTCAAGGTCGGTTACACCGCCGGTCACATCGGTCAGGAAGAGAATTACATCTGCCTCATCGACAGCCAATTTCACCTGCTTGCGGATTTCGCCTTCGAAAATGTCGTCGCTGTTTGTGACGTACCCGCCCGTGTCGATAACCGAAAACTCAATTCCGCCCCACTCGCACTTGCCGTAGTGGCGGTCGCGGGTGACGCCTGCGGTGGCATCGGTTATAGCCTGACGGCTCTCGACCATCCGGTTGAAAAGTGTTGATTTGCCGACATTTGGACGGCCGACGATTGCAACTATATTACTCATATCTAATTGTTTACTTTATTATCAAATTTCAGAATTTAGAATGCAGAATTCAGAATAAACAGGTTTTCTTAATCCTGCTCGTATCCAAAGAACCGCAGGTTTTGGTCCTTGTCGCGCCAGTCTTTCTGCACTTTCACCAGCAATTCAAGAAAAACTTTGGTGCCGACAAACTGCTCAATGTCCTTACGCGCCTCGGTTCCAACCTTTTTCAGCGCCGCGCCTTGGTGGCCAATAATAATGCCCTTGTGCTGCTCGCGCGATACGTAAATTATTGCTCTAATGCGTGTAAGTTCCTGACCTTCTTTGAATTCGTCAACCAACACCTCGCACGAGTAAGGAATTTCCTTTTTGTAGTTCAAGAAGATTTTCTCGCGGATAATCTCTTGAACGAAAAAGCGTTGCGTGCGGTCGGTGAGTTCGTCCTTGTCGAAGTAGGGCGGATTTTCGGGCAGCAGTTCCTTAATCTTCTCGAAAACCTCGGCAGTGTTGAACTTGTGCAGCGCCGAAACGGGATAAATATATGCGTTGGGCAGCACCTCGCTCCACATCTGAATCTTTGCCTCGAGTTCGGCTTGGTTGCTCAAGTCTATCTTGTTGATAAGCAGGATAATCGGAATATTTTTCTTGCGAACTTTCTCAAGATACTCGCCGTTCTTGTCGAACGTCTCAACCATATCTGTCACATACACAATAATATCGGCATCGACTAGTGCTGTGTCGACAAACTTCAGCATTGCTTCCTGCAACTTGTAGTGCGGCTTCAGAATGCCCGGCGTGTCAGAGTAAACCATCTGAAAATCATCGCCATTGACAATGCCCATTATGCGGTGGCGCGTGGTCTGCGCCTTGTTGGTGATAATCGAGAGCCGCTCGCCCACAAAGGCGTTCATCAGCGTCGATTTGCCGACATTCGGGTTGCCGATAATATTTACAAAACCTGCTTTATGTGCCATCGCCTGAAAATTTGCGGCAAAGATAGTTGATTTTTTCGGTGAATCGGCCAATCGGTGAATCGGTAAGTCAATACCAATCGTAAAATAATCTATCGGCAAGTTTTTGCAGAAAAATGGCAAAAAATGGCATTTTCTTGCCGATACCGGCAAGTTTGACTTTGGTGTTGCTATGATTAAAAGAAAAAAATCACCAGTACCGCACGTTTAATGCAGTTGTGTCCTTTGTGTAATTAATCCGTAAAAAACGCCATATTTGCCGTTGCTGCACAAGAGGTTGCTTGAGCCATTTGTGATAATAGCAAAACATTATGGTACAAGAAATTATAGTTGATAATAATATTATTGTGCGCCCAACACTAATGAGTGACGCACCGCCGATTTTCGACGCGTTCAGCACGCAGGGCAACTATCTGCGCCAGTGGCTGCCCATTGCCGCCGATTTCAATACGCTCGACGACGTGTGTGACTACATTGAGAACTGCGACTGCGAAGGAATCGGCAGTTATTCAATTGTTTACAACGGCCAGTTTGCAGGACACATCGCTGTGAAAAATATTAGTTATCTGTCGCACATCAGCGAGTTGGGCTATTGGCTGACAAAACCTTTGCAGGGCCGTGGCATAATGACACGAAGCATACAAGCGTTTATCAATCAGGTTTTTACAAAGACTGCCGTGAACCGCTTGGTAATCAAGTGTGCCGTGGGCAACGAACGCAGCCGTCGGATACCTATCCGCCTGAATTTCAAACTCGAAGGCGTTGAGCGCGACGGTGAAATGTCGGCCGACGGCCACTACAACGACCTTGAAGTGTTCAGTCTTCTGAAATGTGAATATGAGCAATTAATTAATCAAAAATCATAAGTCAAAAATCAATAAATCAACGAATTATGGAATGCGAGATAAGTAATTTGAATCTGACCGTCAAAATTGAGCAGACGGGCGCCGAATTGAGTTCAATTGTGTCGAAGGCAAGCGGCCGCGAGTTTGTGTGGAACGCCGACCCGTCGGTTTGGGGCAGCAGCGCGCCTGTGCTTTTCCCCATTGTGGGCGGCCTGAAGAACGGTCAGTCAAGCCATAACGGCGTGACTTTCAGTATGCCACGCCACGGAATCGTGCGCCACAACACTAATATCCACGTCATTGAGCAGGAACACGACCGTATAACTTTCCGCCTGACGGCCGACGAGCGCACGCTGGAACATTACCCGTTCCGCTTCACATTCGACATCAACTTCCGCGTGAAGGACAACAGTGTGATTATCACGCATATAGTTAAGAATACCGACAATCAGGATATGTATTTTTCGGTTGGCGCGCACCCTGCGTTCAACTGCCCGATTAACGCGGGCGAGAGCTACAGCGACTGCTACCTTGAGTTCAGCGAGCGCGAGACTCTCTCGACAAGCCCGCTCACCCCTGACGGACTGGTGAAGAACGAGAGCATTCCTGTGCTGAAAGACAGCAACATACTGCCGCTGACCGACCATTTGTTCGACAACGACGCGCTCATCTTCCGCAACCTGAAATCGCGTTGCGTGACGCTGCGCAGTCACAAATCGGACACTGCCGTGGCCGTTGAGTTCGACGATTTTAACTATCTGGGAATCTGGGCGAAACCGCAGGCGCCGTTCGTCTGCATTGAGCCGTGGCTGGGCGTTGCCGACAGCGTTGACAGCGACGGCCTGATTGAGCACAAGGAAGCCATCATCAAACTGCCCGCGGGCGAAAAGTTTGAAGCAAAGTATTCGGTTAAAATTATTGAGTAATCAGCCTTGAGAACGGCTTAAAGCCCGATTTTTAACGTTGCCACAACGCCACGCGGAATAGTAAGTGTCATGTTCGCACCACGCTTGCCTTTGCCGCGCGAGCCTTCGGGAAAACACATCTCATTATAGACGTTTCCGAAGTCGTACGCATTGTAACACAGAATGTTAAGGCTCATTGTGCGTTGCCATGCGGTCCACATCAGACGTGCGTGAAGGTCGATGTTGAAGAGAGCGCTTTCGCGGCAACCAAAATCGCCGTCGGTGGGGTTTATGCCTCGTGTGCAGTAAGGGCGAACAGCCATTTGAGTGTCACCATTGGCATCGGTCGACGTGGCAGTGTTGAAGAACACAAACGGCTGACCATCGGTCCATCGGCCGGTAATGCCGTACTGGAAATGCTGATTTACATTGTGTGCCAAATAGATACGGCAGACGTATGCCTTGTCTTGGTCGAGGCGCCCAACACCGCGATACTTGCCTTCGGTGTTTTCGATAGTGTTTTGAGTGTTGGGATTAGCCGTCGATTCCGACAAAACACTTATATTATTGGCTACCGGACCGTTGCCCAATGCCGACAACCCGGCGCCCATCATCGACTGCCACGACAGGCTGAACAGAACATTTTGGCCATGATAGGTATAGCGCGAATTTTGCGTAACATAGAACGGCGTGTTCAGCAAAGGATGGTCGCCCATCATGTTTTTGAGCAGATAATCAACAATATAATTATGCTGACCGGGGTTCAGGAAATAGAAACCATCGCTGTCGGTGTAGCCGTTAGCGTCAGCTCCACCCTCGAACTGCGCCATCCAAGTGTGATGGAACTTCTTGTATGTCTGCAAGAAAACAAACTCATGCGAGCCCAATTGCAAGCGCACCGGAATGTTGACCGTGAAATATCCCGGCTGCATTAGATGGTTAGCGTAATCGTGATAGCGACCGCCAGTTGTGGTAAATAATCGCTCAGAATCAGCAAAATAAACATCAGCATTCATATAGTCGCTGCTCATGAAACGAATGTCGTCGATGTTGTAACTAACACGGTCGTGAGCAAGTGTCAGCCCCATGTTGAGCCACCGGAACGGCCTGAAATCGAGTTTGATAGCAGCCTGAACATTGGGCGATATTTTGGTCTTTCCGTCGAGCAACATGCCATCGACAGTCATCGCAGCCTCGCTCAAGAAAGTGAGCGATGGTGTCAGCCTATGCCGAACCTCAACGCCTATCTTGTTTTCAATCAAACCTGAAGCAAATGCACGGCTTGTCCAATCGTAGCGATAAAGCTGTGTGGGCGCAGGTTGCTGTGTCTGTTGGAAATAAACCTTATTGCTGAACGATTCCTCGTCGGGATTGAAGATGAGGAGCGAGTTGAAGCCATCGACCTTGAACTGCAGCCACGGCAACAGCGGGCGGCTATAGTTGACAGCCCACGTCAGTTCGCGTGTTTTGCCATCGGGCATCCACGGATCAAGCGACTCTCCGTCTTGGTCGATTATGTTGCGGCTGAATTGCAAATTGTTGTGGCTGACCGCATTAGAGGCAAAAGTAAGGCCGGTTGTCAATCCGCCGCGGCCACCATAGAGCGATGCGCTGAAAGTGTTGAGCCGTGCCGTTTCGTCACGATTGAAGTAAAACTCGGCTCCGTAATCGTCTTTGCCAGAGATATTTATAAAATATCCGGCACGCTCGAGCCAATTGCCGGCAGGCAGTTGTCCATCGAGTTGCACCTTAAAATGGCTGGTGCTATAGAGCGGCTCGCTTGGGAGGAGTCCGTTTTGGTCGTAATTTGGCAGCATCAGTTGGCCAAAGCTGGCGTAAATGTGTTGCCGATAGTTTTCTCCGCCGATTTTCAGAGTATATGCCGCATCGGCAATTTCTTGGTTTTTAATGTGTTGGCGCTCTCCGATAGTCGATGGGTCATACGCATCATCGGTGCCCGTTCCGTGGAAAAGATGAATAATGTCGGCCGAACCGCGCGATATTCCTCCCAAATCGCCTTTGTTCCACGATAACGATGCATAGTCGTGGGCAAGCGTGTCGAGTTCGAAATTGAGTATAGAGCTGCGATTATCGATGCGGAGACTGTAATTCTCCATATTTGGCACATAGACCGACGAACCTGCCGTAAACCGGCTGTCGGTGCGAAATCCATCGATATAAAAACGATTCCAGCGGAAGGAATTGCCATCGATTGTGAAAATCAATTGCGCCGACTCGTCCCATTGTCCAACGTGAAGTCCTTGATAAACAGTGTGGTCGCACAAAGCATCGAGCCAATGGGCAAGGTGCCCCTGATGGTAGAAATCGCGGAAAAACGCCGCACCCACCGAGTCCTCATCAATCTGCGCCGATACGTTCATTGCGGCGGTCAAAAATATAAAACAGCAAATTATTCTCTTGAGTTTCATTGTTTTACTGTTTCATTATTGACAGAATATCGAGCCGATAGGCCACACCAAGGCGCAGCAAATGGTAAGGGTAATCGCGCAGACCATATTGATAAACAAAAACCGCATCAAATTGTCCAAAATGGCCGATGATGTCGGTGCGGAGAACCGTTGGACGGTCGTGAGCCAACTCTCCGCCATCGTTGTTGTGCTCCCAACCGCTGTACCCAGCCAAATTAGCTGATAATGAGAAAAATGCGTTCTCCCATTTGGCCATAACGCCAAACTGCGTGGCATCATTCTGGCGGCCAAGGTCGGTCTGCCAGCAAAGGAAACCTGTTGAGAGCGCCGCCCTCAAACGGTTGTTCCAACGAGCGTTTTGCCCCACCGCCACCGATTTAGCGACCGTCAAATCGAAAAAGTAGCCGGGGCTGTCGTAGTAGCGAGCGTGAAACGATTCGAAACCCGAAGCCGTCTTCAAAGCCGCACGCAGCACAATATCGGGCATGATTTCTCGTTCGCGGAGAATCTGCATATCGGTGCTAACATACACATCGCCAGCCAAATGGCCGCTGCGGGCTGTTTCCAGATTCTCTTCTTGCACTCGGCAGGCTTGCAAGCTCTCGTCGGTGTTGCGGTACCACTCCATGGCCGGCATCCACACCGATAGGTTGGCGCGGTCGGTCCAGAGCGGAATGTTAAGTTTGAAAGCGGCATCGACGGTGCGGTCGCCACGGAACCCTTTGAAATAATCGGTCGCCAACTCGGCCCGGAGCATGGGCTGCACACGCCCGTCGAGCATTTCGGGCACAGCAAAGGCGTTAGGTCCGAAATAGTACGGCGAAATCTGAGTTATTGTCCGTTGCGATGTCTTATTCAGCGGTGTTTGCCCAACCGTCTGACTAACAATCAATAACAATACAATGAGTGGCGAAATCCGCATTGCGATTCAATTTGGCGCGAAGATAATTAAACATTGTTGTCCGCTGAATTGTTTTGTGCCAATAGGACTGATTTTCATTCATTTTTCGACCCACAAAAAAAGACCTTACAAAACTGCAAGGTCTTCTTTTTATGGCTGTCGAACGACAGTTTACTCATCGTATCCGTCACGGAATTTCCCGCCTTTTTCCTGCCCGTGGTCATCTTCCTCGTCGTCGCTGTAGCTAATGTGAATGGCCACCCATTTGTCGTTCAATGGCACCTTGGCCACACCCGACAAATCGTACTCACTCAATATGTTAAATACGGTTTGGTCGTTCAGGTCGGTGCCCGATTTGGGGTAGCAGAACCATAGCTTGCCGTCGGTTTCAACGGCGTTCATGGCATCGTTGAGCAACTCTTCGGCCTCCTCGCGACTCTCGGCAAAAATCTGCACGTAACTGTAGTAGTCTTCCACTTCAGTGTGCACATCAATGCCTTCATTTTTAACCAATTGCAGAAACTCTTTGGGGGAATTGAGAATCAAAACGGTCTTACCGCCGGTAAGACTCAGTTTTTTCAAGATAGGGTTCATTTATTGCATCAATAAATATGTATTAGCAGTGCCAAAGTAAATGAAAGTTTTATTCGATACGCACTGAGCGCAAAAAAATTTTATGATAATTGATTTTTGAGCACAAACAACTTATATTGAACAAATTACACAAATTATTGATTGGGCATACCGACTTCGGACAACAACCAATGCCTATGCCTTTCAATCCTTCACGCATTCAGCCCTTCAATCACTAATAATTTCCATCTCATCAATCAGGTGGCGGGCACCGGCATATTTGTCAATAAAAAATAGCACAAAACGAATGTCGAGACAAATGTTGCGACAAATGTCGGCATCGAACTGAAGGTCGCTCATTGTTCCTTCCCAAACGCGGTCAAAATTCAAGCCGATAAGATTGCCGTCGGCATCGAAAGCTGGGCTGCCCGAATTGCCTCCTGTGGTGTGGCAAGTTGTGATGAAAGCCACTGGCATAGAGCCGTCGGGGTTGCAATATGGACCGAAATCGCGAGCGGCATTGAGCTGCCTCAGGCGTTCGGGCACGGTATAGTCGTAAACGTCAAGGTCGCATTTTTCAAACACACCATCGAGCGTTGTAAACGGACCGTAGGTGACCGCATCGAACGGGCGGAAGCCTCGTATTTGCCCGTAAGCCACACGGAATGTGGAATTTGCGTCGGGAAAGAACCGTTTGCCGGCAAGACACTCGCGCTGCAGCTGCATAAATTGGCGCTGAAACTCATCAGTTTTTTTGAGCGATTTCTGCATTGGCGTTTTAACGCTCGAATAGACAGCATCAACCTCGGCAGCAAGTACGAAAACCGGGTCTTTTTCAATCTTTTTGCGCGTTTTTCCGGTGTAGTTTTTGAAAAAACTGAAGGCCTTTGCCGAGTCGGCCAAAAGCGATTTTTGCAATAATTCGCCAACTTGCTCCTCTGCACCGCGTTTTACGCTTTTCAGTGTTGCGGGGACGTTGTCGGCATTTGTAAAATACTCACCAACAAGCGCTTGTGTAACAGCGCGATCAGTTGCAAGGTCATAATCGGCATAAAAATCACGCAACCGGCCAATGATTTTCGAGCGTTTTTGCTCGTCGGTACTGCCGCTTTTCAAAACCGCACGGATAGTGCTGCACAAATCAATCATTTCCGACTTGTAAAACGTCTCGTCGATCAGCAGTTTTGCTTGCCTATGTTTTTGATAGACAGTATATTCGTTGCGATAATCATCGAACAAGGTCCCATATTTCGCCTGGCGCTGCCGTTCGGCGGCAATCCACTCTCGCATTTGACTTTCAAGCGCGCGTTTGGTTTCAACCACCCGTTTGGTTTTCAATCCGTTACGCTCTCCTTGAAGTTTCTTCCACGCGTTGGCAAGACTGGCCGCCTTGCTGGTATATTTTATCATCACCTGCTGGTCGGCGCGCATCCTCTCTTTGATTATAGCAATTGACTTGCCTCGGGCGCTCACAACAATCGGGTCGTAGACGTCTTGCGTAGCCTCAACGGCAAACGATGGCAGATACTCGTGGGTGGTGCCCGGATACCCCATCAACATCACAAAATCGTCTTCGCGCTTCTCTTTTGAACTAATTTTCAGATAGTTGCTTGCGCGATACGGCACATTTTCGGCGGAATACTTTGCCGGCCGATTCAGGCTGTCGGCATAAATGCGGAAAAGTGTGAAATCGCCCGTGTGGCGCGGCCATGCCCAGTTGTCGGTGTCGCCGCCGAACTTGCCCACCGAAATGGGCGGCGTCCCGACAAGACGGACATCTTCAAAAATTTCATATACAGACAGATAATACTCGTTGTCGCTATAAAAAGCATCGATGTGGGCTTTTAAGCCGGTGCTGTCAGATACAGCTTTTTCGATTTCTGATATTTTGCTATTTATCAGCTCGTTGCGACGCTTAACCGACAATGTGTCGCTCAACCCGCCAAGCACCAACGATGTAACATCTTCCATCCGGCGCAAAAAGCAAACGCCAATGTCGTTTCCACCCAGCTCATCGGCCTGGTTCATTGCCCAAAAGCCGTTGGTAATGTAGTCGTTGGCAAGCGAACTATGCTGCTGCACCACGCTCAATCCGCAATGGTGGTTGGTGATGACCAAACCCTGCGACGAAATGACCGAACCGCTGCAGAAATGCGAGTACGGACGGTCTAAATCGACAAAGCCCACAACCGCGCTGCTCAGGCACTGCTGATTGATGCTGTAAATATCGTCGGCCGACAGGTGCAAACCCATCTCGCTCATCTCGCCAATGTTGTTCTCGAGCAGAAATGGCAGCCACATTCCCTCGCTGGCACTAACCGACAACGCAACAAAAATGCTTAGTAATGATATGGTTAAACGTTTCATAAAACGGTGTTTTCGAGTTTCGGAAAATAGTAAAAAATGTTTCAAAAGAACACAGAGAACGCGGAGGAAACGGAGTGCACAGAGAGTTTTTCTAATCGATTCCTTCCGATTCAACCAGATTTACGCGTTTTTGCGCCGTTTCTCTCGTTTTTTTGTGTTCCCCAACCAGGAACTGCCGATTTTGCTTCTTTGGTAAAATGCTAATTATCAGACACTAACCCACCATTCCGATACCATTTCAGACGAGCCACGACTTTCTCTGTCGAATTA
>Ga0310694_10002698_pt1 | contig 17925 bp, 16 predicted proteins | sample 174DNAGHGhighgp2_FD_203884 | JGI IMG/M metagenome (GOLD analysis project Ga0310694, IMG submission 203884) | Sheep rumen microbial communities from Palmerston North, Manawatu-Wanganui, New Zealand - 1742 DNA GHGhigh gp2 (v2) (version 2) | ecosystem: Host-associated > Mammals > Digestive system... | reverse complement strand
TTGACTATCTGGCGTTCTCCTTTCACCTGTACTCCGTTGAGCGTATAAACTTCAGGTTGAAGGCGTATCGTGCCAATACTCTCCGAAGTACACTGTTTATAAACAGTCTTGTAACCGACGTAGGAGATACGGGCGATCACGGTGGGCTGTTCGTAGGGAATAGCAAAGTAACCGCTTTCGTTGCTGACACCACCGCTAAGCAGCGTGGAGTCGGCAGGATTGAGGATGGCAATGTTGGCGTATGCCACAGGCTGTCCTTGCTCATCAATGACGGTTCCCATCAGGTGGCGGTCGGTCTTGTGGGTACACTCCACATAGATTTCGTGGTCATCGGGTTTCACGGTCATGCGAACTGGATAGAAGCCTATCATCTGCTGGATGGCATCGGGCAGTTTCTTGTTCTTGATGGTGGCTGTGATGCGGAAGTCCTCCAGTTCGTTGTAGAGGAAGTTGATGACGTAGGCCGTCTGCTCGTTGTTCAACTGGAGTAGGGCTTCGCTGAGCGACACATTATTATATATGTGGCTGACACGCTGTGCGAAGGTGCCAAGTGGCATGCAGAGGAAGCAGGCCATGAGCGTCAGAGTATATAGCGTGCGTCTCATCTTACCACCAGCGTTTTGTCTTCTATGCCGATGTTCACGGCCTCGAAGGTGTTCAACTTTTCTACTACACGCGAGAGGCTGTCTTCACGCTTCCATACAAAGTGGAAACGAAGGTGGCGGGCCGCTTCATTCTCAAACTCCACGCCGACGCCGTGGGCTGTAGCAATGGCTGTGAGCATGGAGTCGAGTGGCACATTGTTGAAGATGTATGGCTCAACGGGAATTGTGTCGACCTGAACCGTATCTGCTGGCAGGGGAGCGACCGGATTGATGTCGGTCGTTTGCTCCGTCGTGGGCTGTTGCGGTTTGGGCGTGCTGATGTTTCGCACAACTTGGATGGCGGCAAAGGCAATGCCCGAAGCCAGGAGTACACCGATGAAGGATGCAGCTATCTTGCGAGGTGCGAGGTAAGCGCGAAGACGGGGCTTATATTCTCCTTCGTCGAGGATTTCCAACTCTTCTGAATGGCTGGCTGCAAACTTCTCCCATTCGCCCTCCACATCTGGGGTGTCGTTCTTAAATGCATCGTGTTTGAAGGCACGCTTAGCGAAGCCAAGTTGCTGCACGAGGTGACGCATTTCGTCATCGGCGAGTATCTGCTGCAACTGCTCGTCGGTCAGTTGCTCTGGGTGGTCTTGTAATTCCAGAAGCCACTCAATACGCTGTTCTTCGGTCATCATATTGCTTTTGAGTTTGAATTGAAATACTTTCTGATTTTCTCCACAGACTGCTTCAGGTGGGTGTGGACGGTCTGGCGACTGACATTCAGCACTTCGGCCACTTCCTGGCAGGTCATTTCTCGTAGGTAACGTAGTCGGAAAACGTTCTGCTCCATCGGTGAAAGGTTGTCCCGCACGTAGCACATCAGTTCCTCCATCTGCATTTGCTCTTCCGCTGTATTGTCGCTAACAAATGTATCAGTGTCCTCGGTAAGCAGGCGTGCAAATCGTTCTTGCACCTGTTTGTGCTGCAACACATTCAAACAACGATGATGCACACTCGCCAAGAGGAATGCTTTTGCGTTGTCTGCCCTCATCACTACCTTGCCGCTAAGCAGACTGGCGAACACATCGCTCACCACGTCCTTGCTCTCCGCTTCATCGAAGAGTAATGTGAGTGCCAGATGATACATCTGCGTGTAGTGTGTCTTGAACAGACTTTCGATTTGACTCCGTCCAATTCCTCCTCGCTCGGCAGAGTTGATGCGAACATCACTCTGCGCTCGCTCGTTCGTCATTTCTTTTCGTGTCATACACTTATTATACAGTTCAGACGAAGAAAATGTAAAGCGGAAATGCAATTATTTTCAATTCAAACTCAATTTTTTATTTTTGGGGGTGTATGTCAGGGGACTGGTACCTGACATATCGAAACGACCAAAAACAAAGCGTCAGTAACGCCTTTCAATATGTAGTGCTCCACCAAGCGGCTCCGTCCTCCTCAAAGGACATCACAGCCACTATAGGTAGATGCGAGGGCAAAGTTAGTGATTATTTTGCACAAAACGAAATAAAACGGGAAAAAATTAGATGCTTACAGAAAAAGTTTTAAATCTTCACGGTTTGATATGGTACGTTATTCACGCGCGCGTGAGAATTTTGAGAAATTTGCTACCACGCTACCACAGAATGTCTGAAACGGCCTGTATATGGGCAAATAGGGTGCGGTGGTAGATACTGGAAAGGTGGTAGCAATGCCACCACTTTGGCATGTTCTACACAAGAAATTGGGTAAAAACGAGGCCTTTTCGTGTTTCGTGGTTCAAAAAGTGCGTCACTTTCTGGGAGAGAATGACGCAGTTTCTTCGAGAGAGTGACGCACTTTCTCAGCTTAAGTGACGCAGAAGGCAACCCTTTGACTTAAGTCAAACGACCTTTTGACTTAAGTCACGAGACCTTTTGACTTAAGTCGAGCGACCTTTTGACTTAAGTCACGCGGTAGGGATATGCGTCTCCTTATGTTGAGAAGTGTGTCTTGCTGCATTGGAAAGATGGGGAGTGTCATGTCCCTGACACATATACTTTTTCTACGTATTTCTCAACGAAGCGTCTTAAAGACCGTCTTAAGTACCGCCTCAAGCGTCTCAAACGTCTTAAACGTCTTAGCGTCTTTTTTCAAAAATGCCCATAACACAAGATAAGTAAAGCCCACGCTATCGCGTAAGCATTCACTCTATCTATCTTTAGTGTTATGCACTGATTCTTGTATCACAGGAGCGCATACTCCGTGATAGAGTTGGTGGAAATTCTGAAAATTTATCTCAGCTTATCTTGGAAATCCTCTATAAAACGGTGATTTGCGATTAAGTTCAGAAAGTGAGAAAGTCAATTCCATTACTTCGTGATATTGACCGTGTTGTACCCCTGTCGCTTGAAATCTTCAATCGACATATTGCCAGAAGTAAGGTCTTCCCATACCTTGCGGAGACCTACGGAACGCTTGAAAGCGGCCTTCTTTTCTTCTTTTGTTTCGTACACCTTTATCATTGTTCATTGAATTTCTCGGTGCAAAGATACATACTAATTCTGAGACTTCCAAATTTTGATAAAGAAAACTTGCTTCAAGCGTCTTAAAGACCGTCTTAAGTACCGCCTCAAGCGTCTCAAATACAGCATTCCTTAGCACAGCAAACCCTTCACACGCGTGACTTTCTCACGGGGGGACAGTCCCCGTGTGAGGCTACAGGCGACTCTTATAGGCTTTTTTGAGACGACGGACGGCACGGTCGCGGATCTGGCGCACACGCTCGCGCTTCAGCTGCATGTCGGCAGCAATCTCGGCGAGGGTGAGACTCTCCTGACCAAGTCCGAAATAGGCGCAGACCACCTGCGACTCGCGCTCGTCGAGGGTGCTGAGGGCGTATTCCACAGCGGCCTCCACATGGGCGTTATAGACGCGGGCATCGGTCTGAGGCGCAGCGGCATCGGCCAGCACGGAGAGGAGGCTGACGTTGGTGTGACCACTGAGTGGGGCATCGACGGAGCGGGTGAGACCGTCGCGTACGTTCTCCACACGCTGCTCGGCACTCTCCATCTTCAGGGCCTTCTCTATCTGCTGACGGATGAACACCACGGCGTAGTTGGCAAAGCGCAGGCCGCGGGTGGCGTCGTACTTGGAGGCGGCCTTCATCAGTCCGATATTGCCCTCGCTGACGAGGTCGTCCATAGACAGACCCTTGCCCTGATACTGTCGGGCGATGGTGACCACGAAGCGCAGGTTGGCTTCAATCAAGCGGTTGAGGGCGCGCTCGTCACCCTGGAGCACGAGGGCCGACAGGCGGCGCTCGTCGTCTTCCGTGAGCAACTGCTCACGGCCTATTTCGTCGAGGTAGTTGTTGAATTTTTCCATAGATATTGTGGAGTTTTTGAGTTGATAAGTTGATGAGTTTTTGAGTTTAGGAGTTTAGGAGTTTAGGAGTTTAGGAGTTTAGACGATAGTTTTTTAAAATCTCGTTCTCTCGTTCTCTCGTCAAAAAAACTCGTTCTCTCGTCTTCTCGTCAAAAATTCGTCATCTCGTCTTGACCTTCGGTCTAGCCTGCTCACGCTCGGCATAACTGATGCAAGCATCATTCTGCACTCGCTTAATCGCAGCCTTCTCGTTTAAAAACTCGTTCTCTCGTCTTCTCGTCAAAAATTCGTCATCTCGTCTTCTCGTCTAAAAACTCGTTCTCTCGTCTCTCATCTTTTAAATGTTTAATCTTCACCACCAGCGGGAGGTGGTCGCTGACGCCGCCGTTGTAGCGGAAGCCGTTGAAGGTGCGGAAGGGCTTCTTGCCGCCATACTTCGTTTCGTCTTCGAGGAGGAAGGGTGCGTCGTTGATATAGACGCTATCGACGGCTTGGGCCAGCGAGGGCGACAGCAGGATGTGATCCAGCGAACGCCAGTGGCCCTGATGACGGTAGGTGGCGCGCGCCACACCATAGCGTCCTCGTGCCTTCTTGGTGACGTTGGTGAGTCCCAGCGCCTCCAGCGCCTTGAGCGAGGCGTCTGTATCGTAGTCGTTGAAGTCGCCTGCAATGATGATCTTCCCCTTGCCTATCGTCTGAAGATGGGGCTCCAAGCAACGTACCACCTGCATGCGGAAGGGTTTTGTGAGCTTCTCGCCACCCGTGCGACTGGGTGCATGTACCACGAAGACGTGGAGGGTGTCGCCGCTGACGGTCTCTCCCTTTATATATAAGATGTCGCGCGTGGGACGCATGTGCTTCAGCACGGGCACCTCTATGTGATCGTAGCAGAGAGGCGCAAAACGGGCAGCCCTGTAGAGGAGGGCAACGTCGAGTCCACGAACGTCGGGCGATGAGGTCATCAAATATTGATAGTCGGCATTGCGAAGGAGCGATCGACGGGTCAAGTCAAAGAGCGCCGAGTCGTTCTCTACCTCGACCAGCGCCACAAGATCGGGCAGTTCGTCGGCACACGACAGGATGGTCTGGCCCAGGGTATTCAGCTTGCGCCAGTATTTGGTGCGCGTCCAATGGCGTGAGCCATCAGGCATAAATTCGTGGTCCTGCTTACCCTCATCATGGCTGCAGTCGAAGAGGTTCTCACAGTTCAGTTCGACGAAGGTAATTTGAGGTCTAAACGTTGAGGTTTGAGATTTACATAGAGTATTGCCAAGCAGCAATAATGCCAATATGGCAATGATTCTATCATTCATAAATCTCAAACCTCTTTAAGTCCTACTTCGTGACCCGCTCCAGTCGTTTCATCATCACCAACATGAATACAGCTGCTACAAGGCAGACTGCCATGAAGACACTCCAACAAACCCAGAGGGGAACGGCACCCCACAACAGGCCGCCCACGACGACAAGCTGGTTGCCGATGGCCGTAGCCACAAACCAGCCACCCATCATCATGCCCTTATACTTGGGAGGAGCCACCTTCGACACAAAGGAGATGCCCATGGGCGAAAGCAACAGCTCGCCAAAGGTAAGGATGAGATATGTGGCAATCAGCAGATTAGGCGTGACGTCAGCCACGTGTTTAGCTACTGGCTCACCATTGACCATCTCGTTCTCAGGCATAGGAAGACCAAACGAGAAGAACATCATCAAGGCATAGGCTGCAGCAGCTACCACCATACCGTAGGCTATCTTACGTGGAGCAGAAGGTTCTTTGCCCTTAGCGGCCAGACGACCGAAGATGGCCATACTGACAGGTGTGAGAGCTACCACATAGAAAGGATTAAACTGTTGGAAGATGGGAGCTTTGAAAGTGATGGCACCCTCAAGACCATTATACTTCACTGCCAGCAAGGCGACAGCCGCCACGATGATGGCAGCGGAAATGCCACGCGCCTTCGAGGTCTTGCTCTGGAAGAGCGAGAACAGGGCATAGACAATGAAGATGACCAGAACGAGGTTCCACACATCGAAAGGCATAGCATTCAAGCCCGTTGCGGAATGAGCTGTGAACTCATCGGCAAAGTAGGTCAGCGACAGACCGTTCTGATGGAAGGCCATCCAGAAGAACACCACCACAGCGAACACCAGACAGAGAGCCACGATGCGCTGTTTGGTTTCTTCCTTCGACAGCTCAGGCTCAGCATTGGCAGCCTCTGCCTTGGCTTCGTTCTTCTTTCCACCCTCCGTGTGACGGAACGTACCACGGAAGACGTAGTAGATAGCGATGGAGAGAATCAGCGAGGCGCAGGCCACAGCAAAGGAGAAGTGATAGGCATCGTTGGAAGAATAGCCCAGCGAGTTTTCTGCCCACTCCTTGATTTTGATGGCTGCTGTAGGAGCAAAGAGTGCTCCAATGTTGATAGCCATGTAGAAGATGGAGAAGCCCGAGTCGCGCTTATCCTTATACTTGGGATCATTATAGAGGTCGCCTACCATTACCTGCAGATTTCCCTTGAACAGTCCCGTACCGAAGCCGATGAGCAACAGGGCTGCCAGCATCACGACCAGCGCCACCGTGTCACCACCCAGGGGTACTGACAACAGAAGATAACCAAAGAACATGATAATGATACCCGTGGTTACCATCTTACCGAAGCCGAACTTGTCGGCCAGCATACCACCAATCAGTGGGAAGAAATAGACGAACATGAGGAACGAGCTATAGATGGTGCCTGCCAAACCAGCAGAGAGTCCATAGTTAGCCCTCAGAAACAGAGCAAAGACGGCCAGCATCGTGTAGTAGCCAAATCGCTCACCAGTGTTGGCCAGTGCCAACGCGAATAAACCTTTAGGTTGTCCTTCGAACATAGTTATTTGATTTTAGTGTTATGAGTCTTGGAAATATCGAACAGGTAGGTCAGCTTGATGACGATGTTCGAGAAGTTGGAACGGCCGAAGTAGTCGCGCTTCGAGTTGCCGTAGATGTCGCCCAGGCCATAGTAGTAGCGACCCTCCAGGAGGAAATGGCCCACCTTGGGGTGTGAGAACTCGATGCCGGCACCTGCAGCGATGCCGTAGTCGAGCTTGTTTTCAACAGCCATCGTGTCCTGTGCCACCACACTCGACGTGCGACCTGTTCCGTCGCTATAGACAGGCGTGCGCTGGTCCCAGGGGAAGTTCATGTTTGTCGTCTCGCTCATGAAGAGACCCACCTGCGGACCTGCCTGGAAGAAGAACTGAACGCCCTTGCGTTCGCGTCCCCATCCCAGACGGGCAAAGACGGGCACCTGCAGATAGGTCATATCGCGCTGATAGGCCTCAGCCACACCTGTCACAGCGTTGATGACGGGTTGGTCCTGGGGGGTGAGTATTTCTTCCTTCCAACCGATACGGGCGTAGTTCACCTCGCCCACAACGGCACAGATGGAGTTGAAGTATTTCTCGGAAGTATAGCGCCACGTCAGTCCACCCGTGATGCCGCCATGCTGCGTCTGTGGCACCTTGGGCATAAACCCAACGTTGCTCAGCACATAGCCGCCATTGATACCCACGGCAAACTCGCTACGGTGCTCGCCCACCTGCGCCCCTGCCTTGCTAATGAACAATGTACAATGTACAATGAACACCATCAGAAGCATCGAGACCCTCTTTTTCATTTGTCTTTTTAATTTTAATTCTTATTCAGGGCGAAGACCGTTAATAGGTAATTGTCTCGATGGTGCCATCGGGCTTGTAGTGCACAAACATATAGCTGCGGTTCTGATAGCCGCCCACACCTATGCGCTCGAAGCGCAGGGGCGTCTGAGCAGGCTCGTACTGCAGACTGCCTGCAGCGCCGTCGAAGGAGGCACCAAATTTATGCAGGCCACGCAGGAAGAAGGTGGCGTGGTCGAAGCCTGTCAACGCAAAACGCGGCAGGATGTTAATCATGTCCTGATGGAAGTTCTGCAGGTACTTCACCTCCAGACTCCTTGCCAGCGGACGGTCCAGATTGGTGTAGAACGGTGCCGGCAGATAGACATTATACTTGTGGAAATTCTGCAGATACTGGTTGGTGTAAGGCATCCATTCCATATAGCCGAAGACGGAGATGTCAACACCAGGGTAGTTGGCCTTCAGCGTATGCAGCTTGGAGAAAGCTGCCTGCAGCGCAGTGGGGCTGGCTGTGTTCAGTACCACGATGTTGGGCATGTTCGAGGCAAAGGCACGTGCAAATTCGTTGTCGGCCGTCTTCAGGCTGGTGAGGTTGTACTGGATGCCTGCCTCCGTCAGTTGGTTGCGCAGGATAGAGGTGAAGGCTCCCTTGGTGCTCTGCGGGTCGCCACCATCGATGATGATGGGGTGAGAGGCACGGAACCATCCAGCGAAACGACGTGCCGTAGATTCATTCAGGTCCTCATGGTTCTGATAGATCTGGAAGACATGCGGATTGGAGTAGATCTCCACCGTATGAATCGAGTAGGGTATGAGCATCATGATGCCATAGGAAGAGGCGAAATTGGCCAGAGGTGTCACGTACTTCTCATAGAACGGACCAATGATGAGATCCAACTTCGTAGCATTGGGATCATTGAGGAATGTCTGCAGACTGCCGTCCTCAGGGAGGTTCCACGCACGGATGGTGACAGAGATGCCCTCCTTCTTCAGTTCGTCGCAAGCCATCAGCACACCACGATAGTATTCCAGCATGCGGCGTCCGTCATTGTCCTGATTGTGCAGGGGCAGCAGCACACCCACACGGATGTCACGCTGGCGTACATCACCATTGACACCCGTCGTCAGCAGCGGCACACGGATGATGTCGCCCTTCTTCAATACGAAGTCGGGACTTTCCATACCAGGGTTGGCAGCACGCAACTGCTCCTCGGTCAAACCATTCTCATGGGCAATGCCATAGATGGTCTCTTGTTTCTTCACCTTATGGGTCTTAAACGACTGGCCGAAAACAGTGCCGACAGGAAGGGCCAGCACCGCAAGTAGTAAAAAATATCTTAATAAACGGCTCATAACATCTATTTTTTCGGTTTTCGCCTACAAAAGTACAAAAAATGTTTGTATCTTTGCAACCTAAACGGCAAGAAAATGAAAAAGATACTGATATTTTTGCTTTTCGCTATGGCATCGGCACCCCTCAGCATGCTTGCACAGCAGGTTGATGCCACTGCCTACTACACCAACGACGATGGCGACGAAATGGAGTCGAAGAACATCAACGACGCCCAGGCACCACTGACGGTTGTGTTCCGTGCTAACCCTTCAGACATGGACGACTATTCGCCCTCGTACGAGTGGCATTTCATGAAAACGGGTACCAAAGACGGCACCAGGGAGTTGTTCGTACGCTACGAAGAGGACACGGAATACACGTTCACCGAGTCGGGCACCTTCAACGTCATCCTGAAGACTCAGTTGGAACCGGACGGTGCTGTGCTGGACGACCAGACCATCATCGTCACCATCCCTGAGAGCCGGCTGGAGTTTCCCAACGCCTTCTCACCCAATGACGACGGCATCAACGACTACTATGCCGCCAAGGGTGCGAAGATTAACTACAAGGATGGTGGCAGCAGTAGCGCCTCCGACGGTTACAAGAGTATTGTTAGCTTTAGGGCTATCATCGTCAACCGCTGGGGACAGAAGCTCTACGAATGGACCGATATCGACGGCGGATGGGACGGCAAGTACAACGGCACACCCGTCAAGGATGGTGTCTATTTCGTTCAGGTGACAGCCAAGGGTGCCGACGGCAAGAACTACCACATCCGTAAGGACGTGAACCTGCTGAGAGGTTATTCTGAGGAAAGAGGAAATACACAAAACCCCTAAGCATCGCAGCAAAGGATGAGCAAGGAGATTTGCGTGTATGGTGCACGCGTGCACAACCTGAAGAATATTGACGTTGTCATTCCTCGCGGCTCGCTGACCGTCATCACGGGTCTGTCGGGCTCGGGTAAGTCGTCATTGGCCTTCGACACCATTTTTGCCGAAGGACAGCGACGCTATATCGAGACGTTCTCTGCCTATGCCCGCAACTTCCTGGGAGGTATGGAACGCCCCGACGTCGATAAGATCACAGGTCTGTCGCCCGTCATCAGCATCGAGCAGAAGACCACCAACAAGAACCCCCGCTCTACCGTAGGCACCACCACCGAGATCTACGACTACATGCGTCTGCTCTTTGCCCGTGCAGGCAAGGCCTACAGCTATATGACAGGCGAGGAGATGGTGAGATACACAGAGGAGAAGGTCGTCGAGATGATTCAACACGACTATGCTGGCCACAAGATCTTCATCCTCGCCCCACTGGTGCGCAGCCGTAAGGGTCACTATCGCGAGCTCTTCGAGTCGATGCGTCGCAAGGGCTACCTCACGATGCGCGTTGATGGCGAGCTGGTGGAGGTGACAAAGGGCATGAAGGTGGACCGCTACAAGAACCACGACATTGAGGTGGTCATCGACAAGTTGGCGGTAAAGGCCCTTCCGGAATTTCCGGATAATCCGGAATCTCTGGGAAATCCGGAAACTCCCACAAAAACAGATGAACGCCTCAGGAAAAGCGTTGAGCTGGCCATGAGGCAGGGCGAGGGCCTCATCATGATACTGGACAAGGACACCAATCAGGCCAAGTTCTTCTCCAAGCGTTTGATGTGTCCCACCTCAGGCATCGCCTACAGCGACCCTGCTCCCAACAATTTCTCGTTCAACTCGCCCCAGGGCGCCTGTCCACGATGCAAGGGCTTGGGCACCGTCAGCGAGATAGACCTTAAGAAGGTGATTCCCGACCGTAGTCTGAGCATTCACGATGGGGCCATCGTGCCTCTTGGCAAATACAAGAACCAACTGATATTCTGGCAGATAGATGCTCTTCTCAAGAAGTACGGATGCGACATCAAGACACCCATCGACGACATCCCCGAGGAGGCGATGAGCGAGATTCTCTATGGAGCCCTGGAGACGGTACGCATCGACAAGGAGGTCGTCCACACGTCGAGCGACTATTTTGTGGAGTTCGACGGCATCATCAAATATCTGCGCGACACCATCGACAACGACGACACGGCTGGTGCCCAGAAGTGGGCCGAGCAGTTCCTGGCAGAGTGCGAGTGTCCTGAGTGTCACGGACAGCGACTGAACCGTGAGGCGCTCTCCTACCGCATCTGGGACAAGAACATTGCCGAGCTTTCGGCTATGGATCTGGGCGAGCTGCGCCAGTGGCTGGATGATTTGGAAAGTGGAGACTCAAAGCTGGACCCCCAGCAGCGGCTGATAGCCACAGAGATACTCAAGGAGATACGCACACGACTGGACTTCCTGCTCGACGTGGGCCTTGACTACCTGTCGCTCAACCGTCAGTCGGCATCGCTCTCGGGTGGTGAGAGCCAGCGCATACGTCTCGCCACACAGATAGGTTCCCAGCTGGTCAACGTGCTGTATATCCTCGACGAACCCAGCATCGGACTGCACCAGCGCGACAATGAACGCCTCATCCACTCGTTGAAGGAGTTGCGCGACCTGGGTAACACAGTCATTGTCGTAGAGCATGATCGCGACATGATGCTCGCTGCCGACTGGATCATCGACATCGGTCCACGTGCCGGCCGCAAGGGTGGCGAGGTGGTGTTCCAAGGCACGCCCCAGGAGCTGCTGAAAGCCGATACGCTGACGGCAAGATTTCTTAGTGGAGAGTGTAGAGTGGAGAGTGTAGAGTTTGCTACCGCCACACCATCAGAAAACTCCCAGAAAAAACCAGTAGGAAGGGCGGCAGCAAACTCTACACTCTACACTTTACACTCTACACTCAAACTGAAGGGCTGCTCCGGCAACAACCTGAAGCATGTGGACGTGGAGTTCCCCCTGGGCAAACTCATCCTCGTCACAGGCGTCAGCGGCTCAGGCAAATCGACCCTTATCAACGAGACGCTGCAGCCCATCCTGTCGCAACATTTCTACCACTCGCTGAAACGACCCATGCCCTACGACAGCATCGAGGGACTGCAACACCTTGACAAGGTGGTCAACGTCGATCAGACGCCGCTGGGACGCACTCCACGCTCCAATCCTGCCACCTATACGGGCGTCTTCAGCGACATCCGCTCGCTCTTTGTCAACCTGCCCGAAGCCAAGATTCGCGGCTACAAGCCTGGACGCTTCTCGTTCAACGTGAAGGGTGGACGCTGCGAGACCTGTGGCGGTAACGGCTACAAGACCATCGAGATGAACTTCCTGCCCGACATCCAGGTGCCCTGCGAGGAGTGTCACGGCAAGCGCTACAACCGCGAGACTCTCGAGGTGCGCTACAAGGGTAAGTCCATAGCCGACGTGCTCGATATGACCATCAACCAGGCTGTGGAGTTCTTCGAGAACGTGCCCGACATCCTCCGCAAAATCAAGACTATTCAGGACGTGGGACTGGGTTACATCAAATTGGGACAGCCTTCCACCACCCTTTCTGGTGGCGAGAGCCAGCGTGTAAAACTGGCTACCGAGCTCTCCAAGCGTGATACGGGCCAGACGCTCTATATCCTCGACGAGCCCACCACGGGTCTCCACTTCGAGGATATCCGCATCCTCATGCAGGTCATACGCCGTCTCGTGGATCGTGGTAACACGGTGATTATCATCGAGCACAACCTCGACGTCATCCGTCAGGCCGACTGGATCATCGACATGGGACCTGAGGGTGGACGACGCGGTGGTCAGGTGCTGGTATGCGGCACACCCCAGCAGGTAGCAAAAAGCGAGGTGGGCTACACCTCGCTGTTCCTCAAGAAAGAGCTGAATCTCTAACTTCCTTTTAACTTCGCGGTCGAAGACCGCTAACTCCACAGGCTGAAAGCCTGTTAACTTCCTTATAAATACTCCGTCGTATCCTCGATGCCGGCTTCGGCTAGAGCCTCACGTCGCTCCACGCACGTGCCGCACTTGCCGCAGTGCTTGTCGCCGCCCTTGTAGCACGACCACGTCTCGCTGTAGTCGATGCCCAGGGCCTTGCCGCGACGGGCAATGTCGGCCTTAGTGATGTTGGTATAGGGTGACAGCAGCTGGATGCCAGGATAGGTTCCTGCCTGGGCTGCTGCGCTGAAGGCCTCCACAAACTCTGGACGACAGTCTGGATAGATGGTATGGTCGCCACCATGATTGGCCATCATCACAAACTTCAGGTTGCGACTCTCTGCCAGACCCACAGCCACGCTGAGCATGATGCCGTTGCGGAAGGGTACCACCGTCGATTTCATGTTTTCGTCGGCATAGTGACCCTCGGGAATGGCGTCGGCACCCTCCAGCAGCGAGCTCTTGAAATACTGCCCCATGAACTGGAGGGGTATCACCAGATGCTCGATGCCCAGACGCTGACAATGCAGACGGGCAAAGGGAATCTCGCGGGCATTATGGTTGGAGCCGTAGTCGAACGACACAGCCAGAGCTATGCGCTCCTGATAGTCGTAGAGCAGCGTCACGCTGTCCATACCACCACTTAGTATCAATACACAGTCTTTCATTATCTCATTTTTTCATTCTTTCATTATTTCTTAATCTTTTCCCACGTGTTGTTCTGCGAGGCGTTGATGCCAAAGACAATGTCATAGACAGCCTCCTTCTCCTTCTGGGTGCCCTTGCCATGATAGATGTTGGCCAGCTCGTCTTTCTTGTAGTCGGTCCATATCTGGGGCAGCATGCTCAGCGGCTTGTCCTCGTGGGCTTTCTTCAGGTTGTCGAGGGCCGTCGTCACATTGGTGCGTCCGCGCTCCACGTTCTGCGCCATCTCGTCGAGACCCGTGCGGTAGTAGTCGTACTGCAGCTGACGGAAGGGCTTCATGCCCTCATCCAGATAGTCGTTGATGATGGCAAAACGGTTGCGCGAGTCCTCAAACGACTTCCAGCCTGGGAAGCCCAGGTTCTGGGCGTTGTTGACCAGCACCATGCAGCGCTGCAGCACATCGGTGCCTCCCATCGGCGAGAAGCTGTCGAGGTCGAGACCTATGATGAGGAAGGCATAGTAGGCAAAGAGGGCCGTCAGCTGGTTGTCTATCATCTCCTCGTTGAAGTTCAGCTGGTCGAACTGCACAAACTCGAAGTCGAAGTTCTTGTCCCTATTGTTATATAAGGTCGTGGTGTATGCCGAGTTATAGACAGGACGGTTGGCTTGAACAAGAGCCGTGCAGGTGAACTTGTTCTCGCTGGCGTCGTATTTCGTCACGGTGATGTTGAACGAACACTGTATGCGTTCGTTCTCCTGAAACTGCAGGTCGGTCCACTGGCGCTCGTTGACAAACTGCTCCAGCGTTTGCTGCAGGTTGTCGAAGATCGAGGCATCCGTACCCTGCACCTGCTGGTGATTGATGTTGATCTTCGCCTGCAACTCCTGTGCCTCTGTAGTTAAGGGCAAAAAGGCAAACAGGTAAAAAAATACCGACCTCAAAAACCTTATAGACAATATCTTTTCCATATCGCGTTACCTTTTACCTTTTTAATTTTGCCACCACTTCGTCAACAATATCTCGCGCCACCTCGGTCTTCGGCTTCTTCGGAAAGTCTTTCCGTCCCTCGTGCGAGATGATGCTGATCTGGTTCTCGTCACTCTGGAAGCAGGTACCCTCGTTGCGTAGCGAGTTTAGTACGATGAAATCGAGGTTTTTCTTCTCCAGCTTGTGCAGGGCGTTCTGCTCCTCGTTGTTGGTCTCCAGGGCAAAGCCCACCAGCAACTGTCCCTCACGTTTCATACGTCCCAGCTCGGCGGCGATGTCAGGGTTAGGCACCAAACTCAGTGTCATCACATCCTCCCCTCCTTTTTGGGAGGGGTCGGGGGTAGGCTTCTCCCCTCCTTTTTGGGAGGGGTCGGGGGTAGGCTTCTCCCTCTTGATCTTCTGTTGGGCCACCTCAGCAGGACGGAAGTCAGCAACGGCAGCACAGAGGATGGCAGCATCGCTGTCGGCAAATGCCTCCTTCGCCGCCTGATACATTTCTTCACAGCTCTCTACGTCAACACGCTGTACATTGTTCATTGTACATTGTACATTGACCGGCCCTGCTATCAGCGTCACCTCGGCACCTCTGCGGGCACACTCCTCGGCCAGGGCAAAGCCCATCTTGCCGCTACTGTAGTTGCCAATGAAGCGCACAGGGTCAATCTTCTCGTAGGTCGGTCCCGCTGTTATCATGATCTTCTTGCCAGCCAGATTACATCTTCCATCTTCCTTCTTACATAGCGCATTTTCGAGATACTCGACAATGCGCTCCGGCTCCTCCATGCGTCCCTTGCCCTCTAGTCCGCTGGCCAGGAAACCGCTCTGAGGCTCAATGATATGGTTGCCGAAGGAGCGCAGACGCTCCATGTTCTGCTGCGTGGTGGGATGTTGGTACATGTCCAGGTCCATAGCAGGCGCAATGAACACAGGCGCTTTCATCGACAGGTAGGTGGTCACCAGCATGTTGTCGGCAATGCCGTTGGCCATCTTGCCCAACGTCGATGCCGTGCAGGGAGCTATCAGCATAGCGTCAGCCCACAGTCCCAGCTTCACGTGCGAATGCCACGTGCCGTCGCGTTGTGCAAAAAACTCGCTGATGACGGGCTTCTGCGTCAGCGCCGACAGCGTGATGGGCGTTATGAACTCCTTGCCTGCGGGTGTGATGACCACCTGCACCTCGGCGCCCCGTTTCACCAGTTCGCGAATGATCAGGCACGACTTATAGGCTGCTATCGAGCCCGTGATGCCCAGTACTATTTTCTTTCCTTTCAGCATATCCATCATTTACTGTTGTGGGCTGCAAATTTAGTAATTTTCTGCGACCTGAGCAAACAAAACGCGTTTCTTTTGTCTTTTGCCTACTTATTCCCCTCTTTGAGGGCGTCTCCTTCCACGACAAGCTGCGTCATCTCGCGTGAAATTCTCGAGAGAATTTTGAGTAAGGAGACGCTCCTTGGTCAGCAAGATGACGCTCCTTGCTGACCACCGTCTTACCCCTTGTTCACCAAGGAGACGCTCGGCGCGCTCCACCGAGACGCTCCTTGCTCGAGGGCACCTTCTTCACTCTGAGAAAGTGCGTCACTCTCTCGAAGAAACTGCGTCATTCTCTCCCAGAAAGTGACGCACTTTTTGGATCACGAAACATGAAAAACCTCGTTCTTTACCCAATTTCTTGCGCAAAACATGTCAATATGGTGGCATTGCTACCACCTTTCCAGTATCTACCACCACTCCATATTTGTCCATAAACAGGGCATTTCAGGTGGTTTGTGGTAGTGTGGTAGCAAATTTCCCAAAATTCTCACGCGCGCGTGAATAACGTACCATATCAAACCGTGAAGATTAAAAACTTTTTCTGTAAGCATCTAATTTTTCCCCCTTTTTTTTCGTTTTGTGCAAAATAATCACTAACTTTGCCCTCGCATCTGCCTATAGTGGCTGTGATGTCATCTGAGGATGACTGAGCCGTTGGGCAGAGCACTACATATTGAAAGGCGTTACTGACGCTTTGTTTTTGGTCATTTCGATATGTCAGGTACCAGTCCCCTGACATAAGATTCCGAAGAAAAATGGAGAGATGAGGGATTTTTGAGCGATAAGTGCAAAAACGGGGTCGTAACAACATAGTCCTGAAAAAAAAGGGCAAAAGTATTTGACATTGCGAAAAATATGCTATCTTTGCAGTACCAAATAACTAAAAACATAATATGATTATGGATACAAATGCTTTTTATACAAAGGAAGAAATTAAAAGAGAAAATGGAAACGATGATTCAAAGGCAGAGTCCATTTTGTCTATTGTTGCTTATTGGCTTTTAATTATCGGCATTGCTGCTGCGCTATTTGTCTTATTCGCTTTTGCGCATGAGCACTTTTTAATGGTAGGTGTTGTTTATTCGATTGTGATACTCATCTCATCCGTTGTTTCTTGGGCTGTCTTAAAAGTGTTCGTCAATATCTCCATGACACTCAAAGAAATAAACAATAAGATAAGATAAAAACCATCATAATGAAGAAGTCTCTATTACTAATCCTTACCATAGCAGCTACGACAATGAGTAGTTGCAATGATAAAAATGCCCAGAATGATGAGGGTGCTTTGCGTGCAAAAGCTGAGACAGAGAATGCGGTTTTGAGAGCAAAAGTAGACTCGCTCCAAAGTGTGGTTGAACAGTTACAGACAGAGTTGGAAGGCTATATGTTCTCTCCTGAAAAGCTTTGCGCTGATGCTGAACAGCTATTTAAAGACACCAATGAATCGAAATTGAAGGAGATACTGGAGAAACTTCGCAAATATCATCCTGAAGCAAATGAAGTAAAAATCATTGAGGGCTATTTGAAGACTATTGCTGATAATCGTGCTAAAGAACAAGAGCGGATACGAGCTGAACGGATGAAAGCAGTTGACGTTCTTAGAAAAGAATACGATGATGTTAATGGTATAACGTGGTACTATTCCAAAACTACCACCCATAGGGTGTGGTCGAATATGTCATCGCTCTATATAGGCAAGAATAGTTCTAAAGTATGGTTAAGATTAAAGATGTCATATTATGGAGATGACTGGATTTTCTTCGACAGTGCATATCTTTCATATGAGGGTAATACCCATACTATTACATTTGACGAATACCGCGAAAAAGAGACTGAGAATAGTGGGGGTATGGTTTGGGAATGGTTAGATGTTAGCGTAGATGCTAATTTGCTGTCTTATCTGCGTGATTTTGTAAACGGAAAGAATCCCAAGATGCGACTTTCTGGTAAATATTCAGAAACGCGCAATCTCTCAGCAAAAGAGATAAAATCAATGCAAGAGATTTTGTTGGCGTATGATGTGTTAATTAACGGAGAATAGAGAACACACTGGCGATTGAGCTTGCTCGCTTTCATCATGAGACGCAGGGACTGCCTCGCTGTCGACAAGAAGGGTAAGTCTCACCCGACAAATTGTCGTATCAGGGGGCGTTGGGCCCCAGATTTCCATACTTCCAATCTGTAATGAA
>Ga0310694_10002697_pt1 | contig 17925 bp, 13 predicted proteins | sample 174DNAGHGhighgp2_FD_203884 | JGI IMG/M metagenome (GOLD analysis project Ga0310694, IMG submission 203884) | Sheep rumen microbial communities from Palmerston North, Manawatu-Wanganui, New Zealand - 1742 DNA GHGhigh gp2 (v2) (version 2) | ecosystem: Host-associated > Mammals > Digestive system... | reverse complement strand
AAATAACATATATAATATAAGGTATGGAAACAAGATTCAGAAGAATTCTGTTGAAGCTCTCGGGCGAAAGCCTCATGGGAGAGCAGAAGTATGGCATCGACGAAAAACGTCTGGCCGAGTACGCGCAACAAATAAAGGAAGCCCACGAGATGGGTGTGCAGGTCGGCATTGTCATTGGCGGCGGCAACATCTTCCGCGGACTGAGTGGCGCAGGGAAAGGTTTCGACCGTGTCAAGGGCGACCAGATGGGCATGTGTGCTACGGTAATTAACTCGCTGGGACTAAGTAGTGCACTTGGCGCTGTGGGTGTGAAGAGTCGCGTGCTGACGGCCATCCGCATGGAACCCATCGGCGAGCTGTACACAAAATGGAAAGCCATCGAGGCAATGGAGCAGGGCGAGGTCGTAATCATGAGCGCCGGCACGGGAAATCCGTATTTCACCACCGACACGGGCAGCAGCCTGCGTGGCATAGAGATAGAGGCTGACGTGATGCTGAAGGGGACACGTGTGGATGGCATCTATACGGCGGACCCAGAGAAAGACCCCACGGCCACAAAGTTCCACGACATCACGTACGACGAGATTTACAACCGCGGCCTGAAGGTGATGGATCTCACAGCCACCACCATGTGTAAGGAGAACAATCTGCCAATCTACGTCTTTAATATGGACGTTTACGGCAACTTGCGCCGAGTGCTGCAGGGCGAAGAAATCGGCACGCTGGTTCACAACTGACGACGCGGCACGTCGAAAAGAAAAAGTCAGGGGCTGGAGAACGAAGTTTTTCTCCAGCCCCTGATGCTTATGACGTGTATCTCTTGTCTGGGCGACTGCCGCAACTATTCTTGCTTGTCGAGTTGCTGATATACCGAGTGCTGACTCTTGTACTCCGGCACGATTTCCTTCATCTTGCGTACCGTCTCCATGTTGTCAAACTCACGGCTGATGCGTACCAGGTCGTCAATCCACTGGCAAACTTCGGCGTAATCGTATTCGCGCACCTGTGCAATCTTGATTTTCTTATTGAAGGTGGGCTTCGTTATTTCCTCGTTGTTCAGCACTTCCTCGTACAGTTTCTCGCCATCGCGCAGTCCGGTGAATTTTATCTCCACGTCTTTTGCGCCGCTGAGCTGTATCATACGTTTGGCCAGGTCGGCAATCTTCACGGGCTTGCCCATGTCGAACACAAAAATCTCGCCGCCATTGCCCATCGTGCCGGCTTCGAGCACCAGCTTACAAGCCTCGGGAATAAGCATAAAGAAGCGTATGATGTCGGGGTGCGTCACGGTGACGGGACCGCCGTTCCTTATCTGCTCGCGGAAGAGTGGGATGACGGAACCGTTGGAGCCCAGCACATTTCCGAAACGCGTCGTTACAAACTGAGTCTCGCCCTTCACTTTTCCTTCTTTGATGGCCTTGTCCAGACTTTGCACGTAGATTTCGCAAATTCGCTTCGAGCAGCCCATCACGTTGGTTGGGTTCACAGCTTTGTCCGTGGATATCATAACGAATTTGCGGATGCCGTATTTCACACTTAGGTCGGCCAGAACGCGTGTTCCCAAGATGTTGTTTTGCACGGCTTCGCTGGGATTGTCCTCCATCATCGGCACGTGCTTGTACGCTGCCGCGTGGAAAACATATTCCGGGCGGAACTGCGCGAAGATGCTCTCCATGTGTTCGCGGTTGGCAATGCTGGTGACGATGGTCTGTGCCTTGATACCGGCATAGTTGCGTGCCATCATCAGGCGGATGTCGTGTTGCGGCGTCTCGGCCGAGTCAATGAGAATCAGTTGCGAAGGTTCCCATTGCGCTATCTGTCGCACCATTTCCGAGCCTATGCTTCCGGCACTTCCGGTGATGAGGATGCGGCGACCGCACAGCAGCCGCTCCACGGCTTGTAAGTCGACCTGAATTTCCTCGCGCGGCAGCAAATCCTCGATTTCCACCTCGTGGAGGTGCGAAGTGTTGATGTCGCTTTTTCCGTCCCACTGCTGAGCCAGGTTGGTGGTGTACACCTTAATGCCGGCTTCCAACAGTCGTTCTGTCATTGCCTCGTTTGCCATGAAACGCTCTGTCTTGAGCGGCGAAACAAGTAGCGCTGTGGCTCTCTTCTGTTTCATGTGCTCCACCAGATGTTCGTCGTTCCGATAGACATTAACTCCCTGCAACATATGTCCGGGCATGTCTTCCGAGTCGCTGACGAAGCCGTAGAGTACAAAACGCGACTGGTTGTCCATGCGAATGCTCTTGGAGAGAGCCATGCCGCCGGCGCGCGTTCCATAGATGAAGACACGTCGCGTGGCTTTCCCCTCGTGCAAGGAGTCGTAAACATACTTCACGAAAATGCGGGCAGCAAACATGATAACCGTGGCAACGAACCACGAGAGCAGAAGCACGTGCGCGCTGATGGGTACAAACAATTTGTCGGCTTGCAGCGCAAGACGTCCCACCTCGATGATTACGATACCTATCAGGTTTGCAATCGCAACGCGGTAAAGGTCGGTGAAAGACGAGAAACGCAGTACGCCGCGGTAGGTTTGCATGATGCGGAAGCCCACAACATAGGGAACGAGGTATATTATCAGAGTTCCCAACAGCGCCCAAAATGAATTGTTGGCAGGCAGTTTCTGTGCTGTGAGCAGGTAAACAAAAAGATTTGAAAGCAATACTACACTACAATCGAATATCAGCACTGCCCAATATGGCATGGCGTTTTTCGAAAAGTACCAGTCTGCTATTTTTTTTAGAAAGTTCATACGCGTATAAATGACGTTTGTGTTTCCGCCGGACTCCTGCACCTTCTGGTCTCGCGGCAGCACGTATTTATTTTACTATAGCTTCGTAGTCGATGGCGGTCGTGGTCTTTACGGTGCCGCCTTTGGCATAATATGTTCCTCCCACCTTGATGCTTTTGCTCTGCGACCCGGTGTTTGTGACGGTGACAGAGCCCGCAGAGATGGTTAGGTCGTTCGTCACCTTAATTCCCATGCATTTGCTCGTTTCCTTCGTAACGGGGTCGGTGTAAACGCCACCCGTGGCACGAATGATGATGACGGTGCTGGCGTCATTTTCGTTGATGGTCATATAAGATGCCGTAATGCCTTTGCTGCCGGCTCCCGAGGTGGCAATGTTGATGTTGCCGCCGGTGACAATCATTGTGGAGTCAGATTTTATTCCTTTCACGTCCGGGCTGGTGAGCGTCATCGTGATGTTGCCACCTTTGATGAATACGAAACCGTTGTATTCCTCCGTGGGATCGTTGGTCATCTCAGCCTGAATGCCGTCGCCTGTCATGCCGCTCAGATTCAGCGTGCCGCCGTTCATCTGGAAGTACTGGCCTGCATGTATGGCGTCGCCTGCCGCTTTTGTCACGGTGATGGTTCCCAAAGATTTTTTCAGCTCCAGATATTCTTTTGTGGCGATGGCATGTTTGGCATTTCCTGTGACGTTTAGGCTGCCGCCACCCGACAGTTCTACATGTCCCTTGCAATAGAGGCAAGCTTTCTGCTCGCCGTTCGTTGCGTCGGAAAGTGTGTTAGTGGTACCGTTCACGAGAATAATGTCTACGCGCTTGCCGCACTGAATGTCGAGAGGTGCGCCGGTAGTGGAGGTTAGATTGAGCCCTTGGAGGTAAAACTTGCACTTGTAGCTGCCGGTGTACGTGAGGGAACCGTTGGAGCTACTGCCGGAAAGTTCGATTTCGAGCTCGTCCGTCGTATTCTCGCTTACGATATTCACGTTGGCACCGTTGGTCGTGTATGAAACGCCGGGCGCATTGCGCAAATCCACGGTCGCTGTGCTTCCGTTGAAGGCAACCGAGATGACATACACCATGCGGATGCTGTCTATCTGGGCTGTGGCGTATGTGGTTTCACCCACCTTGACGCTGGCGCCGTTGTTGGAGAACGTGAGGTCTTGCAAGGCCACGCGCTCGTTGTCGCCGTTTGCCCAAATGCGCATGTACTGCTGGGCGGATGCGGCGAGCGTAATTGCTGCGAGAAGTACAGTCGATATGATACGTTTCATGTGGCGTTTTCCTTATTTCGTTATCTTGATGGTCTGCTGGCCAAGGCTTACAATGTAGAGGCCACGGGGCAGCGAAGCCAAATTCACCTTGGCGCCTTCCTGGTCTATGCTTGCCACACTGACAAGCGCACCCGAGGCATTGTAGACGCGAAGGAGTCCTTTCTGAGATGTGTAGAGCGTGCCGCCTTTGAAGCGCAGGTCTTTTGTCTTCTGGGGCAGCGACTCAACGGACACTGCCGTGTTGGAGAACTGCATCTTCTGCATTTCGCTCAGCGGATACGTAACGTCGCCGTTTGTCGTCGTAATGACAATGTTCGTACTTGTGAAGGTGATTTTCTTCACAGTGCTCAGCGTAAGGCTGGATTCGCCGCTCGTACGGGTTACGTTGAGGTAAGTATAGTCATCGGCCACAGCAAACTGTGTGGCCAGAGCCAGCAGGATTGTAAAGAAGTACTTTTTCATCTTTTTTGTGTTTTAGGTAGTTTTCAAATTATTCTTTTTGTTGTCTCAGAATTTATAGGTATATCCGATGTTTACTGCGTGCAGTCGTTCGTGCAACCGGGTGTGGATGTCCTCGTCGTAAATGTTGGCCGTGAGGATGTAGGCCAGCGTCAGTTCGTTTTTCTTATTGAATTTGTAGCTGCAGCCAGCGGCAGAACGAATCTTCTCGAGGTTCATATCCTCGCCCAGATTGTTGTGGAATTCCACTGACACGAATGGTTCGAAGCGCCATCCCTTCTTGTCCACCGAAAGTTTCAGGCGGCTGCGCAGAATGTGCGAGTCTTCGGCCGAGACGGTGTCTGTCTCATACTCGGGATAGCCAGCCTTCAGCTCGTAAGTTGTCACGCCGGTGGCGCTGTCCGTCGCTTTGGCGTAGCGATACTTCGCGTCGGTGGCTGTCGACTGTATTCGGTGTGTGTACTGATAACGCTCTCTGACCGAAATGCGGAACCACTTCCAGAGCTTTACGGTGCCCGTCGCGTCGAAAGACACTCTGTGGCGTGGCGACCAGTATGCGTCGCGCAGATTATATCCGTTCCAGTTGTTGACGCTCACCACGTCGTTCTTGTAGTGCTCGCGTCGGTTGTCTGGACGGTTGCGGTAAAGAAAATTGTATGACGCGTTCAGCTTCAGATATTTGATGGGCTTGTAACCTACGTTTGCACCTATGCTCCAACGCGTGCGTTCTTCGGCGCGCAGTTCTGTGCCAGCCCCCACACTCCAGTAGCGCGGCAAACTTTTCTCAATGTTCAGTTCCATCCATTCGCCATAGCGGTCATCGGCTTGGACGCTGACGAGTGGAAGCATTGCGCTCACAAGGGCGGAGATGAAAAATAATCTTGTCTTTTTCGACATCTGTCACTTTATGTTTAAACATTGACGGCGCAAAGGTACGCTTTTTTTACGAATCAGCCATCAGAACTGCGTTACATTTTAATTAAATGACGCAAAGTGCGGCAAAATCAGACGCGTGGCATTTTTGTCAGCTCCTCGATGCTGTTGCCGCGGTCCAGCGGCTCATCGTAGAAGATGCGTATCATACAGCTGTCCTTGAGGAAGTCCACCATGCCGACTTCCACGCGAAGAATTTTCAGGCCAAGTCGTTTTTCCAAATCTGCCTTCAGTTCCTCGCGTTTCTCAGGCGCGATGAGGTTTACGTTGTCGTAGCGGATGTATTTGCTGCAGCTCGTGCTGACGATTCTGCTGCTCTCGAAAACCCAGGCAAGGCAGATGAAGACGAAATTGACGAATAGAATCGTCACCAGTCCCACGCCATCCCAATAGTCTGCCTTCGGATGATAGTCACCCTGGGCTAACGCGTTGACCACGCTGAGTGCGATAAGCATGAAGAGATACGTCATTTCCCGAATGGGCACAGCCTCGGTGCGGAATCGCATGATGCCGAAAATCGCAAACAGGCCAAGGGCGGCGCCCACATTCATGGAGTCGCCTTCCATAAGTGTCACCAAAAGGAAAATGCTCTGCGCCATCAGGATGAAGATGAACATGTAGTCGCGACGGTGACTGCGTGGGAAATAGAAGAAACGTGCAATGATGCTGACGACGGAGAGGTTGATGGCAAACCGTATCACCAGCGAGATAAAATGCTGTGGGTCGAAGAAAGTAACTCCGATCAGGTTGCCCAATTGGTTATTCAGGTCTTGAATGAAATCCATAGTCGTTGAAATTATTTATTTGAGGTTGATATTCGTCTTGGAGAGCTTGCTAAGTTTCACAAGTTTCTGTTTAAACATATTATGCTTCAGTTGGTGGTTCGTCATCACGCTGCCGATGCAATACTTGCTGAAGCCCGAAGGCTGGATGCGCAGCTGACGCAAAATCTCCAGCACGGGACTGAAAACATTTCCGTCGCGCTTTAGCTCGATTATTACGAGTTGGCCGGTTGTTGCGTCGCGTGCCGTTTCCATATTGTGGAATTGCACGTCGAAATCTATGGTCAGGCGTTCCGTTTTTCCGTAGTTCACCAGCGTTATTCGGTGGAAGCGGTTGCGTACGGTGGGATGTATGTCGTTCATCCCGCGGTGAACCAGTCCCTGCAGGAACTCCTCATTTCCGTTTTCGCCTGTGATATCCTGTGTGGGAACCTCCACGCGTTTCTTTTTCGTGCGCCCGTGGTTGTTTTTGGTCTTTACTTCCAGATAGCTGACGTTGCTGTCCAGATACGTTCGCACGCGAACTTTCTGGCGCGGCGCCCGTCCATTGTGATGCTCGAGGTAGAAATGGTGGTCGTCGGTGTCCCAATACGTAGTCATGTAGTTTGCCACCTTGGATCCGTCGATTACTTGTGCGTAATACTTGCCTTGCGCCAGCCTAAGCAACTCCACAAGTTTTTCCTTGCAGGTTACGAACTTTGTGTCCGTGCGGTTCATAAGACGGATTTCGGACATCTGCTCCAGCGTTATGGGCTGCAGTTGCTCCAGAAGTTCGTGTATTGTGGCGTCAATTTCCATGCAGAATTGGCATTGCTGAATGCAAATTTACGTATTTATGCATAATAAAAGTCGGATTATTTGCTTTTTTTTTAATTAAAACGTACTTTTGTTCTAATTAAAACGTAATTTTGTTATTCCGATATCTGCTTTCGCACGAAAAGAACAACAACTCGAATATAAACTTTCTAAATGCAGTTTTCTATGATTGACGTGAAAGAAATACTCTCTGGCGCCGAGGAGCGTATGGAAGAGGCTGTGATGTATCTTGAGGAGACGCTTGCCCGCATCCGTGCCGGCAAGGCAAATGTGAAGATTCTTGACGGAATCCGCGTGGACAGCTACGGCAGCATGGTGCCGCTGGCAGGTGTTGCGTCTGTTACCACGCCCGATGCGCGCACAATTGCCATCAAGCCGTGGGATAAGTCCATGTTCCGTGTCATCGAAAAGGCCATCATCGACAGCGAAGTGGGCATTATGCCCGAGAATAATGGCGAGATAATTCGTCTTGGCATACCGCCGCTGACCGAGGAACGCCGCAAGCAGCTTGCCAAACAGTGCGGCAAAGAAAGCGAGCAGGCTAAGGTAAGCGTGCGTAACGCACGTCGCGATACGATTGAGAAACTGAAGAAATCTATCAAGGACGGCCTGTCGGAAGACATGGAGAAGGATGCCGAGGAGAAACTTCAGAAGACGCACGACAAATACATCAAGCGGATAGACGAGATACTGGCCGCCAAGGAGAAAGAAATCATGACGGTTTAACAGAAAACGGAGTGCGAGGCGCTCGGATTTGAGGCTTGTTCCTCAGTCGCGCTCCTCGCCCTTTTCTTTTTTATGACAGGTCTTGTCGTCCGCAACACGGGTAGTTGGTATGTCGTCCTTGCCGACGACGGCCAGACTTTTGCCTGCAAGGTGAAAGGCACGTTTCGTTTGCGCGGAATCCGCAGCACAAATCCTGTAGCCGTGGGCGACCGCGTGACCTTTACGCCCGGAGCCGATGGCATTACGGCACTCATCGACGGCATCGAGGACCGCCGCAACTACATTATTCGCCGCGCTTCCAACCTCTCCAAGCAGAGCCACATCATTGCGGCCAACGTGGATTTGGCTGTTCTGCTCGTCACGGTGGCGCACCCCGAGACCAGTTTCACGTTTATCGACCGCTTCTTGGCAAGTGCCGAGGCCTATCGCGTGCCCGTGGCACTTGTTTTCAACAAGACCGACTTGTACGACGATGCCGAGCAGGCGCGGCTGCGCGAAATCTGCACGTTGTACGAGGGCTTGGGCTACCGCTGTCTCTCGTGCAGCGCCAAGAACCGGCAGGGACTCGAGGCGGTGCGGGCAGAACTGAGCGGCAAAGTTTCGCTGCTGAGCGGCAACAGTGGAGTGGGCAAGAGTACTTTGCTCAACGCCCTGATGCCGCAGGCGGTGGCTAAGACGGCCGAAATCAGCGTGGCACACGACATGGGCACGCATACCACCACATTTTCCGAAATGTTCTTCCTGCCGGACGACGGAGGCGCCCTTATTGACACGCCGGGCATCAAAGGGTTTGGCACTTTCGACATGGCGCGCGAGGAGGTGGGACACTTCTTTCGCGAGATTTTCAGCGTCTCTGCCGAGTGTCGCTTCGGCAATTGTACGCACACCCACGAGCCGGGTTGCGCCGTGCAACGTGCCGTGGCCGAGGGGCGCATAGCACAGAGCCGCTATAACAGCTATCTTTCGATGCTCGACGACGAGGAGGAAGAAAAATACAGAAGATGACATTTCCGCTTCCTGCCTTACGGCGGACAGACGGACCACACAAAAACAAAAAAACAGATGCTTCCCTTACATTACTTATATATGCGGAAAACAGCGACATCGCATGGCAGCCAAATTTTCTGCTGCCGTTTCCTGTCGGTGTGCCTTGTGTCCTTCCTGTGCTTGCTGTCAACGCTGGCGGCTAAGCCACAGTTTCGTCTCGGCGACGAGCGCACGGAGATATATCTGCCGCTCCTGGAAGGAAAACGTGTAGCTCTCTTCAGCAATCACACGGGTTGCAACCAGCGCGGCGAGCATGTGCTGGACGTACTCTTGCAGCACGGAGTACGTGTGACCACGCTTTTCAGCCCCGAACATGGCTTTCGTGGCACGGCCGACGCCGGCGAGCACGTAAAGAGTGGCGTGGACGACCGATCGGGCCTGCCCATCGTGTCGCTCTACGATGCAGGCCGTGGCGGTCCGGCTACAGCCGTCATGCAGAAGTTCGACGTGCTGTTGGTGGATATTCAGGACGTGGGTCTGCGATACTACACCTACTACATTACGATGCTGCGGCTCATGGAACGCTGTGGGCAGTGTGGCCGCGACGTTGTGGTGCTCGATCGCCCGAATCCCAACGGGCATTTTGTCGACGGCCCGCTGTTGGATATGAAATTGCGAAGTGGGGTAGGTGCACTTCCCATACCCATTGTGCACGGAATGACGCTTGGCGAACTGGCTCTCATGGCGCAGGGAGAGGGATGGGTCAAGGCCTTTTGCCGACTTACCGTAGTGCCGTGCGAGGGATACTCGCGGCAGATGTTCTTTGCGCCGGCTGTGGCACCGAGTCCTAACCTGCCCGATATGCGCAGCATCCTGCTGTATCCTTCCACCTGCTGCTTCGAGGGAACCTGCGTCTCGTTGGGTCGCGGTACGGATGCGCCCTTTCAGATGTATGGGCATCCGCGCATGGAGGGAGATTTCTCCTTTACGCCCGTCAGCCGCTCAGGTGCCAAAAATCCGCCGCTGCAGGGTCAGGTCTGCCACGGCGTAAGCCTGCAGGGGCTGAGTATGCGTGCGCTATGGCGAATGCGACGCGTTAATCTCAGCTATGTGGTGGATGCTTTCCGGCGTATGGGCCAGCCGCAGGATTTCTTCTTGCGGAGCGGCGATTTCTTCGACAAGCTGATGGGACAGCGCTACGTGCGCGAGATGATTCTCTCGGGCCATGCGGCCGAGGAGATTGAGGCTCGTTGGCGCGAGGATGTCGAGGCGTTCTGCGTGCAGCGCCGCCCGTACCTGCTATACGACGAGTGAACGACCAAAAACACAGTGAGATATGGAATTTCCGAAGCAGAAGAAAGAAGAGACCTACCGCTCGCTTTTGCCGCAGATTGAGGCGCTGGTGGAGGGCGAGGCCGACCTTACGGCCAATATGGCGAATGTGTGTGCCTTGCTCCACACGACGTTTGGATTCTGGTGGACGGGCTTTTACCGCGTGGTGGGCGCCTGCCTGGTGCTGGGGCCCTTTCAGGGACCGGTTGCCTGCACGCGTATCGGTCGTGGCCGCGGGGTGTGTGGCACTGCGTGGGCCGAGGGAGCGACACAAGTGGTGCCCGATGTGGAACTTTTCCCGGGACACATTGCCTGTTCCGCTGCGTCGCGTAGCGAAATCGTTGTGCCGCTGTGGCGCGACGGCGAGGTGATAGCCGTGCTCGATATCGACAGCGACCGGCTGGCCACGTTCGACAATGTAGACCGCACGTGGCTCGAGCAGATTGCCGCGCTGCTGGCACGATAATTGCCACCCCGAAGTTTTTTTCTTGCCACAGCAGGAAATCTTTTTGCGACGTGTAGTTTTCGACGAAACTGCACGTCGTATTTTGTTTCTTTTACGCCCCAATTGGGGGTTTTTGACGTCTGGCATCCTTTTCCCTGCTGCCGTTTCGTGAAATAGTGCGTATCTTTGTGACGTAACGACCTGCAGCAATGAGATAACGACACGCTATATTCACCATTAATAAAGATGAAAAAAATGAGGACACTGAGATTTTCAGCCATTTTGGCTTTGCTGCTCAGCTTTGGGCTGTGCGGGCATGTGGGTGCGCAATCCATTCTGAAGGGTTTGGGCAAGAAGGCACTGGAGAAAGTACAGGGCAAAGTAGAGAATAAGACGCTTGAATCCGTCGATAAGACGACCGACGATTTGCTCGATGGCAGTCTGTTTAAGAAAAAGAAGAAAGAGGCAGACGAGAAGAAAGACGCGGCAGCCGACACGGACGCGGCAGCCGAGCAGAAAACGGCTCCGGCTACCAAGGGCGGCGAGGGTGAGAAAAAAGCTGCGGCCATCTCTTGGAACAATTACGACTTCGTGTCGGGCGATGTGATACTCTTCGAAGACAATCTCGAAGGCGAGAAACTGGGCGAATTCCCTTCGAAATGGGATGCCTTCAGCGGTGCTGCCGAAGTTGTGAAATTCGACGGCCAGTCTGTCATTAACACGCAGGATGCCTTCATCACGCCGCTTTTTGCCGACAACAAGGTGTATCTGACGGACGAGAGCACAGTGGAGTTCGATATATACGTGTGGAGCGAAAAAGCATACAAGGCGCAGACGGGCTCGGACGACGGAGTGGGACTTAATGACTACCGCGTCATCCTTGGCGCAGGCGACAAGATAGAACGTGTGCATGAGAACGCCGATAACATGTCTCTTTCCTTCCAGATTACGGCTTGCAGCGACGCGCCCGCAGAGGAAATTTTCTATTCGTGGAGTACCCCGAGCGGCGACATACGTGAGGGACAGTACGAGATAAAAGGTATAGAGCGCGACGCGTGGCACCATGTGGCCATCTCGTTCAACAAGCGCGCCTATAAGGTGTATTTCGACAACCAGCGCGTGGCAAACATCCCCAATGCACTTGCTCCAAAGTTCGTGCAGCTGCAGGGAAGTTACGATTACGAGCGGCTGTATTTCTGGCGCAACGTGCGCATTGCCAAGGGCGCTGTGCCACTCTACGACCGCCTGCAGAGCGAGGGAAAAATTGTGACCTATGCCATTACTTTTGACACGGGCAAGGCCACCATCAAGCCAGAAAGTACGGGCGAAATAAACCGCATCACGAAAATTATGACGGATGATGCCTCCATCAAGTTCGAGGTGCAGGGACACTGCGACAATACGGGAACGGACGCAGTGAACGACAAACTCTCGCAACAGCGTGCCGAAGCCATCGTTGCCGCACTTGTCGGCAACGGCATTGCAGCAGACCGCCTGACGGCCGTAGGCAAGGGTTCCAAAGAACCTGTAGCCGACAACGGGACTGACGAAGGTCGCGCCAAGAATCGCCGCGTGGTGTTTGTGAAAAAGTAGCGGCACCGCTTCTTACTGAGACAAGCCAATTCCCAACTCTTGCAGCCACAACCTCGCCTTCCGAGGTGCTACAGGGTTGGGAATTGGCTTGTGTTTTAGGGCCGCTGCGTTTCTTCCTTACTCCGCGTCGCACGCAAGTTCAAGGCTCCACCGTTATTTTCCCGCCAGCCGTGTGCGCCTGGAATTCGGGCGCGTATAGACATTGCAAAAGTGCGGGCGCCAGCGTGTACGCGCCGGCATGGGCTATCAGCCAGTCCTCTTCTATTACGTATGTGCCACGTGGCAGCCGGTCTATGAAGTATTCCGTGCTGGCATCGTGCTGTGCCACGTAATATCCCAGGCCGTCGTGCCAGCGGTAGCCCGAGTGCTGGCTTTCGGGCTCGGCTGCTGCCGGCCGTGGTGCGGCCAGTCGGACGTATTCGTAGTCGCGGTCGGCCGTCACGACGTAGCGCACGTGTACGCGGTCGCCGACTGCCGTTTTCTGGCTTTCGACCGTGCGCTCAATGCGGAGTCCCTCGGTTTGTGCCTCCACCTCACTTGCCGGCATCTGGTATTGCGCGTAAACGGCGCCCCAACTGAGGCCGTCGGTCTGTTTTTTCACGCTTAGTGTGCGCGGACTCTTCACGTCCTCGACACGCTGGCGCAGGTAGCCAAGTGAGGTTTCGGGGCTTTGCAGCGTCGCCGTCTTGCGTCCGTCTTGCAGTTGCAACACGTCGCGGAGCGGCGACGAGAAGCGGGCGTCGTCCTTGCCTGCTTCGGCAATGTACGTGCCGCCTTCCGGTCTGAGCAGCAGCGCGTACACGGCGTCGGCCGTCTGCATGGGGCGCTCCCATTCCTGCGTGCGTTTTTGCTGCAGGAGCCACTCCTGCATTCCCTGCATGAGCGTCGTATCCTCGGGTTCGACGAGCGAGATGGCTTCCATCAGCTGCACGTGGCGCTGAATCTTGCGGTCGATGCTGGTGAAACTGCCGCTCGGGTAGGCCAGATATGTGCCGTCGGGGTGAGCGAGCAACGTGTGGAATTTCTGCATCAGGCTGCGAGCCTGCTTCTTTTCGCCTGCCAGCTGCAGCACGATGGCGGCCATGGCCCGTTCTTCGCCTTGCATGGAGTCGGCCTGTCGGCGCAGGATGTCGAGCATGAAATCTGCGTCGCGTTTCGTGTCGCCGTAGAGTTTCTCGCCCGAGCGCATGCTAAGGTAGAGATATTGCAGTCCCAGCGTGCTTATGCCGAGTTCTTTTTTCTTTTCTTTGCGCAGGCGCTCCACTTCTTTCGCCACTTCTTGCCGCAGGAACTCGACAGCTCTGGCGCGTATGCCGTCAGCCACTTGCGCCGGCTCGTCGGACGGCTGGCCCGTCATGACGTAGAGCCGCGTCAGCAGGTAAGCCACTTCGCACGTCAGGTACGAGCTGCCGCGCATCCCGGGGAACCACGCAAACGATCCGTCGGGCTGCTGCAGTGCGCGCATGGCAGTGAGCATCGTCATGCGTCGGCTCGTCTGCGTCTCGCTTTCGAAGAGCGTTTTCAGCCTTTCGTGCCGTGCCTTTTCGCGCTCGGCATCCATCACCCAGGGCGTCTCCTGCAGGAGCAGGTCGGCCAGTTCCTGGTTTGCTGCGAGCGTGCCGTTCGATTTCGCGTCTGCTGCCATCTCCTTCACGGCCGCTTTCATGTCGGGGACATTCTGTGCAATGTGTGCCGCGAGTGCTCCGGCGTAATACGAAGCCGAGAGCGAGAGAATGTCGCGTCGTGTGGGTTGCATCAGCGATGGCAGCGACTGTACGGCGAGCCAAATCGGGCGTGCGGTGTATTCCACGGTGAGTGTGCGCCGCTGGGCTTTCTGGCTGTCGTGTTGGAAAAGTTTGCGCAAGTCTATTTGCTTTTCGCCGGCACGCGAGAGTGAGAACGCCCTCGTCTCGGTGATGTTTTGCGTGTTCGTCAAGACAGCCAGAGGACGTGCTTCGCCGTCTGAACATTCTGTCGTTTTTGCAAGCCAGCGCACGGAAAGCATCGTCTCGCCCGAGATGGGGAAAATGTAAGTCGTGTCGGTCTGCGGCTGTAAGTCGAAATCCACCGTGCCGCTCTTCACCACTCGCTCCGTCTCGGCCTCCACCACTTGCCATGTGGCTTTGCCCCGTTGCTGCGACGTGCTGATGTTGCGGATGCTGGCGCTGAAAGTTCCCTTGTCGCCTTGCCGCAGGAATCGTGGCAAGTGCAGTTCGGCCATCAACTCCTTCTGCGCAATAATTTTTTCATCTATGTTAGCCACAGCCATGTCGCGTGTGTGCGCAAATCCCGTCAGGTGCCACGACGTCAGGCTCTCGGGCAAAGTGAAGGCGATGCACGTCAGACCTTGCGCATCAGTGCGCAGCTGCGGCTCGAAGAAAGCCAGCTCGTTCATGTTCGACCGCAAGTTGGCCACGCTGATGGCTTCGGCATTTCCGTTGTCGTCCTCCGCCTCAGTCTCTTCGGGCTTCGCTTCGTCCATGCTTAAGCCCGCAATTTGTCCTTGTGCCGCGAATTTCTGCGTGCCGGCCGCCATTTCCGGCGCAGCGGCCGCCATGGTGTTGAAGACGCGCGTCCCCGCGGTTTTGTACATGCGTCGTGTCGTAATGCCGTCGCTTTCTTCTACGCTTGCGTACGGGCCGAAATATTTCTCGTCGAAGACAGAAAACTCAAAGTTGCGCACCTTTAGCAGTTGCAGCGCGTAGTATGCGGGATGGTTTGAGCCGAAATTTTGCACGTAAGCCTCTTTTATATTCAGATACGGTATGCGGTGCGGACGCGACACGTAGAGTTGCAGCGCGTGCGGCGCGAGTGCATCGAGCGAAGCGTCGTAGAGACTCAGCAGCACGTTGGCATCAGCCGGTGTGCCGTCGGCGCGACGGAGCGACAGGCGCCACTCCTCGTGCTGCCCTGGGCGCAGGCGGTTGCGGAAGGTGTCCCAGTGCGGACGAAGCGCCATATCGGGCTGGCGAAGGTGGAGCGTCACTTGCCCGACCGTCAGCCCACGTTTGTAGACTGCGGCAGTGAGCCTGCAGCCTTGCTTATATTCGGTGCGATAGGGAATCTGCCACACGAAGGCCGTGTCGCGCACGTGCATCACGGTATCTATGGCCACGCCCGCCTCCGACGTCATCAATATGTGGAGCCACGCTTCGGGCAGCGACGTGCCGATTCTGACTTCCGCCGCGCGGCGCAGGTCGAACGTGTCGCAGGGGCAGTAAACGCGCAGGTTGCTCTCCTCGGCCAGACGTGTCTCATGCATGCTGAAGAGGGTGAAAATCTCCTCGCTGCGTGCCGTGTCGCCGTTTACCACGGCCGTGCAAAACACTTTGTACACGCCGGATGGCAGCGACTGCAGGTCGGGCACGGTGCGCTTGCCCGTCTGCAGCGTGAAGCGGGCTTCGATTTGGGCTTTCTCACGTGTGAGGCCTTCCAGTGCGGTGCGGTCGCGCGACGGCGCCTTTGCGAGTTCGCAGAGCACTTCGCCCGTCACATTTCGGTCCGCATGGTTCCACAATTGCATTTCCCAAGGTCGGCCGTTTTCTTTGTCCTGCTTGGACGGAATATCCGTCGTGAGGCGCAGTGGTGTGGTGCAGAGCGCAAACGAGCGTTCTGCCTGTTGTGTCTCGCCTTGCGGGCTGAGAACGTCCACGCTGACACGCAGGCTGCGGCCGCTGCGCAGTTGCTCGGCCGTACATTTCAAGGGCAGGCGCAGTCGGAACTGCCCGTCGGCGTCTGTGTACACTGTGTCGACGGTGCCGTACTGGCTTTCGTCGTCGCGAATCCACCAGCCCCAGCGGCTCTGCTCTATCGTGAAATCGCCCGTCACACGTGCGTTGCTCAGCGGTACACCGCTGAATGTCTCGGCGCGACCCGTCACCGTCACGCTGTCCGGAGCGGCGGCAGTCGTCTGCGACGCGTCGTTTCCTGTTTTCAGCCTGAGGGCTTCGATTTCCGTCAGTTCAACGTTGAACGTGGGACGGCGGTATTCCTCTACGCTGACCGATGCGAACTGACTTCCGACGCGTATCCTAAACGAACCCGGCAGCACGTTATCGGGCAGGCGAAGCGAGTCTTGCAGCATGCCAAAGGCGTCGGTCGTCGCTTCGTGCTTTGCCAACGTCTGGTTGTTGGCGTCGAAGTAGGTGATGCTGTACGTCTTTTGTGTCGTCCGCGCGTCCCAATCCTTCTGTTTGTAAGCCAGCGCCGCCATGTGCACCGTCTGTCCGGGTCGGTATATGCTGCGGTCGGTGAAGATGCGAAGCGTGAGCACGCTGTCGCGCTGTGCCGCACCTTGGTATCCGCCGTTCCATAAATTAAATTCCGGCCGTGCCATGTCGTCTCCTCTCGAGAGGCGGACACTCAGGTGCGACGCGTTATCTGCCAGCATCAGGTCAACGCGTCCCTGCTTCCCCGTCGTACGCTTCGCCAGCAGCGTTTGTTTTCCGTTTCTCCAATGGTAAACATCCACGGTGACGCCCTGCTGCGGCTCGCCCGTCTCGTTGTCTACCACCACCAGACGTGTGGCGTTGGGCAGTTGCTGGGCAAAGAAGTTTAGTCGCGTCACACAGAAGTAGGCCACGGCAGGCGCAGTTTTTCCCACTTTGGCCTTCGTTTTTCCCTCGGCCACCACTGCGTAGCGGCCGTACTCCGTGGGAACCGTCCAGTGCAACGTGTCGTTTCTGAAAAACAACGGGGAGGAATTTGGATTCTCACGTGCAGTTTTCAGCAAAGTGCCCTGTCGTTTTATATTTCCCACCTCGTCGTTTTCTTCGTTCTCGAAGTCGTTGGGCAGGCGGTACACGCGCCACGTAATTTCGCTCACGTTGCGTGTGCGCACTCTCATTGAGGCCGTTTCTCCCGGCGTGTAGCGCCACGCCATTTCCCACTCGAGATGCGGCTGGCGAACCGTGCGCAACTCATTTTCGAGTTCGGCGCGGCACGGCGCGGACGGGTAGCGGCGCAGCGCCTCGGTAAGTAGCGAATCTTTACGCTGTTGCATGCTGTCCTCGTCGGTGTTGGGGAGTGACTGCGCCATGCGGAGGTAGACCAACGCCACGGCAGGCTCGTCCTCGAACCTTTGGCGCGTTGTCTCCAGCGCGTTCCGTTGTCTTTTCGTGCCGTGCGGCAGCGAACGTATCGAGTCGAGCATCACGCGCAGCGCGGCCTCGCGCAGTCCCTGCGCCTCGTAGAAGGCCGCCAACGGGCCGGCCGACGGCGCCATGCCGTCGGCTTTCATGGCGTTGTACACCACACTGAGCATACTGCTGCCAAAAACCTTCTCGTCGCGTCCCGTCCTGACCAGCGGAATCCACTGCTTGGTGGGCGCCGCGTGTAGCACTTCGGGTTTGCGGGTCGCCAGCGAGTAAAGCGAGCGAGCGTGGTTGCGATACTCCTCGCGCGTCCATTCCTGCACGCTGTCGGCGTGGCTCTGCGTGTCGCGGTGTCGCGCCTGCGCCCGCCATTGGTTGGCCGCCAGCAGGTGAGCCAGCGTGGCGCGATACATGGCACACGCGGCCGAGTCGCTTTGCGCCGCAATTTCGTGACGCAGCAGGCGCACGTCGGCAAAGAAACTATCGGGTGTCACCTCCTCGCGTGCCGACATCTCGGTCAGCAGTGTCACCAGCCGACGGGCGGCAGTCTCTTTTTCTGCCGTCGCAGTCAGCGCCACACATGTGGCTATCAGTAGCAGGAATTTTCGCATTTCGTTTGTTCGCTTTTGTTTTCTGATTCTTATGCTTTGACGGGAATCTCCTTCAGCAAGGCCTGTAGGAACGTCCAGAATTTGGCCACCGACGGGATGTTGCATCGCTCGTCTGGCGTG
>Ga0310694_10002696_pt1 | contig 17927 bp, 14 predicted proteins | sample 174DNAGHGhighgp2_FD_203884 | JGI IMG/M metagenome (GOLD analysis project Ga0310694, IMG submission 203884) | Sheep rumen microbial communities from Palmerston North, Manawatu-Wanganui, New Zealand - 1742 DNA GHGhigh gp2 (v2) (version 2) | ecosystem: Host-associated > Mammals > Digestive system... | reverse complement strand
TACCCGTCAGTGTCACCATCAACGAATATGTTGAGGTGGCCAAGCTCTACTCTACCTCGAAGAGTGGCGGCTACATCAACGGAATGCTCGACAACATAGCACGACACCTCATCAACACTGGTCGACTCATGAAATACATGGAGGACAGAAAGAAAGAAGACAAAGAGTGAAAAGACAAATAACAAAACCATAATTATCAAGCAATGACAAACTTTATCTTAGCTGCACAGGCAGCACAAGGCGGAGGAGGCATGTCGATGATCATCATGATGGTTGCCATTTTCGCCATCATGTGGTTCTTCATGATTCGTCCACAGCAGAAAAAACAGAAGGAAATCCAGAAGTTCCAAAACCAACTTACAGAAGGCACTCAGGTCATCACCGGCGGCGGCATCTACGGCACCGTCAAAAGTATCGACCTGACCAAGAACACCGTTGATGTCAAGATAGCCAGAGACGTCGTCATCACCGTCGACAAGAGCTACGTCTTCAAAGATACGGCCAACACCCCGATGCAGAAGTAAAGACTGACGTTGGGAATGAGCCATCTACGTGCAGGCATACGTCTTATCAGGAGCTTCCTGTTCAGTAAAGTGAACAAGGAGTTCCTGGTTTTCATGTTCTTTCTGGCCATCTCGGGAGCCTTCTGGCTGATTATGACCCTGAACGAGACCTACGAGAAGGAAGTGGCATTCCCAGTACATATCACTGGTGTGCCTAAGGACATTATGCTTACCAGCGATGAGGTCGACACCATACGTGTCACCATCCGCGACAAGGGCATCCTGCTGTTCGGCTACCTCTACGACGAGAACATCCGTCACCTGAAAGTCAATTTCAAAAACTATGACCGTGGCAACGGCACTGGCGTCGTCCCGGCATCCGACCTGCAGAAACTCGTACAACAACGTCTGTCGCAGTCGGGCAAGATTGTCGCCATGAAGACCGAACGGCTCAACATTTTCTACAACACTGGAGCCAGCAAACGTGTCCCCGTACGTTGGAGTGGACGCGTCATCCCTGAGCATATGTACTTCATCTCACATGTCGGCTATTCCGTCGACAGCGTCACCATCTATGCCTCAGAACAGATGCTCGACAGTATTAAGACCGTATACACTGAACCGCTCAACTACGCTGGTTTCCGCGACACGCTCAACGTCAGTTGCCGTCTGCAGAAGACCGAAGGCGTCAAAGTTGTACCCGACAGGGTCAGTGTAACATTCTTCACCGATGTTCTCACGGAAGTCAGCATGGACAACATCCCCGTTAAGGGCATCAATCTGCCCGAAGGTAAAGTGTTGCGTACCTTTCCATCACATGTTAGTGTCAGCTTCGTCACTGGCGTCAATAATTTCAAGAACATTAGCGCTGACGACTTTACCGTTGTGGCTGACTACAACGAAGTCAACCGACACCCGGCAGAAAAGTGTAACCTCTACCTGAAGCATACGCCGTCAGGCATCTCACGCGCCATGTTGCTGACAACACAGGCCGACTATCTCATTGAAGAGAACGCCGCACCATGAAGATTGGCATCACAGGAGGCATAGGGAGCGGCAAGAGCTACGTTGCTCGGCTGCTGGCCAAGCGAGGCATCGACGTCTACGACTGTGACGCCGCCGCTAAACGACTGATGCGCACATCGCCGGAACTGCGCCGACAGCTTACGGCACTCATCGGCCCCGACTGCTACCTCATGCCGGAATATCCGGATTTTCCTGACTCTTCGGAACAGCAGCCCCGCCTTAACAAAGCCGTCGTGGCCCAGTTTCTGTTGGCCTCAGAGAAGAATGCCCACGCCATCGATGCCATCGTCCACCCAGCCGTCATACGCGACTTCGTATACAGTGGGTATGAGTGGATGGAAAGTGCCATCCTCTACGAGTCTGGAGCCTACAAGGTCGTCGACCGCGTCATTGTAGTCACAGCCCCTGAGGAGACACGCCTACAGCGTATCATGGCACGCGACGGCATCAGCCGCGAGAAAGCTCTCGAATGGATTGCACGCCAATGGCCACAGGAGGAAGTACGCCGCCGCGCAGACTATGAAATCGTGAACGACGGCACAACAGATATCGAACAACAATTAAACAAAATCATACAACAATGCAAGACACCATTTTAGCTATTGCCGGTAAGCCCGGTCTCTACAAATTAGTATCACGCGGTAAGAACAACCTCATCGTCGAGGCCCTTGACCAGACGCACCGCCGTCAGCCCGCCTTCGCTTCCGACCGCATCACATCGCTCAATGACATCGCCATGTATACCGAAACCGATGACATCGCACTGACGAAGGTCCTTGACAATATGAAGACGCTCGAAAACGGCAAAAAATCGTCCATCGATTTCAAAAAGGCCTCAGGCGACGAGTTGCGCGAATACTTCTCCAAGGTTCTGCCGGAGTTCGATCGCGACCGTGTACAGAACAGCCACATCAAGAAACTCATTCAGTGGTATAACATCCTCATCGAGGCCGGCGTCACCGATTTTGCCGATGCCGAGGAAAAGGAAGAAAAAGCAGAGGAGAGCGCTAAATAACGCTCTCCCCTACTCTTTCTACTCTTCCTTATTCTTTACTCACTTACGAAAACAAAGTCTTCGAGAGTGCATAGCGACTTCTCCTTCACCGACGAGGTGAACTTGAAGAAGACAGCATGAAGGCCGGCAAGCCCCGAAGGATTGTCTATAGCAGCGGTCAGCTCTGTGGAAGTCTTGGGCATGTCGGCCTTCAGCTCGATAGTGCCAAGGAGCTTTCCACCTTGTGACGTCCAGGGTCGGTCGCTCATAATCTCAATCGTACCATCTATACCCTCCGGAACAAGGCGCAAGTACAGTTGTAGCTTGCCCGTCATGCGGGAAGCATCAAAGTTAAAATACTTATAGCCAACAATAGAACCGTCCGTATTGTTGACAACAGGGTTTGTATTGTTGCGGAGGTCATAGGGAGCGGCAAACTTGTCCTCGCTACCATAGGCCGATGCCACATAAGAGCCGAAGAACGTATTGTTTGGCCACTCATGGACAGCCGTTTTCGGACCAGTATACCAGCAAGCGATACCAGCTGAGTGGCGCTCAAAAGGATTCAAACCGTCCAAAGCAAAGCCATTAGAGTTGTATTCACCCTCCGTAATTTCCACCTTGCCGCCAGCACCTTCTTCCACGGTTACACTGATGGGAGCGACCATGGCCTGTCGGGCATACTCGTCGGTTCCCGTCTGACGGTGATAGAAGACATACCACTGGCCGTTAATTTCACAGATGCTGCCGTGCGTATTGCCGTCAACAGTGGCAGAAGCTATCGGATTGCCCTGTTCGTCCTTTTCGCGGGCTCGGCCGTCAATAATCGTACCGCCATAGGTGAACGGTCCCAACGGACTGTCGCTATAGGCATAAGCCAAATTATAGTTGGACGAAGGCAGACCAAACTCCCCTTCTTCAGTGAAACGGCTATAAATGAATACGTACTTATCCTTGATTTTTCGGATTGACGATGCCTCAAAGAAGCGGAACCGTCCCTCCTGATAACGACCCGATATCATATCCTCTACAATCGACGTGCCCGGCTTGACAGTAGCCATCGTGGCAGGATCGAGCTCGGCAGCATACGAACGCTCAAATCCCCAATAGCCATAGATACGTCCATCGTCATCGACAAACACGGCAGGGTCAAAACGCAGGATGCCGTCTGTCTCGTTGGGATGCTCCTGACTCCAGTTACACACTTCGAAGGGACCGTCAGGACGTGAGCTCTTGCACACCATTCCATTGCGACCACCTTCCTGGTTATTGGGATAGAGATAATAGGTCTTCGTGCCATCGGGAGCAGTGACAAGGGTCACATCAGGCGCATACAACACATCACCCTTGCCTTCGGCATTGAGCAGTTCGCCATTGGCATTCTTATTGACACTGAATATCTCGCCATCATAACGCCATTGCGCCAGACTGTCAACAGCGGCCGACCAGACCACCTGCTCGCGGCCGCAATAGCCCGACACCATACTGTCGTGCGAACCATAGATATAGACACGATACTTACCTGGCTGGTCAGGGTCTTCGAACACATAGGGTTCGCCGTCAGGAATATGCTCCCACAAAGGCAGATAAGGATTACCCTGGGTGACAAGCGGCTGCTCATCAGCGTTCATCGTCTTTACACATGAGGTTGTCAGCGCCATACAGCACACAGCCGCGGTCATTGCGCCCCATAACTTAACATTTTTCTTCATAGCTATATTCAAGATCTCACATCATACGTCCGCCGCCAAAACCGCCGCCGAAGCCGCCAAAACCACGGTTACCGCCACGGTTACCGCCACGGTTATTGCCGCCACCCATAGGCATTCCGCCGCCGAAGCCGCCAGGACCCATACCCATGCCCATGCCGTTACGCATACCGCGACGAGCTTCACGAGTACCGAAGAGGTTGACACGATAGATGAGATGGAGCATGGCATACGAGTTGATGGCGTTGTACTCATTATCAGTACGCGACATAGCGCTGATAGTGCGTGAGAAGTTCGACTGCTTCTGCAGGATGTCATAGAACTGCAGCGAGAGCGTCAGCGGCTTACCCTGGAGGAAACTGTGCGAGATCTGTGCGTTCCAAATGAGCTCGTTGGTGTTCATGGTGGCATCGCTGAAGCCGCGACGGCTGTTCATGGCTATGTCAGTAGCGAGCTGTGTGCCCCAGGGCATGGTCAGCGTCGTGTTAAAGCCATAGGAATATGTCCAGGTGTCGAGGTTCGACTGCTTCTGCAGTTTGTTGTCCGAATGGTTATAGTTCACCGAGCCGTTAAGCTCCATTTCCAGCCATTCGTTGCGGTAGCTGAGTCCCAGACGAGCGCCGATGATGTTCTGCTTCGTAATGTTCCTTACACTCTCATTGTTCTGGAAGAGATAACTCACGCGGTTGTTGAAGTTATCGTTCAGCGACACATTATAGCTGAAGTATCCCAGTGAGTCGATGGCCGAGTTCCACATGATGTTACCGCCGGCATTCCAGTTTCCGTTGACGTTCTCCGGACGCGACTCCGTTCCACCGGTTTCCTCATTGTATCTCACGATGTTGGTGATGCTGTTGCTGGTCGTCGAGAAATTGGCATTGGCATTGATGAAACGCTGATGGTCCATAATGTAGTTGTTGAAGCGCAGGTTGAAACTCTGCGTGAACGAGGGTTTCAGGTTGGGGTTACCCGTTGTCTTGTTCAAGGGGTTCGTATCGTCGTTGATGACAAGCAGTTGGTCGATAGAGGGCTGGCTGGTGCTACCGCGGTACTCGAAGCGCAACTGTCCCTGCTGACTGAAACGCCAACGGAAGTTGGCCGTCGGGCTCCAGTTGGTAACTGTACGATTGACCACTGTGTCAACACCCAGATAGCGCTGGGTGTACTCAGAACTCTGCGGCACAAACTGCACACCGACATTGAAGTCGTAGGTGTTACGAATGAAGCGCAGTTGAATCTCACCCGTATGGATATAGTTCTTGTAGGCAGAATAGCGGCTCTGGTCCTTGCTGTAATACTGGTCATCCTTCACAGGAGAATAGGTGCCGTTTTCATTAACCACACGCCAATAATTTCTCCACTGGCGGAATGAGGGTGACACGCCACTGAAGTCGAATCCCATGGAAGGATCAGAGAGCAGGGGGTTCGAATAGTCAAACGTCTGACGGTCGTTCTCATTGTAGCGGTACTGGAAGGTATAGCTGAACTGCAGGAACGTGGCATAGGCGACAGGCTCGCTGTAAGTAGCGCGGGCACTATAGTCCCATGACTTGGTGGGCGACAGGTTGTAACGGTTGGTCTGGTATTCGGAGAGGCCGCTGACACCATTGAACGTCGTGGTCGACTGGAAGAGCTTCGTCTGGTTGTTCGACAGCTGCTGACTCTCGTTGTCGCTGTAGTTTCCTGTCAACTGCAGAGTGAGATTGCGGCCCTTGCCATTGAGCAGGCGGTTCACCATCAACGTACCACCCAGTCGTTTGTTCTCACCGTAAGAGAGTGAATTATTTTTGCTACCATTAACGAGGATGCTGTCCAGGTCAACACCGTCGTATTTACTATTCAACATGATTTCCTGAAGAACGGCTGCAGTGAGCTGAGTGGTCAGGTAGTCGTAGGGATCCTGATTGAACGTAGCCGATATATTCGAGCTGCGGCTATCATTGGTAGAGTAGCTAAGATTGGGACGGAAGCTGACGGTCCACAGCGTGTCAGGCGTCCACTCCAAACGACCACTGACACTCCAGCTGTTCGAGCGCGAGAAACTCTGGTTCACGGAGTTCTGGAACGACGAAGTGCTACCAACGAAGTTCTCACTGGAGCGACGCGACCATGAGTCGCCGTCGCGATGGTTCCAGTTCACGCTGGCCTGCGCAATGAGCTTGTCGGTCTTCTCGAAGTTGTAGTTCAGCATACCCGACTTGGCGGCGTTCAGTCCGCCGCCGCCCATACCACGGCCACCGCCGAAGCCACGACCGCCACCGCCGCCGAAGCCCATATCGTTGGTATTGTTGGCATTGACCATACCCATCAGACGGTGGTCACCACGCATCAGCATACCGAACAGGCGAGCCGAGTAGCGGTCTTTTGTGCCAAGTCCCAGGTCGGCATTCGCTATTGCGCCACGGTTCATACCAGCACGCAGGCCCAAGTCGATGACCGTCTGCTCGTTACCGTCGTCAATACCCGTGATACGTGCCAGGTCGCTCTTCTCGTCATAGGCACGGATGCGCTCCACAATGTTCGTAGGAAGGTTCTTCAGCGCTGTCTTGGTATCGCCAAACTCCTTGCCATCAACCTTGATTTTCGATACGGACTTGCCGTTGATCTTGATATTGCCGTCGTCGTCGACCTCAGCACCCGGCAGACGCTTCACCAGTTCCTCGACGACCGAACCCTCGGGCGTACGGAAGGCGTCTGCATTATATATTAAGGTGTCACCCTTCGACTGAACCTTAGCCAGGTGCGCCGTCACGGTAGCCCCCTTCAGCATGATGGCATCGGGAGCAATTTCAATGGTTCCCATAGCGACAGGCTTTCCCTGACTGACGGTGATGCGCTTCGTAAAGGTCTTGAAGCCCACGTAGGTTATACGTACGATGTAGGAGGCATCAGAAGGAGCCGTCAACGAAAAGTGGCCAGAGGCATTGGTCACAGCGTTGGTGACAAGTGTTGAATCGGCCTTCAGCAGGCTGACCGTTGCCTGAATAACAGACTCTCGGGTATCTTTCTCAATCACGGTTCCCGATACTGTGCGCTGTGCAAAAAGTGAAACGGCTGTCAACAGGACAACCACGATAAGTAGCAAACGTCTCATAAAGGAATTTTGTTTTTTACTGCTTTTTTGACGTCTCGAAAGCGGAAACGTTTAATCGTTTTTATAAAAAAATTGTAATTTCGACAATTAATTCAATTTTTATTAGGAAATTCAAATTTTTTCTTTAACTTTGCACCCGAAACCATAAACAATGAACAAACAAAAGGTCATTTTCTCCAACAAACTGGATAAAACGTTAGTTACAGTTGTGTCTGCCTGCGAACGAGACCGCCTGTTTATTCTTGTTGACACAAACACCCATCGATGGTGCCTGCCACTGATTAGCAATTTCGATTGTATGCAGGGAGCACAGGTGATTACCATCGGAGCCACTGACGAGAACAAGACGCTCGACACGCTGGCAGAGGTGTGGTCGGCACTGCAGCGCGGCGGCGCTACTCGCCATTCACTCATGGTGAACCTCGGCGGGGGTATGGTGACCGACTTGGGCGGCTTCGCTGCCTCCACTTTCAAGCGCGGGTTGAACTACATCAACATCCCGACAACGCTGCTCTCCATGGTCGACGCTTCTGTCGGCGGTAAGACTGGCGTCAACTTCGGGGGACTGAAGAATGAGATAGGTGTCTTCTCAAACGCTGATACCGTCATCATCGACACGACGTTCCTCAAGACACTCGACAAAGAGAATCTGCTGTCGGGCTATGCCGAGATGCTGAAGCACGGACTCATCAGCGACAACAAGCACTGGGCCGAGTTACTGAGAAGTCCTGAGGTTCTGGACAAGCCTGAGGAGATTGCTGGACTACTGGAAGAGAGTGTGGCTGTCAAACAGCACATCGTTGATGAAGACCCGACGGAAAAAGGACTGCGCAAGGCGCTGAACCTGGGACACACCGTGGGACACGCCTTCGAGTCGCTGGCACTGCAAAGGACACCTATCCTGCACGGCTATGCCGTTGCCTACGGCCTCATCTGCGAGCTCTACCTGAGCTGTATCAAGACGGGATTCCCCACGGACAAGATGCGCCAGACAGTCAGCTTCATTCGCGAACACTACGGCCAGATGAGCATCACCTGCGACGACTACCCGACACTGTTCCAGCTGATGACGCACGACAAGAAGAACGTGGCTGGGGAAATCAACTTTACGCTGCTCGGCGATATCGGTGACATCCGCATCAACCAGACAGCCACCAAAGAAGAAATCATGGAGGCCCTCGACTTCTATAGAGAGGGTTAAACTACATAGAAAAGAAATAAGCCTATTACCAATTACTTTTTAACTAGATTGCTCTTTTATCAATCAATGACCTAAAACCATTATTACACTAACCAAAATCGGGGCGTTCTTCGTGAGAAGCGCGCCCCGATTATTTTTTCCTATGAGTGTAGGTCAAGAACAAATCTCGTTCCTTTCGTGAACTGCGGGTCTATATCCAGGTCGCCGTTCATCTTCAGTGCCATCTGCTTACAGATGGGCAGGCCGAGGCCGTCGCCCGTCGTGAGGTCCCTGATTTCAAGGAAGGGCTTGAAGACATCCTCACGCTTCTCTTCTGGGATGCCTTCTCCCGTGTCCGACACCGTGAACTGATGGCTGTGGGGACCGCGCTTCTTGAACTCCAGCCCGATGCTTCCACCCTCGGGTGTGTATTCAGCGGCATTGTTCAGCAGATGGAGCAGGATGTGACTCACGTACTCCTTGTTGATTTCCGCGCTCATCTTCGGCGATGTCACCGTCAGCTTCACCCCGGGCTTCACTTTTTCACGTATCTGGTCCATCAGACTCTCGCAGAGTGGTGCCACCTGTACGTTCTCCAGCTCAACAGGTGCATCAGAGTTCTCCAGCTCCGACAGCGTCTGTATGTGGCTCGAGAAATCCTGCAGCGCCTTCACTTCGGGCTGACTGGCATCAAGTTTCTGCAGCGTCGGGTCGAGCTGTGCCGAGATGTTGCTGATGAACTTCGCCTTCAAGGCATTGTTCTCATTGGCCAGCTTGATGGTCTTTTTCTGTTTGCGTGTCAACAGGATGAAGCGCATCAGCACAATGGCACCAATGACCAGAGCGGCGGCCAGGGCAGCGGCCAGAATGGCTAACGAGATGATGATAACCTGCCGTGTCGTCAGCGAGCTGTCTTTCTCAGCGATAGTCGCCTCATTGTCGGCTATCTGTTTCTTCAACGCTCCAATCTCGTCGGCTACCTTGATGGCGTCCACAGAGTCCTTCCAGGCTATATAGCTGCTATACGACTGTGCCACGAGGTTGGCGCTGTTGCTTCTGCGGCCGTTGGCTATAAGCGTCTTATATGCCTCGTCCACCTTGTCATACTCCTTGTCGGCCGTCAGTTTCGTAGCCATCTCCTTGAAGACGGCATTGCCCTGCGCGTTCATGCCGAAGGTGTAGTAGTAAATGGCCTTGCTGTAGAGCAGGTCGTTCTTCACGCTCTCGTCATTCGAGGCATTGGCCAGGCTCTCCATATAGTTGAGCTGCTCCTGAGCACTGGCATTCTTACGCAGTTTAGTGTACATCTGCAGACGCTCCTTGGTTGTCAGGTAGCGCAGGCCGGCATTCTCGCTGGGCGACACCTTGGCATTGGCAATGGTCTGCTCCACACGGTGCAGGAACTCGAAGGCCTCTTTGTACAGATTCTCCTTGTAATAGAGTGCCGTCGCCTTTGCGCCACACTCCACGCCCTGCTTGATACGGCCGTTGTTGGCATAGTCGGCCCATGCCTTGATATACAACGAGCGGGCGTTGGCCACCTTTCCTTTTGCCGCCTCCTGCTCTGCGCGCTGCTGCAGTTCGCTCTTACTTGCTTCCTGTGCGGTGATCACGCCACAGCACAGAAGCAGGTTCATGATAAAAAAAAGAATTCTCCTGTTCATGATACAATTATTAGTTTATCTACGTGCAAAGATAAATAAAAATTTTGATTCTCGCCAAACTTTTATTGATTTTTGTGCGCCAGTGGTCGACGAATCAGCTTGCCCGTCTCTGTCCGCGGAAGCCTGTCGACATGCTCATAATAGCGGGGACGCCAGTATTTGGGCAGTATCTGTTCACAGATGGTTCGAACATCTTCCACCCTTCCCTCGGTCTTCAAGACAACCGCCTCGCCAAGCCGTTCGTCCTTGCACTTGCTAATTAAGAATGGTTCGCGCACGTGAGGATGCAGAAGCCGTTCTACCTCTTCCGCCTGAATTTTGATGCCGCCTGAACAGATGACGTTATCCTTGCGTCCCAGGATGCGGAAGCGTCCGTCAGCTCCCAGCTCGGCTATGTCGTTGGTCACCAACGGCCCCTCGTGAACAGTCGGCGCATCAATGACGAGACAGCCTTCGTCCGTCAGCGACAGACTGACACCGTCGAACGGTGTGTACCAGTCTGTGGTTTCAGGCCCGTTGAGCCGCCGCAAGGCGATGTGGCTAAGCGTCTCCGTCATGCCATAGGTGCTCCACACGGCGTTGGGAAAGTCCCTCAGCTCCTGAGCCAACGTCTCGTCGATGGCTCCACCTCCTATAATAAGGTGGCGGATGGTCCTCAGCCGCTCGCGTTCCTCAGGCACCTGCAACGTGTTCCATACCTGTAGCGGCACCATCGCCGCAAAGTCGATACAGGGGGACTGTCCCCTCTGTGTCGACACCCGCTGGGCTAACGGGTGTCCGCTGGGCTCAACGGCCAGTAGCCGCAGTCCACAAGTCAGCGCCCTCACCACCATCATCTTGCCGGCAATGTAGTCCAGGGGCATACAGAGCAGGGCTGTGTCGCCCTCACGGAGTCCCAGAAAGCTGCAGGTGATGCGTGCCGATGCCTCCATGCGCCGTTTCTCCACGCGCATGGGCTTCGGCTGTCCCGTCGACCCGCTGGTATGTACCAGCACCGTCGGACTTTCACTATGCCACTCCTTCAGAAACTCCTCTACTGTCACTTTTCAATGCCCCAAAACTTCAATTCTTCAATTCTTCAATTCTTCAATTTTTCAATTCTTCAATTCTTCCCCCTCCACAACTTGTCGCCGCGTATTTCCAGCGGCATGGGTATGTTGTCCGTAAAGAGTTGTCCCGTGCCCAGTCCCTGCGGCATCGTGATGTGGTTGCCATAGACGTCGCTGCAGAACTGTGCGATGGCGTTCAGGCCGACGTTGCTCTCCAGTGCCGATGTAATCCACGAGCCGATGCCCATGTCGCGTGCCGTCGCTATCCACTCTCGACAGCCTGCCATACCACCATGTAGCGATGGTTTCAGGACGATGTAGGCCGGCCGTATGATGTTCAGCATCTGCCGCTTCTGGTCAGGATCGTTCACGCCTATCAGCTCCTCGTCGAGGGCAATGGGCAGGGGCGACTCACGACAGAGCTCCGACATATTGGCCCACTGTCCTGCACGGATGGGCTGTTCTATCGAGTGCAGGGCATACTGCGACAGCAGCTCCAGCTTATACAGAGCCTCGTCTGGTGAGAAAGCTCCGTTAGCATCGACGCGCAGTTCCACGTCGCGTGGCCCAAAGCGCTGGCGTATCTGCTTTAGCAACGCTATCTCGGCATCGAAGTCGATGGCGCCGATCTTCAACTTCACGCAACGGAAACCCTGCTCCAGCTTCTGCTCTATGCGCTGGCTCATCTCCTCGAACGTGCCCATCCACACCAGTCCATTGATGGGAATGCCCACTTCGCCACGAGTGAACGGTGTGTCGAACAATTGACCATTGACCATTGAACATTTCGCCGTCTCCAGCCCAAACAACATCGAGGGATAGTCGCGCAGGGACTCAAAGGGTATCTCCCCCGTCTGCTCCACCTCGTCGCAGAACCCGCGCAACACCTCGCCGTAGTTCGGGATGTCGTCACAACTCAGCTGCGGCAGCGGCGCACACTCGCCCACCCCGACAGCATCGCCATCAGTGGCCGTCACCAGCCATATCCGCCGTTCAGTATACACGCCACGCGATGTGCCTGCCGGCTGTTTGAAGTGGAGCACGCGCTCCTCAATATCTATCTTCATTTTTCAATCTTCAATCTTCAATTTTCAATCTTCAATTTTCAATTTTCAATCTTCTACGGAATCTTCGGGTACTGTTCAAAGTCGGGCTTACGCTTCTCCAGGAAGGCCTTGCCGCCCTCCTGCGCCTCGTCCAGGAAGTAGTAGAGCATTGTAGCGTCGCCAGCCAGCTGCTGGATGCCCGCCTGTCCGTCGAGCTCGGCGTTCAGTCCGGCCTTGATCATGCGCAGGGCTATCGGCGAGCGTTCCATCATCTCCTCCGCCCAACGGACGCACTCGTCCTCGAGCTCGCTGAGCGGCACCACCTTGTTGACGAGCCCCATCTGGAGCGCCTCCTGAGCCGAGTATTGTCGACAGAGGAACCATATCTCGCGCGCCTTCTTCTGGCCTACGATACGAGCCAGGTAGCTTGAGCCGAAGCCGGCATCGAAGGAGCCGACCTTCGGCCCTGTCTGTCCAAAAATAGCATTTTCAGACGCTATGGTCAGGTCGCAAACGAGGTGCAGCACATGGCCGCCGCCAATGGCATAGCCGTTGACCATCGCGATGACGGGCTTCGGCAGACGGCGTATCTGCATCTGCACGTCGAGCACGGACAGACGGGGCACGCCCTCGTCGTCGATGTAGCCGCCACGCCCCTTGACGTGCATGTCGCCACCTGAGCAGAACGCGTGTTTCACGTCCTCCAGCTGCTTGCCCTCAGGCACAGGGCTCATGGCCCCCGTCAGCAGCACCACACGAATGCGCTGCAGCTCACGGCAGAGCGCAAAGGCCTGACTCAGCTCCAGCGTCGTCAGCGGCGTGAAGGCATTACGATACTGCGGGCGATTGATGGTAATCTTGGCGATGCCCTGAAACTCCTCCAAGCGTATCTCCTTGAAGGCTCTGATTTCTTTCCACTCTCTCTGTTGCATATTCTCATTCATTATTTGCGTGCGAAGGTACGAATAAATGAGCGAAGCGCAAAAAAAGGAATGAGATTTTTTTGCTTTACCTTCTTTTTTTGTACCTTTGTCACCATAAACCAGTCCACACTACTATGAAATACGGGAAAGAACTCATGATGACAGCCGGAGCGCTGATGGCTCAGCAGGCTCAGGCAGCCAACGAGCAGGACCAGCAGGCAACGCCCGAACGGCCGAACATCGTGTTCATACTGGCCGACGACATGGGCTACGGCGACCTGGCCTGCTACGGCAACCGCTATATCCAGACACCCAACATCGACCGCCTGGCGCGCACAGGCACCTCGTTCACGCAGGCCTATGCCGGCAGCGGCATCAGCTCACCCTCGCGCTGTGCGCTGATGACGGGCAAGAACACGGGCAACAGCCGCATCCGCGACAACCAGTGCTACGCTGGCGGCATGACGGGGCTGAAGATCAGTCCCAAGGGCGACACCACCATCGTGCGGCGTGCCAATCTGCTGGCCGAGGACGTCACGCTGGGCACCGTCGTCGGCCGTGGAGGCTACCGCACCTGTCTGGTCAACAAATGGCACCTCGACGGCTACGACCCGCTGGCGGCACCCAACCACCGCGGCTTCGACGAGTTCTACGGATGGACCATCTCCACCGTCCACTCCAACGCACCTTATTATTATCCTTACTACCGTCTGCACGGCGACTCGCTCATTACCATCAGCGAGAACGAGCACGACGCCCACGTGCGCCACAACACGGAGATATCGACTGACGACGCCATCCAGTTTGTCAGTCGCAACAAGGACCGTCGCTTCTTCCTCTTCTTAGGCTACGATGCGCCCCACGAACCCTATAACATCGACGACACGTCGTGGTACGACGAACACGGCGAGTGGTCAATGAACACCAAGCGCTATGCAGCCCTCGTCACCCACATGGACTACAACATCGGACGACTGCTGGGCGCGCTCGACAACCTGGGACTGCGCGAGAACACCCTTGTCATCTTCGCCTCCGACAACGGAGCCGCCGTCATGGCACCGCTCAAGGAGCTGAACTGCGGCGCAGGACTGAAAGGCCGCAAGGGGCAGCTCTACGAGGGCGGCATCCGCGTGCCCCTGATTGTCAACCAGCCAGGGCGCGTGCCTGCCCGTCAGATCAGCAATCTGGTCTACTTCCCTGACTTCATGCCCACGCTGGCACGCCTGGCAGGCAGCAGCGCAGCCGTTCCTGACGACACAAACGGCATCGACATCTCGCCGCTGTTCTACGGCCAGGACATCGACACTGACAGCCGCCCCCTCTACTGGGAGTTTCCAGGCAAGCAGCGCGCCCTGAGGCTGGGCCAGTGGAAGTGTGTGACGGTCAAGAAGAACGCTCCGCTGGAGCTCTACGACATCCGTCAGGACCCCACTGAGTCGACCAATCTGGCAGCGCAGTATCCGGAGAAAGTGAAGGAGATGGAACGACTGATGCGCCGTATGCGCACGCCATCGCCCAACTATCCCATCAAAGATTGAAGATTGAAGATTGAAAGTCGCGATTAAGCGAGAGCAGAGTCCAAGCTTGCTTGAGCTATGCCGAGCGTGAGCGACTTCGACGCGAAGCGTCAAGATTGAAAATTGAAAATTGAAAATTGAAAAACGAGACCGTCCACCCCTTCAGCAGTCCGCTCTACGTCATGGCAAAGCCGGCGGGAGCCGCCTGTAACCTGCATTGCAGCTACTGCTACTATCTGGAGAAGGCAGAGCTGTATGCCGACGACCCGCAGCGGCTCATGAGCGACGAACTGCTGGAGCGGTTCACCCGCCAATACCTGGAGGCGCAGACGCAGCCCGAGGTGCTCTTCACCTGGCACGGTGGCGAGCCGCTGCTACGGCCCCTGGCGTTCTACCAGAGAGCGCTGGCGCTGCAACGGCAGTACGGCCACGGCCGGCAGATCGACAACTGCCTGCAGACGAACGGCACGCTGCTGACTGACGAGTGGTGCCGCTTCTTCCGCGACAACCACTTCCTGATAGGCATCTCCATCGACGGCCCTGAGCACCTGCACGATGCCTACCGCACCACGCGAGGCGGACAGCCCACGTTCCGACAGGTGATGCACGGCATAGAGCTGCTGGAGCGTCACGGCGTGGAGTGGAACGCCATGGCCACCGTCAACCGCCTGAACGGCGACCACCCCAGTGCCTTCTACCGCTTCTTCCGCGACATCGGCTGCCGCTACCTCCAGTTCACACCCGTCGTCGAGCGACAGGGCGACCGTCTGGCCGACTACGCCGTCACGCCAGAGCAGTGGGGAGACTTTGCCTGCGGCGTCTACGACGAGTGGGTCCGCCGCGACGTCGGTACCGTCTTCGTTCAGCTGTTCGACGCCACGCTGGCCAACTGGGCGGGCGTCACACCATGCGTCTGTTCGCTCTCCACCATGTGCGGCCACTCGCTGGCACTCGAGTGGAACGGCGACGTCTACTCGTGCGACCACTACGTCTTTCCACAGCATCGTCTGGGCAACATCCAGGAGCTCCCGCTGACGACGCTGGCCTATGGCGAGCAGCAGCAAGCCTTCCGACGGATGAAGACCAGCCACCTGCCGCGTCAGTGTCGCGAGTGCCGATGGTTCTTTGCCTGCCACGGTGAGTGTCCGAAGAACCGGTTTGTCACTACCGCCGACGGCGAAGACTCTCTGAACTACCTGTGCCAGGGCTACCGCCGCTTCTTCGGCCACGTGGCGTCCGACATGGACTTCATGCTGGCCGAGTGGCAGGCAGGACGCGAAGCCGCCAACATCATGACGAGAAATTTATAAAAACCTATACCCCATGCTACACATCCGCTGCAAAAACAACAACGTAACCAAGAGTTTCCCTGAAGGCACATCGCTGCTCGATGTCTATCAGGAGTTTCAGGACGAGATCAAGCTACCCTACCCCGTCGTCTCGGCCAAGGTCAACAACGTGTCACAGGGACTGAAGTTCCGCCTGTACCAGAACCGCGACGTCGAGTTCCTCGATGCCCGCGAGGGAAGCGGTCACCGTGCCTACGTGCGCTCGCTGTGCTTTGTCCTCTACAAGGCCACGCAAGACGTCTTCCCAGGTTCCAAACTCTTCATCGAGCACTCGCTCAGCCGTGGGTTCTACTGCAACTTCAAGAAGAAGACAGGCGAGCCGCTCACTGACGATGACGTCACGCTGATTTGCCAGCGTATGCAGGAGATTGTCAACCTCGACATGCCCTTCCGCCGCACAGAAGCCACCAACGAGGAGGCCATCCGCGTCTTCACTGAGCGCGGCTTTACCGACAAGGTGAAGCTGCTGGAGACCAGCGGACAGATCTACAGCGACTACTACACGCTGGGCGACACCGTCGACTACTACTACGGACCGCTGGTGCCCTCGGCCGGCTACCTCACCGTCTGGGGCCTTGAGCGCTACGAGCAGGGACTGCTGCTGCGTGTGCCCGACTGGAACGACCCGTCGCGACTGGCCGAGAAGGTAGACCAGCCCAAGACCTACGGCATGTTTGCCGAGAAGACGCGCTGGGACATCATCATGCGACTGTCCAACGCTGGCGACGTCAACAAAGCCGTCATGCGCGGCCATGCCTCCGAGCTCATCCAGGTCAGCGAGGCTCTGCAGGAGAAGAAGATTGTGCAGATAGCCGAGGAGATCGACCGCCGCTTCCATCGCCGTAAGAACCCCGTGCGGCTCGTGCTCATCACGGGCGCCAGCAGCTCGGGCAAGACCACCTTCTGCAAGCGCCTCAGCGTGCAACTGCTGGCCTGCGGCCTGCGCCCCCTGTCGTTCTCTACCGACGACTACTTCGTCAACCGCCAGGACACCCCCCGCCTGCCCAACGGCGACTACGACTTCGACAACATCGAGACCGTCGACTACCACCTGCTCGAGGAGCACCTGCAGAAGCTGATGGCAGGCGAGCGCGTGGAGATACCAGAGTACAACTTTGTAACAGGTAAGCGCGAGTGGAACGGCAAACGACTCAAGCTGGGCGCCGACACCGTCCTCATCATCGAGGGCATCCACGCCCTGAACCCCCTGCTGACCAAGGCCATTGCCGACACGCTGAAATACAAGATCTACATCTCGGCCCTGACCAGCATCTCGCTCGACGACCACAACTGGATACCGCCGCGCGACAACCGCCTGCTGCGCCGCATCATCCGCGACTACAACAAAGGCGCCTTCACCGCCCGCGAGACCATCAGCCAGTGGAAGAACGTCTGCGCCGCCGAGGAACAGTGGATATTCCCCTATCAGGAGACGGCCGACGTCATGTTCAACTCAGCCCTGAACATCGAGTTTGCCGTGCTGCGCACCCATGCCGAGATTATCCTCGCCAGCGTGCCCAAGAACTGTCCTGAGTACGGCGAGGCCCACCGTCTCCTGAAGTTCATCCACTTCTTCCTGCCTGTCAGCGATAAGGAGATACCCCCCACCTCCATCATGCGCGAGTTCGTTGGCGGCAGCAGCTTCAAGTACTAATTGGGAGGGCTACGCGCGCGCGTATATATGACTGTCTAAAGGAAAAATACCCCGCTTATCCCGCTTATCTCGCGGTCTTGTATACTGTGAGATAAGCGGGATAAGCGGGATGTTTTTCGGTTTCGCTATATACGCGCGTATTATACGCGCGCGCATTACGCGTATATGTGTAGTTTAAGCGGAAAATAACCTACCTATCCTACCTATCCGACAGAAAAT
>Ga0310694_10002695_pt1 | contig 17928 bp, 20 predicted proteins | sample 174DNAGHGhighgp2_FD_203884 | JGI IMG/M metagenome (GOLD analysis project Ga0310694, IMG submission 203884) | Sheep rumen microbial communities from Palmerston North, Manawatu-Wanganui, New Zealand - 1742 DNA GHGhigh gp2 (v2) (version 2) | ecosystem: Host-associated > Mammals > Digestive system... | reverse complement strand
CCTTCTTGACGGCCATCACGACCATTTCGTGCCTTGGGCATGGCCCTATCCCACTCTACTAGAGTTCCCCTAAATGAAGATCCTCGACAGCCAAAATCTGTCGGGGATTTTCTTTCAGGCTGATTCTCAGATCCTCAAAGACGGGGATGACGGCTTTGGATAGTCCTGATAGTTCAGTTCATCTATTTCTATACGGTTCATAAGGAGTTTAATTTCCCAACCGCTGCAGTCTGTCGATGATGAGCCGTTCGTAGGCCTCTTTCATATCGTCAGTGAGGAATGACGCCTGGATGATTGTCTGCCATTTGTGAAGATATTTGTGCAGGTTCTCTATCAGTCGCAACATGACGTTCCTTTCGAGCCCCATCGCCATGCCCGCCTTCAGGAAATCACCAAAATGCAGGTTCGACTTTCGACCATTCAACGTGAGGGCCAGCTCTTCCCTATCCTTTGGGTTAGCAATAGCCACATTGATAAGGTCATAGGCCGGGGTGAGCTGATAACTGTTAGCAGGCCTGTAGAGCGAGAAGTTCTTCAAATGCATGTCATTGTTGCCTGTTACAAAGCAGAAAAGCAACAACTGCACATAGTTCGTCAGATCAAGTTTCGGCATGTCGCAATACTGTATGATGGTCTTGGCAATCTGCTCATACGAACCTTTATATTTATATTCCGTAGGGTGCAGCGTCAGTTGGCACATGTCCTCCATATCAATCTTCTCTCCAGCCTTCTTACGGTCTACTCGTTTGGTGATATACCCCAACCTTCCGTCCGCCATACGTATCAGACTGTGCGGAACGACACTGATTTTTGCCGCTTCTGCCAGGTGCATGGTCAGATCCTCGTTCTCAGGCAATTGCGAATAAATCTCTGTCTGAGGCTTGAAGATATAGTCGCCCCATAGGCCAACAATTGTCAAGCGAGTGGTACCTTCGTGCTTACTCAGATTTAACGACAGTTTCGGTTGCACGCCAGTCAGTGACGTCTGAGCACGGATGACCTGTTCTGCCAGACGATCCAGGTCTTCATGCCGATATTCAAGCAGCGGAGCCTCGTTTACGCCAAACAGTTTTCTGGCACACTGCGGGTGAAAGTCTTTCTGACCTTCGCCTAGTTCTTTATAACAAAACAAACACTTACACATCACTCCTCACCCTCCATTTTTATAGGTATCACACTGACCGACCCGATACAATCCTTACAGCAAAGCAGCAGTAATGACATACGGTCGAGAATGCTGATGTCGGTATTTCTGAGAGCCACATCGAGCAGCCAGCCCTCAGGAATCAGTCCGTCGAAAAACGGGAAGAGAACAGGGCTTTCGAATGCTTCTTCTTGTAATGGCAACGTCAGACTCACAGCCAGCGCATCGCCACGCTTCAGATACACGCTATCATAACAGAAACGGTATTCTCCACCATCTTCTGTCAGCATACCAGCCAGTATGCCTTTCCGATACACCTCTGCCTGTCTCATGATTTCGGTTTCTTGGTTGCTGTCAGTTCATAATTAAACAAATCGAGCAACTGGTTTACCTTGTCCATCCTCAACGACTGTTTGCCCTGCTCCAGATTACGCACGAAGCACAAACCCACACCCGACTTCATGGCAAGATCTTCTTGCGTCAGTCCGCTCTCCTTACGCAAGGCCTTCACGACCATCGATAGTTTCGTCTTCTCCATTTCGAATTATATTATTTCGCATGCAAAAGTAATCAATTTTTCTCAAATTATATTGTTTAACATATAAAATCATATAATATTTAACATTTTATATTATTTCACATATAGTTTCTAGGCCATTTGGTCATTTTCGTTGCTCATACTTATACATAAGCGACGTAAAGCTGTGCTGGCCCAGCGCCCGAACTACATGACGACGCAGCAGAGGATAATGCCCTACTTGCCTATGTGGATGAAAAAGAGTATGAGTTGCAGGTATAACGAGGAATATAGTGATTACTATAGCCAATTGTTTAAAGAAGGCGGCAAGTTCAAGTTGGCTCATGAGGAGATCGTAGGCCACACACAGCAGTTCTGCGGACTACCTTTTATCACTCCTCACTTTGCCTGTCTGGACACTCGCAGTGCCTACGTCCTAGATGCTCAAGGAATCAATGTGGTGGTTCCGACGCTTATATAACCTTATGAGTATCAAAACCCCTTTTGAAATTAACAAAATTTAAGATCCTGGACAAAAAAAACGAATAAAACATTGCATATATTGATAATGTTTACTATATTTGCACTCTCTATTAATTGAAACAATCTAAAATAACATGCCATTTTGTAGTAATTGTGGTACTAAATTAACGACGACGGCGAGATTCTGTCCCATCTGCGGTTGCCAAATAAGCAATCTCTCTCATAAAGAGAATGAGAGGGGCGTTACATCTAGATATTATAAAAATATAGGTATTATATCCATCATTGTTCTTATTCTAATTGGAATTGCTACATTTATAGATAATAACAACACACAAAACAGCTTTGTCTCCAATTTTCTTTCGTATGAAAAAACGAAAGAAGATATTATGGAGATAAAGACGCAAAGAGAAATGCTAGAGGCAATAAGTAATACGACATGGTGTCATACAGACAAAGGAGATATTTGGTACAAATTTGTTTTCAAAAAAAACACAATGACGCATTATGCTGCATTTCCAAGCGATGGGCATTGGAGATATTTAGGTGAGGTTGACTATTCGATTGTAGAAACTCGATCATCATATGACGGCAAGAGATATTTAGCAGCTATTTTTGATATAGCAAAATACAATGTCCCTGTAGAGTTTAATCTTTCAAATTGCCACCTCTATTCATTTGGAGTTGATCTTGGAAGTTGTCAAATGGGGGACTATGAATGGGATTAAAATTTATCAATTATGAAAATATGGAAATTAGTTTCTGGGATTCTATCGATTGCAATGTTTTTAATCATCTCATTCCAATCATGTGCAGTCGGTTTGGTCAATATCATGGATGATAATGAAGCAGACACAAGTGGAGCGGGAGGAGCTCTTGTTGCATTTTTTCTTCTTGTCGCTGGCATAGTATCAACTGTATTGTGGAAAAAAATCAGTAAAGGTGGAGATATTGCCCTAATTATCATTTATGGCCTCGCTGCACTAATGGGGTTTTCCAATCTCGGCACTTTCAGTGATTTAGCCATCTGGTCATCATGGGCTTTAATATGCGCGATACTGGCAGCAGTATCGCTAATAAAAAATGCAGCTGAAATAGACGATTATGACAATGAACGTGTCTCTTTTTCAACAGTAAATCAAAATTCATCTCCTAAGATTTCAACTATTGTAGCTAATAATCCTACGAAAGAGTGCCCCAATTGCCACGCTCAGATTGATATCAATAGTAAGTTTTGTAATATATGTGGAACAAAATTGCCTGATCAATATTTCTGCAAAAACTGTGGAGAACCCTTAGAGCCAGATTACTTGTTCTGCACAAAATGTGGTACAAAGAGAAATTAATTAATATGAAATATTGTCCCTATTGTGGTGTTAAGTTGAGCGATGATTCTCGCTATTGTACGGAATGCGGGAAAAGTGTTCCTTTGGGTGATACGCGTTCACAAGGTGGAGCTCTGTATATTCGCTGGGATGGCAGATGGAGCCTTTGGGATGCGAAAATACATGTTTTCGTAAATGGAGAAGAGCAAGGAACCTTCTCTTTTAATCGTGGATTCGAAATTGCTGTTCCCATCACGATTCCAACTATGACGATTTTAACGAAAATGGCCTTTCGCAAGAAAGAAAGTGTCTTAACATTAACCCCCTCTGAAAACTATTCATATAACCTAATTTACAATACGTTTTCAGGTAGTTTTAATTCTGCTTTATGTGATAATGAAGGAACAATTCTAGAAACAGACAAAGAGCCTTGGTGGTATTATGTCTTTTTCTTCTTGATTCCTATTATAGGATTCATATATTCTATTTCTATGTACAAGAAAAAACCTGCGGCAGCCAAAGATGCCTTGATATTATCATTTATAGGTTTTATTATTGCAATTATACTGAATATCGTTAAGCAAATGTGATTAAAGAATAGAGATTATGTATTGTAAGAAGTGTGGAACAGAGCTAAAGGATGGGCAGAAATTCTGTCCTAAGTGTGGTACATATCAAACTACAGGAAATGAAAGTGGCAATTCTGAAACAACTAACAGAGATTTTAGAGAGCCTCCTCTGCAGGCCCCTAAAGCCCCAATTAATGCTGGCGGTCCTCAGATGTCCATACCGCAGATTATTGCCATCGCTATCGGTGCTATTGCTATTTTAGGTATTATAGTTTGGGGCGTTATGAAACTGCCTAATGGCAATTTGTCACAATTCTTCTCCTCGCACGAAGAACAGAGTTCTGTTGAAGGGATACCATTCAGATCTAGCGAAAAAGGTCGGTGGGGCATGCTGAGACCTGACGGAACTATCTTGTTTGAAGAAGAATTCAAAAAGGAACATGAACCGACGATTGCTCACGAAGGCCGATTCTTTGTAAAGAACAGTCATCACTTATGGGAAATGTACTCTGTAGAGGAAAATCCAGAAAAGATAGGTGATGAGTATTTATATATTGGCAATTTCTATGACGGTGTTGCGCCTGCAGTAAAAAAGAATGAAAAAATATCGCTAATCGATAAAGAAGGTAATGTCATCACTTACCTTGAAAGATCGGGAGCAAAACCAATCACAACGATGACGAATTTTCATTACGGCCATGCTTTGATAGAAGCTGGAGATGCTGTAGGAATTGTAAACACAAAGGGTGAGATATTATTGGAAGCAAGAAAATATTGCGCTATCCTGCATGTTGCTCCAAATAGATTCCTCGCTCTTGACATGAGATTTAAGGACGAGAAAGAAAAAAGTAATCTAGTATTTGACATCATTGATCAAGAGGGAAACAAGAAAGGAACCATCAGAATGTCAAAATATAGCGACATTAAAGTGTTGGGGGACGGCTATATTGCCATAGAGCAAAATTATGATGGAGAAAAGCTTTATGGCATCATGGATATTAATGGGGATGTTATTCTCAGGCCATCAAGGAAGATGAAAGGACTTAAAGGCTATAACGATGGAAAGTTTATCTACTCTGATGGCGAATGTCTGGGTATTCGTACAATCAAAGACAAGGTTTTGATACGTCCGAAATATGACGACATTGAATGGGCATCACCTGATATGATTTGGGCTTTCTCTGGTAACGACGGAAGACAAGAGGTTGCCTTGGTTGATTTAGACGGAAATAAAATCACCAAAGAGTCCTATCTTGATGCACTTCCCTTTTTTGACAGTGATCATGCCTTTGTACAAATTACAGACAATACTTGGGGCATCATCAACGATAAAGGTGAAGAGCTCAAAAACGTTCCTGATATTTACGCCGTCAGTGTACAAACGGCTGATGAAATTGTTATCAGCGACTACATGGACATCGACGCTATTATTGCTGCAGTAAACATGACACCAAACGGATTTGGCGGATTTGGCATTAACATGAATGCCTTTAATCTTGTTAAGGCATATAATGAAAACTGTAAAGAAAATGAGCAACGCAAACTAGAGCCAAGTGAAAATCTCCAAACTGACAGGCTTTCATATAATAAAGAAGATGTTATAAAAGGAGTAAACTTAGGTGTAGAGCTTTACTATCAAGGATATATTGCCGAACGAGGATCAAGCCACTACGATAAAAAAATCGGCGAATGGATACAGGAACCTGACTCTTGGACAAAGGAATTCCCTCAATACATTAAGATGACCATCTATGGTCAGAAAATGTCAGGAAAGACAGGACTAGTCTATAAGAAACTTGTCGTGAAGGCAAAGAATTATGGCCAGGTAGTCAAGGAGAATGATCATGCATGTATAATAAAGCAAAAGAATGGCAAGGGATTCATCCTTGTAGATGATGGTACTAAGGTTTGGGGCATGGTTAAGGATATAGAGAGCCTTCGCAATGAAAACATTGACCAGTATTCCAACAAGAAGAACCAAAGGAATTATGATTATGTGGACACTGATTCAATTGCTGAAGTAATCGAGGATTTTGGATATTAAATGACTATTAATAAGTATTGCGTATGAAATGTAAATATTGCCAAGCAGAGATAGATAATGATTCTGTATTTTGTCCTAACTGTGGAAGGGATTTATCACAGCAGTCCAATCATTGCATTCAATGCGGAGCGGAATTAAGCGATGGGTCAGACTTCTGTCCTTATTGTGGTACCCGCCAAGCCTCATCAACTCCACAAAGTAATCATAATTATCAGAGCATTCCACCAAATGTTCCTCCTAAGCCCATGAATCCCCATAAAGGGCAGCATAGATCGTCCACATCTGGGATATGGTGGTTGATTCCTGCTCTATTGTTGGCATGCTTAGCTGGATATCTGCTTTTCTTCGAATCTGGTGGCGATAAGGAAAGGGATCGTTATGAGGACCGAAGAGAGTCTAGAGAAAGGGATAGAGATGAAGATAGAGACAGAGATAGAGACAGAGATAGGGACAAAAATAGAGATAATCAAAAAGCGAAAGAAGAGTCAGATTCGACCTATCAGATGGAAGCTTCTCAAGCCAAGCAGGATAGTTTGCAAAATCTTGCCAAAGGAAAGCAAGTGACGCCAAAGAAGGAGAAAAAACAAAAAGTCTCATCCCGTCGCACATCTGGTGCTGCTTATAGTGAGTCATCGTCTCAGCAGCGAGAGCGCTCTACTATAACAAGTGGAACCAAGAATCTCGGTTATGCCACTTTCAGAGGAGCATTGAAGAATGGAATGCCTCATGACGTAAACGGTCGACTTACATTTAAGACTTCACACATCATTGATAGCCGTGATCCTAAAGGCCGTGTTGCTGAGCCTGGTGATTATGTGATAGGTGAGTTTTCTGATGGACATCTGGTGCAAGGTATCTGGTATGGAAGTGACCATCAGGTAAAAGGTAGTATTATTATTGGCAAGTAATTTTGTAGAATGGCAAAGATGAGAGTCCGACACATGTTCCTTTGTCTGTTGATGGCTTACGCCACCAGCTTTTCTGCTCAGAATGTGAAGTTCTTCAGTTCTGAGCAGCGACAGGCTGCTGGCAAATTACAGACAATTGTCATGGACTTTCTTGAGCGCTACGCTGCTCAGCACCAAGGGCTGGATGCTATCACCCTCAAGACGAGATTAGCCGATGACAAAGTGTTTTTCAGACGCGGCTCCATCGCGGATCTTAGTCAAGTGAATGATACAATGCCCTTTTCCATTAATCTAAACGACCGTTATTACGAAGTGGGATGGATGAAGGATCAGCGGCCTTTCGTGACAATCGCATTCCCTGCTCAGTACGATTTGCTACTCGGAATGAAGCAAGACGAGGCGCAACAACGATTCAGGGAATTTCTCACTGACTCTCTTCAACGAAAAGGAAAACCAGAATTGCCACATTCCTACGCTCTAACAAAGGACAGCGTATTGAAATACCAATCGGAACGTTTTGAGTTGGAGGATATGACCAATGCCGTTTATTACCATCTTGATGACAGCTTACCCGTGTATGACAAGGCCCATCTGGAATATGCTGCAGCAAATCTGTTATTAGGCCACATTGCAGATACTCATCACCGTTTGTATATAGAGCAGTCAGTATATGGTATGAAAAGCATCAACTATTTCATCACTCTTGAAGAGTGGCTGAACTACTGTGCAGCATGGAATCTGAAATTATTCTTTGGCATAGAAGAACATCGGCAGGACGGCATTATCGCAATGGTCATCGCTCAAAGTCGTGAACTGGGGTTCAATCATCTGATGTCAGTCGTGATTCCTGACAAGTTCACCGCAGATAGAAACTGTATCCTCAAAGCAAGGTTGACACCCTATATTCCCATTCACAATGTGAAAGAACTGTTTAGTAAGGAATCTAAAAATCGTAAGAAAATTCAATGGAAATGAGAAAATACATATTATTAGTTTCAGTTTGGTTTATAAGCCTGAACATTTCTGCTCAAGATATAGCCATAAATAGACAAATCAATGCTTTGAAGCTTGATACAACCCTGATTTATGCAGAAGCTACAATGAAAAAGCTTAAAGATGCAGAATTAAATGCTAATGCTCTTTTCAACTTGAAGGTTTCCGAATGGGTGGAACAGACATACAAAGGTGATAATATAGAGTTTGATATCTCTAAAATAAGACAACATCGCAAAGAACTGCAAATGATGCGTAACAATCTATATTATAGAGTCTTTGTATATATTTGTAAAGACTCTATTAACGTTGAACGTCCAGAACCTGAGGTAAAAGAAGAAAAACTTATGCTGAACGAAGAGGAACTGGAAATGGTAACACTGGATAGCTTCTACAAGATTGAGCCTTATATCAAACTATTGGAGAGTAAGGGTAAACTTAAAGCATACGGAAAATTTAAGAATTTGCCAAACAATGATTTATGTTATCTTTTTATATATAATAAGGAGGGAGAGATCGTTGCTGTCATGAAGCATACTGCCGACGAGGTTCTCAATCTGAAAACTCTAGAACAAGATATAGTCACTAATTATAAAAACTGTGGAGCCATCTGGTTCCAACTAAAATAAGCAAAAAGATGAAAAATCGTGTATTACTTTTCCTTCTCTGCATGCTGGCATTCAATTTGAATGCCAAAGCAATTAATGTGATTGTAACGGATGGTATCGATAACCCTTCCGTCAAGGCAACGATTGAGAACGCTGCAAGTCGAATCTTAAGCGAAGTGAATGCAGCTCAGAATGAGAATCGCAACTTGAACTTCAATGTAATGGGAGTCAATGCTCAGGTACAGCGGTCTATGTCAATGCTTTGGGAGAACACCCCCTTTGTCTGCATTGATGATGAAATCGTCGAACACGGCATTTCCACAAGTTCTGGTTATCAGATTCGCAACATCCCCCTGATGATGAAGCCGACAGGAGAACGCCCCTTCAACGAAGATGAATACCAAGAGGCAGTGATTAATTTCGACAAGCAGGGAAATGTAGAAAGTTTCAATCTCTCCATCTCTGTCAACCTATATATGAATGTGGTGAAGAGTAACCTGGAGCTTACAGACCTCCGCCGTCGACAGATGATACTTGATTACGTTGAGCAATTCCGCACGGCATATAACCAGAAAGACATAGACTTCCTGAGGATGGTCTATAGTGAGGATGCTCTTATCATTACCGGTAGGGTTATCACTCATAAACAACCCGAAGGCTTTGTTACTCAAAAAATTCAGTATAACAAGCAGACAAAGCAACAATATTTGAGGAATCTGACACGCGTATTCAATACGACGCAATATGTTCGTGTGACTTTTGACGAGATAGAGGTCATGCGCCATCCGACAAATCCGAATTTTTATGGTGTGACACTTCATCAGGGCTACACAAGTAACACTTACCACGACGATGGTTATTTGTTCTTGTTGTGGGATTTCCGTAACGAACAGGCACCAGAAATACATGTCCGTACTTGGCAACCAGACAGACTTGAGGGGCATGCGCTTCCTCGTGACGAGGTGTTCAGCTTGGGCGATTTTGATATTAAATAAAACAATATAATATGAAACATTTGCGAAAGTTCCTTACTTTATTTTTGATCATGTGCCCGTTATTCATGCTGGCACAGAGTCACGACTTTGAGATCAAGAATTTCCAAGAGAACATGACCGACCTGTCGGCCATTAGTTCTTCCGTTAAGGATATTAACGGAAAGCCTACGGCTCTGATTCGATTTGCTGTGAGAGATATGCAATTCGAATTCGACGCAAACTTAGGCATTGTCAAACAAGAAAAGAAAACTGGAGAAGTTTGGCTATATGTGCCCTCAGGTACAAAACGCCTCACAATCAGTCACCCTCATTTGGGTGTCCTTCGCGGTTATAAGATTCCTTTATCTATTAAAGGAAAGAACACTTACGATGCAGAAATTGAAATTACCAATAAGGAATATTTGCAGACACTTTACGTTTCCAATCAAACAGAGGTGTCTGAGCTAAACGTTTCCGAAGACGTAGAGGCACCTGATTCTATCAACAGCCAAACACCTGATTCGATTTTTACCCAACCGCTAGAAGCTCTTTTCAATGACAGTCTTGATATTATAAAAGACTCTATTAGCGTAGATAGTATTCCTACTGCCAAGAATGCAACTGCTTCACATAAAGTCAACATATATGCAGGCGTAGGGTTTAACGCAATCTCTATCATGGGTCCCGCCATTTCTCTTGGCATTGGCTACCACAACATTCACCTTGAAGCAAGCTTTACACTGGGATTAGAGAAAGCTGAAAACATAGGTATCAACTATACAGAGACTAATTCTAGGGGCTTCCTCGGAGAAGCTTACGACTACTCCTGTAACCGATTAGCCATCAGAGCGGGTTATGCGCTTAAAGCCAGTAAAAATTTCTTTATCACACCTCAGCTTGGAGTGGCATTCAATATGATTAGTGGGGATAGTAAGAGAAAAAGCGCAAATAATAGCCAGTTTAATAGTATAACACAGATGTCGGCATCTGTTGGCTTAAACTTTGATTTACAGATCGGCAAGAGAATCAGCCTCTATGCCTCGCCGCAATACTATTTCCCTGCCGGTTCCAATGACGCCTACAAAATAATCAAGGAGGCCGACAACAAGATTAAATCTTGGTGTGAAGGTTTGGGAATCAATGTAGGAATTAAGTTTCACTTTTAATATTGGTGGAAAATGAAAAAAAGAAATATCATATATCTGTTCATGCTTCTTTTCACGATACTGGCATCCTGTCAGAACGACTTAAAAGAACAATACAAGTATGATGCTGTAAAAGCAGAACTGAAAGTAACAACAGACAAGCTGAGTTATGAAGGACATGGTGGAGATAAAACTCTTAGTATTAATAGTAATACTTTCTGGGAAGCAGGTAGCTCAATGGATTGGATCCACTTAAATCCTGAAGAAGGGCGTGGTTCTATGACAATTACGGTATCAGCTGATCCTAATCCCTCAACAAGAGAGGAACGCCAAGCCGTAGTAATTATCCAAAACGGGCTGCAATCTTACCAAATTAATATCGTTCAGGCATTAACACCTGAGAAGTTGGAGGTAAATAAAAAAACTGTCAACTTTAGTGCTCAAGCTGGGAACGACAACGTGACAGTTAACAGCAACGTTAGCTGGTCTGTCTCATCGGATGATAGCTGGTGTACGGTATCTCCAAGCAGTGAGACAGAATTCAGTATTCAGGTTTCTCAGAACAAGTCCTATTCTCCACGCAATACAAAAGTCAACGTCAAAGGATTGGATAAGTCATTAATTGTATCTGTTGAGCAAGCTGGCGCTAAAGAACCCACTATCAAATCAATCTCGGAATCTGGCGTTACCAACACTGAGGCTAAAATTCTCTTCTCATTCTCATCATCCGATATTGAGGTCTACCGATATGGTGTATGCTATAGTACGAGCGAGACCCAACCAACAATTAACAATTCTTTATATGTTGACCAATATCTTACTGGATATGAACGCAACGTGTCATGTGCTTTGAAGAATCTCACAAAGGACACTGGATATTATTATCGGTGTTTCGTTGAAACAGAAGGTGGCATCACCTACAGCGAGGTTAATTATTTCAAAACGCTCGCTATCATCGCTCCTGAAGAAAATGACAATATAATCCCAAATTTTTAAGATCATGAAAAGAATTAAAATATTGCTATTTGTTTTAGGCATTTCGCTTTTTAAAGCTTTGCAAGTGAGTGCTAATTATAAATATGTGTCTGTATATACTGCCGGTACGCTGTCAAGTCAGATAAATGATTACGAAAAATATGAAATAGATGAACTAACAATATCAGGTAGTATTAACGGAACGGACTTCCGATTCCTGCGCGAGATGGCAGGAAGAGACCGTTTCGGCAATGTAACAAATGGTAAACTGAAGACACTTTCTCTCTCTAATGCCCGAATTGTTAGTGGCGGGAACTATTACTTGGAGACGGGGAACCTCAATCTTTCCGTCACCGAAAACAACACTATCCCTAAATACGTGTTCCATGATTGCATTTTATCTACCATTTATTTGCCTTCTAATTTGACAAAGATTGAAAGTGAAGCATTTGAAAAATGTAAATCTCTTACATATATTGACATTCCAAGTGGCGTCACATCTATTGGCGAAGAGTGTTTTAATGGTTGCACTTCACTTAGCAACATCGATATCCCCAACTCTGTTATCAGCATCGGCAATAATGCCTTATCAAACACGGCTTGGCTCGATAATAAGCCTAGTGGGCAGGTCGTATATGCAGGAAAAGTGGCTTTTTGTTTCAAAGGTGGTCTAGGAGATGTAACAAGTATCACTTTTTCTTCGGGAACAGTTGGTATCGCAGATAATGCTTTCGAGAATCGTGTTGGATTAAAATCAATTACTTTTCCTTCTACTATCAAACACATTGGGGCTAACGCTTTTGCTGGGTGCACATCGCTCACATCAATTACATCTAATATCAGTTCTCCATTTGAGATCGAGCTGAATGTTTTTGATTCCAGCACATATAATACTGCAAATCTCTTTGTGCCTGACGGGAAAGCCAGTACGTATTCTCGTACGTCCGGATGGAGTCATTTCTCGAATATTATTGACAATTCAAATCCTATCTTCACTATCAACATAGATGAGGTTGATTATGAATTAAATAGGAATACAAAATATGCGAAAGTCAAACAGATTCAGGCTCCGAATGAGGATATTGTGATCCCATCAAGTGTAAGTTTTAATAACTATAGTTATACAGTAAATGCCATCGGTGATTATATCTTCCAGGATGACACTAATAATAATCTGATTAAATCTGTGTCATTCCCCTCCACTATATCAAATGTATCTGATAAAGCTTTCTGGAACTTTGGCACATTGGCAATCATTTGGAACAGTACCTCTACATATCTGCCTTCAAATTCGTTCAGTTCTGACTATAAAAACAGTAACTTTCTGCTCTATGTAAAACGTTCCAATTTAGCCCCTTCTGGCATTTCGAACATAATTGTCAACGAGACAGCACCAGAGATTACCTTAGTTGACGGTTCTCCATTCCATTGTCCGCAATCTTTCACCGCAAACAAAATAAGCTATTCCCATAACTACTTTATGACAACGGGGGTAGGTGAATGTGCAGGATGGGAAACAATTGCATTACCCTTTACGGTGCAAACAATAAGACATGAATACAAGGGAGATCTTGTAACTTTCTCGAACTACACTTTTGACCCGAACAGCAACTACAGGCCATTCTGGTTGTATAGCCTTTCCAGAACCGGTTTTAAAAAAGCGACTTCGATCCAGGCAAACGTCCCCTATCTTATCAGCATGCCAAATAACAGTAAATATACAGATATGTATAACTTGTCTGGCAGAATCACTTTCTCAAGTACATATGTGAAAGTAATGGCAACTCAAGATATAAACTTGACTAAAGTGTCTTACAGTGGTGGTGTATTCGTTCCCAATTACACACTCTACAGTTCTAGCGATGCATTCGCCCTAAATGTCACGAATGATTTTACAACAAATGGTGACAATTCAAAGCCAGGAAGCGTATTTATCAACAACTATCGCACAATTTACCCCTTTGAGGCCCGATTCGATATGAATTCAAATGCAAGAAGAATAGACATAGTTTTCGACGAAAATGAAAAAACTGACATAGATGATGTATTGTTTTCTACAAATGACGGGAAAGAGATAAAGATTATATCCATCAATGGTCATATAGTCAGGAAAGTCGCTCAAAATGACTTTGAAAACGTATGGAACACTTTACCAAAGGGAGTGTATATCGTAAACGGCCAAAAATTCATTAAATAATTATCGATTGGACTAGTTTTCTTTGCTTATGTATTGTAAGAAGTGTGGAACAGAACTAAAAGAAGGACAGAGATTCTGTCCTAAGTGTGGTACACCCTACACTTATATTAATAGTGAAGAAAAACTGCCGTCATCTTCTGATGACATAGAGAGGCCGTCCATTTTCCCTAAGGTACTTTCCGTCATTATAATCCTAGTTGCCTTAATCGGCATCGGATTCTGGTATTTGAAGAAACCTGCGCTTGAAGATGTCGTAGAAGTTTTCAATTTCAAAAAGTATCAGCCAGACAGCGATATTGACGGTATTCCGTTCAAATCAACTGAGAATGGTAAATGGGGTATGCTGAGACCTGACGGAAGCATCCTCTTTGAAGAAGAGTTCAAGGATGAGCCTACGGTGGCACATGAGGGACGGTTCTTTGTAAAGAATGGTAATGGACTTTGGGAAATTTTTACTGCAGAAGAAAGCCCCATGAAGGTTGGTGACGAATATGTGTCACTTGGTGAATTCTACAATGGTGTAGCCCCTGCAGTGAGGAAAAATGAGAAAATCTCCCTCATCGACAGGCGAGGAAATATCTTCGCTGTACTTGACAAATCAGCATCAAAGCCTATCACCAAGATGACCAACTTCCATTATGGTTATGCATTGTTTAAGGCAGGAGACGCCACAGGCATTGTAAACACCAATGGCGAGATTACGCTTGAGGCCAAAAAGTATTGTAAGATCTATCATATTGCGCCCAAACGATTCCTGGCACTGGACATCAAATACAAGGACGATACCGAAGAGCATAACTATATATATGATATCATTGATAATCAGGGCTATCCACGTGGCACCATCAAGATGGCGAAGTATAATAAGATTTATGTCTTGGATGACGGCTATATTGGTATCGAACAGACCTCTGACGGTGAGAAGCTGTTTGGTATTATGGACCTGAATGGCGAGATTATCGTAAAGCCAACAAACAAAATCAAAGGCCTTTATGGCTATAAGGATGGCAAGATGATTTTTACAAACGGTGAATACTATGGTATCCGTACCATTGAAGACAAAGTACTCATTCGTGCCAAATATGATGCCATCCAATGGGCAGCCTCTGATGCTATCTGGGCCATTTCAGTCAATGGAGGAAGACGAGAGGCTTCATTGGTCGATTTGGAAGGTAATAAGATCACTACCGACACTTATCTGGATGCCCTACCCTTCTATGACGGAGAACATGCCTTCGTACAGATTACAGATAACACATGGGGTATGATCAACTATAAAGGTGAAGAACTGAAAAATATACCAGACATCTATGCAATCGAACATAATACGGCAGATATCGAAATCATTAGTGACTATGTTGACATTGATGCCGTCATCTCATCAATAAACATGACACCTTATGGATTTGGAGGCTTCGGCATGAACATGAAGGCTAAAGATCTTGTCAGAAATTACAATGAGAATTGTAAGAATGGCGAACAGTTGGAATTAGATCCAAGTCTCATTCATATAGACAAGCTTGCTTATGAGAAAGAAATCCTAAACGACATCTATATGAATGTCAATCTCTATTATCAGGGATATATTTCAGTGCAAGATAATGGCTATTATGACGAGAAATATGGTGAATATGTCAAGGAGCCCGACTCTTGGACAAAAGAAGCGCCCAAATACATCAAGATGTCGATAACTGGCAAAAAATTGGCAGGTAAGACCAATATGATCTATAAGAAACTTGCTGTAAAGGCAAAGACATATGGCAGAACTTATAAGGAAAATGATCACGCCTGCATTATCGTCAGAAAAGATAGAAGCGCCTTGTTGCTGGTTGAAACTGGTAATGAAGTGTGTGGAATGGTGACAAAGATTGAAGAATTGATAGGTGAAGATGTTGAACGTTACTCTGAAAACAAGACCGTTGTCAACCACGAAGCCATTCCTGTGAATTATGATTATAACAGTGATTACTCAAGCGATATTTACTATGAGAATAGGAGATACAATTCAAGCAGTGAAGTCTCGGGGACAGATGGATTGAGAGTATACGATGTGGTAGAGGAGATGCCTCAGTATTATGGTGGTCCCTCTGCCCTATTCGAGTATCTATCAAGAAATGTCAAGTACCCGGTTGTTGCTGAGGAGAATGGTGTACAGGGGCGTGTTATCGCAACCTTCGTTGTTGAGCGTGATGGCTCTATCAGCGATGTGAGAATCGCAAAAAGCGTTGATCCTTCACTCGACAAAGAAGCTGCACGCGTAATCAGAGCCATGCCTCGCTGGATTCCTGGAAGACAAAACGGATCGCCTGTACGTGTGAAATACACCGTACCTGTCACTTTCAGGCTGCAATAAATAAATACAGGGCTCGCTTCTACGAGCCCTGTATTCGTCATTCCTTGTACTATTTCTATTCTGCCAGTTTAAACCATATTGCACCGCATCCAGAATAGTTACGTACATTATCAGGCTGATGGGTCTTTAGATTCTCACGTGTATCCTTGCCTTTCCCTAATATCGCTTTAATAGATCCATTAGCATCGTAGACTATCAGGTAGCATTCTGCAGGATCCTTCATCGTCGAATATTTTCCATAACTCTTAATGAAACCTTGATTGTGAAAAGGAGCTATTACACTTTTCAAATCGTAGAACGAATTAATTGCCATTAGACGTTCCAAAACAGGATTAGAGCGCTTAGGTGCAGTAGTTACTTTCTTTGTAGCCGCTGGAGTCTCTTTTTGGGGTGAAGCCTGAACTTTAGGATTTGTAGAGACTGGTTCGCTAACGTGAGATGAGGTTGCCACTATTAGTATATCGGCATTAGAAGTATGAGGATCTTTTGACAATAGTGTTGAAAGGTCTGAAGTTTTGACATACACAAATGCTCTTGTATGGTTTTTCTTTTCAACTATAATCGTATCTGCATATAGTGTCAAAATAGTTTCCGGGAACTGCTGATAAGACAGATTATTATTAACGCTCCAATCTTTAATTTCATTTTTCAGCAAGTCACAGGCTAGCCTCACTGCATTACGTTCTGTCTGGAGTGTTGCATCGCCATAAAGGTAAGCTGAACTTTTCTTCACAGCTTCAATCTTACGTTTGTTGCTCTCTTGCGCCAATGCTATTGTTGACGAAAAAAAGACAAACATGATTATCCAAAATGTACTTTTCATCCTTAGTACAAAGCTAATAAAACTATTTATCTTGCTTATGGTAACCCTTGATCTTAACGCCTAGGCCACGTAAAGTTGTCGTCTTGGTCTTATAAACACCAAAGAACCAACAATGTCTCTCATACTCAAACTCAGGATCCAAAATAACATCTACATCAGCTTCATTTTTTGCACGATATAATGCCAAACCTTCTGCTTCAGAAAAACCCCGATATCTTGGACTTCGAATATATTTGTTTTCGTTAAAGACAAGATTGATAAATCCTAAAATCTTCTTTGTCTTTACGGTAGCTGTTACAGTTTTGGCATTCTCCAAATCAAGGTCTGCAACGACATTTACTTTAACACCATCAGGGTCAATACCTGTAATAGGTGCAGTTTGTGAATAATAAGCGCAACTTGAAAATGTTAGTAACGCAATTACGATCAAAAAGTAATTTACTGTTTTCATTTTATATACAAATTAAATAGTTTGTTAATAATAATTTACTGTTATGCTGCAAAGATAAGAATTATTTGTCAAACCACCAAGAAATTTGGTTAAAAATTATTTGAGTACTACAATTTCTACAGAGGATTATTGGCAATTGCATTCTCTAATCATCGACGAGGGGACAATCGTACATCACTCGGGCATGGGTGGTGCGTATGAGCTGGCTTGCAAGATGCTGGTCTGTGGTGCGGTCGATGATGTCGCGATAGACCTCACCGTTGCGATCATTTCAATCGTCTGCAATGATAAATATTTCCCCTCAAACCGGCAAGGATTTGAGGGGAAATGTGGTGGTTCCGACTGACTGTTACAGCGAAAGCCGGTAGGAGATGACGTCGCGGGACTTGACGGTCAGTTTGCGGTCGGGCTTGTTCTTC
>Ga0310694_10002694_pt1 | contig 17929 bp, 9 predicted proteins | sample 174DNAGHGhighgp2_FD_203884 | JGI IMG/M metagenome (GOLD analysis project Ga0310694, IMG submission 203884) | Sheep rumen microbial communities from Palmerston North, Manawatu-Wanganui, New Zealand - 1742 DNA GHGhigh gp2 (v2) (version 2) | ecosystem: Host-associated > Mammals > Digestive system >... | reverse complement strand
CCTGAAGGACCTAACATCGGTCTTATTTCCTCTCTTTGCGTCTATGCCAAGATCAATGAGCTTGGCTTCATACAGACACCATACCGTAAGGTTGTAAATGGTGTGACCAATCTGAATAACGATGATATCGTCTTCCTGACCGCAGAGGAGGAGGAAGATCACATTATCGGACAGGGCAACGCTCCGCTGAACGACGATGGTACCTTCATCCGTGACGTTGTGAAATGCCGTCAGGATGCCGACTTCCCCGTTGTTCCCCCGACAGATGTTGACTTGATGGATGTGTCGCCGCAGCAGATAGCCTCTATTGCTGCCTCCCTGATTCCGTTCCTTGAGCATGACGATGCCCACCGTGCCCTGATGGGCTCGAACATGATGCGCCAGGCAGTGCCCCTGTTGCACAACGAGGCCCCAATTGTCGGTACGGGTATTGAGAAGAAGGTGTGTGAGGACTCCCGTACAATGGTTACGGCAGAGGGTGATGGTGTTGTAGAGTATGTTGACGCTACAACGATTCGCATTCTCTACGACCGTACCGAAGACGAGGAGTTCGTCAGCTTCGAACCGGCCCTGAAAGAGTATCGTATTGCGAAGTTCCGCCGTACCAACCAAAACATGACCATCGACCTGCGTCCTATTTGTAATAAGGGGCAGCGCGTGAAGGCTGGCGATATCCTGACGGAAGGCTATGCAACAGAAGATGGTGAACTGGCTCTGGGTCGTAACCTGCTTGTAGCCTATATGCCGTGGAAGGGTTACAACTATGAGGATGCTATCGTGCTGAATGAGCGTATCGTCCGCGATGATGTCCTGACTTCTGTCCATGTCGATGAGTACTCTCTTGATGTGCGTGAGACAAAACGCGGTGTCGAGGAGTTCACCGCTGATATTCCTAATGTCAGCGAGGAGGCTACGAAAGACCTCGATGACAACGGCGTCATCCGTGTCGGTGCCCGTGTGGAACCCGGTGATATACTTATTGGTAAAATCTCTCCAAAGGGTGAGAGTGACCCGTCTCCAGAAGAAAAACTTCTCCGTGCAATCTTTGGCGACAAGGCTGGCGATGTGAAGGACTCTTCGTTGAAGGCCAATCCGTCGCTGACAGGTGTGATTATTGACAAGAAGCTGTTTGCACGCGCTATCAAGGACCGTAAGTCGAAGCAGCAGGACAAGATTACACTGGCTAAGATAGACGATGAGTATGATGCTAAGGTTAACGACCTGAAGGACATCCTTATAGACAAACTTCTTGAACTGACCAAGGGCAAGGTGTCACAGGGCGTGAAAGACTATACCGGCGCAGAGATTATAACGAAGGGCAGTAAGTTCACAATGACCAATCTGAAGAATCTGGAATACGGAGATGTTCAGATTAGCAACTGGACCAACGACGACCATAGCAATAAATTGATAGCACAGCTGGTTATCAATTTCATGAAGAAATATAAGTTGCTCGATGCTGAGATGAAGCGCAAGAAGTTTGCCATTACTATTGGTGATGAACTGCCCTCCGGCATCCTGCAGATGGCTAAGGTCTATGTAGCCAAGAAGCGTAAGATTGGTGTTGGCGACAAACTCGCTGGTCGTCACGGTAACAAGGGTATCGTGTCTAAGGTGGTGCGCCAGGAGGATATGCCGTTCCTGGAGGATGGCCGTCCTGTTGACTTGGTGCTTAACCCTCTGGGCGTGCCTTCACGTATGAACCTTGGACAGATCTTCGAGGCCATTCTCGGTGCTGCCGGTAAGCGGCTTGGGGTGAAGTTTGCTACCCCGATCTTCGATGGTGCCAAACTCGAAGACCTTGCTGAGTGGACGGATAAGGCCGGACTGCCACGCCTGTGTTCCACCTACCTCTATGATGGTGAGACAGGTGAGCGCTTCGACCAGCCGGCAACGGTGGGTATCACCTACTTCCTCAAGCTGGGTCACATGGTAGAGGACAAGATGCACGCCCGTTCAATAGGCCCGTACAGTCTGATTACACAGCAGCCCCTTGGCGGTAAGGCACAGTTCGGTGGACAGCGCTTTGGTGAGATGGAAGTTTGGGCGCTTGAGGCCTTCGGTGCCAGCCATGTGCTGCAGGAGATACTTACCCTCAAGTCGGATGATACGGTAGGCCGTTCAAAGGCATACGAGGCTATCGTCAAGGGTGAACCCATGCCTACGCCTGGTATTCCAGAGTCTCTTAACGTGCTGCTCCATGAGCTCCGTGGTCTCGGTCTGAGTATCACGATGGACTAATCGGAAATAGTAATTGTAAATAGTCAAATTGTAAACAGAGAATATGGCTTTCAAAAAAGATACAAAGACAAAGAGTAATTTTACAAAGATTACCATCGGACTTGCTTCCCCTGAGGAGATTCTGGAGAATTCCTTCGGTGAGGTGACTAAGCCTGAAACCATCAACTACCGTACCTATAAGCCGGAGCGCGATGGCTTGTTCTGCGAGCGCATTTTCGGTCCTACCAAGGACTATGAGTGTGCCTGTGGAAAATACAAGCGCATTCGTTATAAGGGTATCGTTTGTGACCGCTGCGGTGTAGAGGTTACCGAGAAGAAGGTTCGTCGAGAGCGTGCCGGACATATTGAGTTGGTGGTACCTGTGGCACATATTTGGTATTTCCGTAGTCTGCCTAATAAGATTGGCTATCTGCTCGGATTGCCCACCAAGAAGCTTGATGCCGTTATCTATTACGAGCGTTATGTTGTCATCCAGCCCGGTGCAATGGCCGGCAAGAAGGATGCTGAAGGCAATGATGCCATCGGTTCCAATATGTTCGACCTGCTCTCAGAAGATGAGTACAACGATATCCTCGATAACAAGATTTCTCCGGAGAATGACTATCTGGAGGATTCTGATCCCAACAAGTTTATCGCCAAGATGGGTGCAGAGGCCATCTACGACCTGCTTACCCGTCTGGATCTCGACTCGCTGTCGTATGAGTTGCGCGACCGTGCCAACAGCGATTCTTCGATGCAGCGCAAGAACGAGGCATTGAAGCGCCTTCAGGTGGTTGAGGCTTTCCGTTCGAGTGTGGAGAAGGGTATCAACCGTCCGGAGTGGATGATCATGAAGATTATCCCTGTCACACCTCCTGAGCTCCGCCCGCTGGTGCCTCTGGATGGCGGACGCTTTGCTACTTCCGACCTGAACGACCTCTATCGCCGAGTTATTATCCGAAACAACCGTCTGAAGCGCCTGATGGAGATTAAGGCACCTGAAGTCATCCTTCGCAATGAGAAGCGTATGCTTCAGGAGGCTGTCGACTCGCTGTTCGACAACTCGCGCAAGTCGAGTGCCGTGAAGAGCGACTCCAACCGTCCGCTGAAATCTCTCTCCGACTCACTGAAGGGAAAGCAGGGCCGTTTCCGTCAGAATCTGCTCGGTAAGCGTGTTGACTACTCTGCCCGTTCCGTGATCGTTGTCGGACCAGAATTGAAGATGGGTGAGTGCGGTCTGCCGAAGCTGATGGCCGCCGAGCTCTATAAGCCGTTTATCATTCGTAAGCTCATCGAGCGCGGCATCGTGAAGACCGTGAAGTCGGCTAAGAAGATTGTGGATCGCCGTGAGCCGGTCATCTGGGATATTCTGGAGAATGTAATGAAGGGACATCCCGTGTTGCTTAACCGTGCTCCAACGCTGCACCGTCTCGGTATTCAGGCATTCCAGCCGAAACTGATTGAGGGTAAGGCCATCCAGCTACACCCGCTGGCATGTACGGCATTCAACGCTGACTTCGACGGTGACCAGATGGCTGTACACCTCCCACTCTCTAACGAGGCCATCCTTGAGGCACAGTTACTGATGCTTCAGAGCCACAATATCCTTAACCCTGCTAACGGTGCACCTATCACAGTGCCGTCGCAGGACATGGTGCTCGGTCTTTACTATATCTCGAAGATCCGTCCAGGTGCCAAGGGCGAGGGATTGACATTCTATGGTCCTGAGGAGGCTATTATTGCCCACAATGAGGGCAAGTGCGACTTGCACGCTCAGGTGAAGGTGTATGTCGATGATATTGTAGACGGTCAGAAGGTGCGCCACATGGTGGAGACTTCTGTTGGCCGTGTCATCGTGAATGGCATCATTCCCGCCCAGGTGGGTTATGTCAATAAGGTCATCTCCAAGAAGTCACTGCGCGACATCATTGCCGACGTGATTAAGAATGTTGGTTTTGCTGAAGCTTGCGAGTTCCTCGATGGTATCAAGAACCTTGGCTATCGCATGGCATACGAGGCTGGTCTTTCCTTCAACCTCGATGACATCATCATCCCGAAGGAGAAGGCAGAACTGATTGAAAAAGGTAATGAGGAGGTTCGCCAGATTACTGACAACTATAATATGGGCTTCATTACTGACAATGAGCGTTATAATCAGGTCATCGACACATGGACCCATGTTAACAATGACATCGGTAATATTCTGTTGAAGCAGATGACCGAAGCCGACCAGGGTTTCAATGCCGTATTCATGATGCTCGACTCCGGTGCCCGTGGTTCTAAGGACCAGATTAAGCAGCTCTCTGGTATCCGCGGTCTGATGGCCAAGCCCCAGAAAGCCGGTGCAGAGGGACATCAGATTATCGAGAACCCGATTCTGTCCAACTTTAAGGAGGGTATGTCTGTGCTGGAGTACTTCATCTCTACCCACGGTGCCCGTAAAGGTCTTGCCGATACTGCCATGAAGACTGCCGACGCAGGTTATCTTACCCGCCGTCTGGTTGATGTCTCCCATGATGTCATCATCAACGAGGAAGACTGCGGCACACTGCGTGGACTTGTGTGTACAGCTTTGAAGAATGGCGATGAGATTATTTCCAGCCTTTCTGAGCGTATTCTTGGTCGTGTGTCTGTGCATGATGTGGTGAACCCGAAGACGGGTGACATCATCGTGCCTGCCGGAGAGGAAATCACTGAGCCGCTTGCTGAAGCCATTGAAAAGGCTGACATTGAGAGCGTTGAGATTCGTTCCGTGCTTACCTGTGAGTCGAAGAAGGGTGTCTGCATGAAGTGCTATGGACGTAACCTGGCTACCCGCCGTATGGTACAGAAGGGTGAGGCTGTCGGTGTGATTGCTGCCCAGGCCATTGGTGAGCCGGGTACTCAGTTGACACTGCGTACGTTCCACGCTGGTGGTGTGGCTGCCAATGCAGCTGCCAATGCCAGCATCGTGTCGAAATACGATGCCGCTATGATTGAACTCGAAGAAGTCCGCACCGTGCCGTTCGACGAGGATGGACGCGAGTGTGAGATGGTGGTCAGCCGTTTGGGTGAACTGCGTTTCGTAGACCCCAATACCAAGATTGTGCTTTCTACCGTGAACGTGCCTTACGGTTCTTCTCTTTATTATAAGAGTGGTGGCGAGGTGAAGAAGGGTGATAAGATTGCCCAGTGGGACCCGTTCAACGCCGTTATCGTTACAGAATATGCCGGTACATTGAAGTTCAATGACGTAATCGAAGGTGTGACCTTCCGTGCTGAGACCGATGAAACGACAGGTCTTACTGAGAAGATTGTCACAGAGTCCAAGGATAAGTCTAAGGTGCCTACTTGTGATGTCATCGGTGCCGACGGCGAAGTCATCGGAACATACAACTTCCCTGTGGGTGGTCACGTCGTAGTTGAAGATGGCCAGACCGTCAAGACTGGTGAGACTCTTGTTAAGATACCGCGTGCTGCTGCCAAGGGTGGTGATATCACTGGTGGTCTGCCCCGAGTCACGGAACTCTTTGAGGCCCGTAACCCGTCGAACCCTGCTGTCGTGTCCGAAATCGACGGTGAGGTGACAATGGGTAAGGTGAAGCGTGGTAACCGTGAGATTATCGTCACCTCTAAGACAGGTGAGCAGCGTCGCTATCTCGTTTCGCTCTCCAAGCAGATTCTTGTTCAGGAGCACGATGCCGTGCGTGCTGGTACACCGCTCTCTGATGGTGTCATTACGCCTGCCGACATCTTGGCCATCAAGGGTCCGACTGCCGTTCAGGAATATATCGTCAACGAGGTGCAGGATGTGTATCGTCTGCAGGGTGTGAAGATCAACGACAAGCATTTCGAGATAATCGTCCGCCAGATGATGCGCAAAGTGCAGATTAATGAGCCTGGTGATACCTCATTCCTTGAGCAGGAGATTGTCGATAAACTTGACTTCTCAGAGGAGAACGATCGCATTTGGGGTAAGAAAGTCGTTACCGATGCCGGTGATTCTGAGAATCTTCAGAAGGGACAAATCGTCACAGCCCGTAAACTGCGCGACGAGAACTCTATCCTGAAGCGTAAGGACTTGCGACTGGTGCAGGTGCGTGATGCCGTGCCCGCAACGTCAACGCAGATTCTGCAGGGTATCACCCGTGCCGCCCTTCAGACGAAATCGTTCATGTCGGCTGCTTCGTTCCAGGAGACAACCAAGGTGCTCAATGAGGCTGCTATCCGTGGCAAGGTAGACCATCTCGAAGGCATGAAGGAGAATGTAATCTGCGGTCACCTGATTCCTGCCGGTACTGGTCTTAGGGAATTTGAGAAAATCATTGTTGGTTCCAAGGAAGAGTACGAGCGCATGCAGGCTAATCGCAAGAATGTGCTTGACTTCGCTCAGGAGTCTGTACTCGAAGAAAAATGATTTTATATAAGTATTAGGATTATTTTGAGTAGATGGGGTGCTGTTTTCATAACAGCACCCTGTTTTTTTATATACTCCTTTATATATAATATGTATAGGTGACATCTATCCGCCGTGTACCCCTAATTTTTGATTTTCTTCTTTAATTTTTGACAATGTTAATTAAAAAGGCGAAAGAAAAGTGTATAAGTTTGAAAAGAAAGTACTATATTTGCACCAAAATTCAGAACTTTTTTATATTACTAACTATTTTAACTTTATGAGAACAAATCAAGTTACAGACAATTTGTCGTTGGGTACGAGCGTGCTTCGACGACTGATGTTCTTGGCCTTGATGGCATTCTGTACTATTGGTACGTATGCTCAAAACAAGGTTTCGGGAAAGGTTGTAGATGCCACGGGCGAGCCGGTCATCGGTGCCAGCGTCATCATCAAGGGCACCTCTACGGGAACAGTGACCGACTTCGATGGTAACTTTACCATTGCCAATGCACCATCGAAGGGTAATCTGGAGATTTCCTACATCGGTTTCAGAACTCAGAGTGTGGCCCTTGGAGGCAACAATACCTTTAACATCACGCTTCAAGAGGACCGTCAGTTGCTCGACGAAGTTGTCGTCGTGGGTTATGGTGTGCAGAAGAAGAGTGACGTTACGGGTGCTTTGGCGCACATGGACTCCAAAGAATTGACCGCCATGCCTGTGAGCAACGCCCTTGAGGCTATGCAGGGTAAGGCCGCCGGTGTCGACATCACCAATAGCCAGCGTCCTGGTCAGGTGGGTTCGATTACCGTTCGTGGTCAGCGTTCTATCGGTGCCGACAATGGTCCGCTCTATGTCGTCGATGGTATGATTATCCAGAATGGCGGTATCGAAAACCTCAACCCTGCTGACATTGAATCTATCGAGGTATTGAAGGATGCTTCTTCTACCGCTGTCTATGGTAGCCGTGGTGCCAATGGTGTTGTGCTTGTGACCACTAAGAAAGGTAAGGAAGGCAAGGTGACACTGAATTATTCGGGTACGGTGACCTTCTCTACACTTCACAATGTGTCAGAACAGATGGGGGCTGCCGAATGGCTGAAGTATTCCCGCTATGCTTACTACAATGCCGGTGCCTATGGCGATGGTACACCTAACTATGATCTCGACTATGCTATCTATGGCAATGTTCCCGCTTCTTGGGCAAACATTGAGAAAGGTTGGAGCAGCGACCACAAGACATTCGACTACTCGAAAGTAGGTGAATATGACTGGGCTAGCAAGGGTAAGCAGACCGGTATCACCCATGAGCATACAATCAGTGCCTCTGGCGGTACGGATAAGTTCAAAGGCTACGGTTCGTTTGGTTATATGGACCAGAAGGGTACACAGCCCGGTCAGAGTTACCAGCGTTTCACGCTCAACACCTCTTTCGAAGGCAAGGTGCTGCCTTACTTCACCTTGGGTATGACGATGAACGCCTCTTATGGTACACAGGAATACGGTTATAGTTTCACAAAGTCTACCACTGGTGCCGGTGACTATTATAATGCTCTTCGCGGTATGCTTCCCTGGTCTGTTCCCTATGATGCAGACGGTAACTATATTGAGTATCCTACTGGTGACGTGAACATCCAGAACCCTATCGATGAGTTGAATTACACACGCAATCAGCGTAAGAACTTCCGTATCAGCGGTAGTGCATACGGTCAGCTCGACTTCGGAAAAATCTGGTCTCCCCTGCAGGGCTTGACTTATCGCATCCAGTTCGGTCCCGAACTGCAGTACTATCGTGCAGGTACCGCTAATGCTGCCGAGGGTATCAACGGTGCTGGTAACAATATTGCAGTCTACAATCCCTATCAGCGTGTGGCCTGGACACTGGATAATATCGTGAACTACAACAGAACCTTTGGTGAAATCCACAACATTGGTGTCACCCTGTTGCAATCTGCTTCCGACTTCCACTATGAGACAGCCAACATCCGTGCCTACGTGGCTACAGCCGACGAGATGTGGTATCATACACAGTCTGCCAACAATGTCCAGAACTATGATACCGGTCTGACAGAGCGTTCGATGTCTTCTTACATGGCTCGTATCAATTACAGTCTCATGGATCGTTACCTCCTTGCAGCCTCTATGCGTTGGGATGGTGCCTCACAGCTCTCTGAAGGACATAAATGGGCAAGTTTCCCCTCTATCTCTCTCGGTTGGCGTATCGAGCAGGAGAAGTTTATGAAGAATGTGACTTGGATTGACCAATTGAAGCTCCGCCTCGGTTGGGGTATCTCTGGTAACGCAGCCATCGCTGCCTATGCAACCAAGGGTGCTATCCAGGATCTGACCTACACTTGGGGTAAGGTGCCTGAAGTGGGCTATGTTCCCTCCGACCCGAATGCCAAGTCTCCCAACACTATGGCTAATAGAGACCTTGGCTGGGAGAAGACCACACAGTGGAATGCCGGTCTCGACTTCAGCTTCCTCCGTGGACGCATCGGTGGTGCTATCGACCTTTACAAGACCAAGACGAAAGACCTTCTGATGTCTACCACTATTCCTTCGCTCACAGGTTATACTCGTACGATGGCTAACGTCGGTGAGTCCTCTGGTTGGGGTATTGACCTGCAGATCAATGCTCTGCCTGTAAAGACCAAGGACTTCGAGTGGAGCACAGTTCTCTCTTGGTCGCTCGACCGTAACAAGATTGAGAAACTGGCCAACGACGTTGACGAGATTATTAACAACACCACCGGTGGTGGTAACTGGTTCGTAGGCGAGGAAATCGGTGTTTACTATAACTATGTCTACGATGGTATCTGGAAGACAAGTGAGGCTACGGAAGCTGCCAAGTATGGTGCAAAGCCTGGTCAGATTCGTGTGAAAGATATCAATGAGGATGGCAAGATTGACGGTAACGATCGTGCTATCGTTGGTAAGGTTCGTCCTCGCTGGAGCGGTGGTTGGAGAAACACCTTTACTTTCAAGAACTTCGAACTTTCATTCTTCATTTATTCGCGTTGGAAGTTCACAGTGCCTGCCGGCAACGTCAACCTCGACGGACGCTATGCAATGCGCAGTCTCGACTACTGGGTAGCTGGAGAGAATGAGGATGCCGAGTACTACGGTCCAGGTACTAACGGACAGAGTGCCGATCCTTATTCTGGGTCGATGGGTTATCAGGACGGCTCGTATATCAAGATGCGTAACATCTCGCTGGGCTACAACTTCACTAAGAAGCAGCTCGCTCCCCTTCATCTGAACTCACTGAAAGTCTATGTGCAGGCCATGAACCCGTTCACCATCTACTCGAAGTGCAAGTGGCTGGATACGGACATGCTTAACTACGACAACAACACCACTGCTTTCGGTACCACAACAACTATCAGAAGCTGGGTTATCGGTCTTAACATTGGATTCTAATAAAGGAAAAAGGATTATGAAAATAAATAAGTTATTCATTGCGGCACTTGTTGCCGGAACGACAGGAATGACCCTCTCGTCTTGTAAGGAGTCGTTCCTTGAAGAGAGCTTGATAACTCAGCGCAGTACTGACTATTTCAAGACTCAGGATGGTATTGACGATCTGGTGACAGGTGCCTATCAGACACTGAAGTTCAAGTATGAGTATCAGTGGGCCTACAAGATGTGGCACATGGGTGTCGACGAGTTTACTGGTGGTAACAATGATATTGCTGCCTACAACCACTACAGCACGGCACTGAACTCTACGGAGGGCGACTTGGCCACGGTGTGGAATACCTACTACGGCCTGATTGAGCAGTCGAACATCGTCATTCAGAATGTTCCCCTGTACTACAACCAGTCAGATGCCAACTACAACGTCCGTCTGGGCGAAGGCTATTTCCTGCGTGCCTATGCCTATTTCGACCTTGTGAAGCTCTTTGGTGGCGTGCCCCTGAAGCTTCAGCCGTCAAACGGTGTGGAGAGTTATTTCACACGTGCTTCTGAGGACGAGTGCTACAAACAGATCATTGCCGACTTCGAAGAGGCCTACAAACTCCTGCCTTCTACATCGCTGCAGACAGGCCGTATCTTGAAGACTGCCGCTGCCCACTTCCTTGCAAAGGCTCACCTCTTCCGTGCCTCTGAGGCTAACGACAGCTGGAACAGCGGTTACAAGAGTGCCGACCTTGAGGCTGTCATCAAGTACGGAAAGGAAGTGCTTGCCGCCCATCCGCTCTGCAACAACTTCCTCGACCTCTGGAACTACACCAAGCCCAACGATGTCAATGAGACCGTCAGCGAGGTGGTGCTCGCTGCCCAGTTCTCAGACAACAGCGACTCTTGGGGGCGTTTCGGAAACCAGATGCACCTCTGCTATCCCTCTGTCTATCAGAACCTCGCAGGTTGCGTGCGTGATATCTCTGGAGGGCGTGAGTTCTGCTATGTCAGTGCAACAGAGTATGCCATGGAGGTGTTCGACCGTGTGAACGACTCTCGCTTCTGGAAGTCTTTCATAACCGTCTATAACTGTAACAGGGGTAGTGCCGCGCCGAAGTGGGATGCTACTCAGGCAGAACATTTCCCCGCTGGTGCCGTTGCCGGTGAGGGCCGTTTCAAAGGCGGAGAGCCGGGTATCAAGTATATTGTCAACGAACCGGGTGACCCACGCTATTCTTCTCTCGATGGAACCACTAACGACCTGAACGTGCTGAAAGACGGTGTCTTGGAGAATACGCACACCTTTGTACGCTATTTCGCTGGTGAGTCGTTCAACTGGAATATCAACAAGGCTGAGCGTACAGGTAACTACTACACGCTCTATCCCCACAATCGTAGCGTTGCCCTCTCGAAGTATCGTGACGGTTCGCGCAATGGCTACAATTCTCAGTTCGGTTGCCGCGACGCTATCACTGCCCGTTCTGCCGAGGATGTGCTGATGATTGCCGAGGCCTACATTCGTCAGGGTGAGGGACAGTATCAGAACGCTATTACCTATCTCAACATGCTTCGCGACCGTGCCGGATATGCAGCAGGCGAGGATCGCTCGAAGAGTCCCGATGGCGGTCAGGCTTATCTGAACAACTCGCTGGGTACGGGTGTTGCCAATCTCGACGGTGCTATCTATACGGATGCTAACACCTATTATGAGTCTAATAACATCGCCGAGACGACAGCCGAGACAAAGTCGGCCATGCACCTGAACAGTGTTGACGATGTCTACAACATGCCTAATGAGCAGCGTATCTATTCAGCTCTGAAGTGCACGACAAATGCTCAGAAGATGATGTGCTTCCTGCTCGACGAGCGTAGTCGTGAACTGATTGGCGAGGGGCATCGCTATGAGGATCTCGTACGTACGCGTACACTTGATGCTCGCTGGCATGCCTTCAACGACGGTGCAGGTCAGGGTATCGGCAACTTCGATCCTTCGAAGCACTATTATCGCCCGATTCCTCAGTCGTTCCTCGATAACATCACCAACGAGAGTGGTGCCAAGTTGAGCGACTCTGAGAAGGCCGCCATGCAGAACCCCGGCTACTAAACCGCGTATGCTATAGATTGTGTATCGCCCTATATATAGTAAGGTGATTCTTTAGAGTCCTGCACCTACAGCACTTGTAGCACCAGATTGAGCTGCGAGGGGCGTAGGTGCAGGATTCTTTTTTTGTTTCTCTGAATGCTGCTCCGCTTTTGAAGAAAAAGCCCACAAATTTGGATGAGTTTAGGAAAAAATGACTAACTTTGCAGCCAACTACCAGTAAGCAGTTAGCTGTAAACATAAACATATTATATCATGAACGAAAAGAATAACGACCAGAATGGCTTGCAGTTGGAATTGCAGCCAGATGTTGCACAGGGTGAGTATGCCAACTTCGCCATCATTACACATTCGAGCAGTGACTTCGTCATCGACTTTGCCCGCGTGTTGCCTGGAGTTGACAAGGCACAGGTGAAGAGCCGTATCATCCTTGCGCCAGAGCATGCCAAGCGTCTGCTTGGAGCTTTGCAGGAAAACGTCATGCGCTATGAGCGCTCCTTCGGAACGATTAAGATTCCTAACCAGAACCCCAGTACGATTGCTCCCTTCGAACTACCCAAGGGAGAAGCGTGATTTGATAAAAATAGTGTTAAAAGAGTTATATCCTGTTAATTTTGCTCAGGTATAACTCTTTTTTCTGCATATATATTAGGTAGAATCAGAAAATAGTTGTACCTTTGCAGCCCGAAACGCCTTTGTGAAGGCGGGCTATTCGTGTAAAGTGCTGAATATAAACAAAATAAATATATAATAAATTAAAAAAGTAAAAGTATTATGCCTACAATTTCACAATTGGTAAGAAAAGGCAGAAGGGTAATCGTTGACAAGTCGAAGTCACCCGCCCTGGACAACTGTCCCCAGCGTCGTGGTGTCTGCGTGCGTGTTTACACAACAACCCCGAAGAAGCCTAATTCGGCTATGCGTAAGGTAGCCCGTGTTCGTCTGACAAACCAGAAGGAGGTCAACTCCTACATTCCAGGAGAGGGCCACAATTTGCAGGAGCACTCCATCGTGCTGGTTCGCGGTGGTCGCGTGAAGGACCTGCCAGGTGTGCGTTATCACATCGTCCGTGGTACACTCGATACCGCCGGTGTGGCAAACCGTCTGCAGCGCCGCTCCAAGTATGGTGCTAAGCGTCCTAAGGCAGCAAAGGCTAAGAAGTAACTAACCGGAGAAGGTTAGAGGCCGTAACCTTTAGAAAGGGTAGAAATTTAAATTAAAACGTTTTGCTGGAGAAATGTTATAAAGGTTGAGTAAATGTCCGAGCGAAGGACGTTGAAGAACAGGTAAGAACAGCCCCCAAGCAGAATTTAATCATTCAAACAACAATGAGAAAAGCAAAACCAAAGAAGCGTGTGATCCTGCCGGATCCAGTATTCAACGATCAGAAAGTCTCTAAGTTCGTGAACCACCTGATGTATGATGGTAAGAAGAACAAGTCGTATGAGATTTTCTACAATGCACTTGACACTGTTAAGGCTAAAATGAGTAACGAGGAGAAGTCTGCTCTCGACATTTGGAAGCAGGCCCTCGATAACATCACCCCCCAGGTGGAGGTGAAGAGCCGCCGTATTGGTGGTGCCACTTTCCAGGTGCCTACGGAGATTCGTCCTGACCGCAAGGAGAGCATCTCGATGAAGAACATGATCAGCTTTGCTCGCAAGCGCAGTGGCAAGTCAATGTCTGATAAGCTGGCCGCAGAGATTATGGATGCCTTCAATAACCAGGGTGGTGCCTTCAAGCGTAAGGAGGACATGCATCGTATGGCAGAGGCTAACCGCGCATTTGCACACTTCCGTTTCTAATAGGATAAAAGGTAAAAAAGTAAAGGATAAACAGAAAAATGGCAAATCGCGATTTACATTTGACTCGTAACATCGGTATTATGGCTCACATCGATGCCGGTAAGACAACCACTTCAGAGCGTATCCTCTTCTATACAGGTAAGACGCATAAGATTGGTGAGGTGCACGATGGCGCAGCAACGATGGACTGGATGGCTCAGGAGCAGGAGCGTGGTATCACTATTACCTCTGCTGCTACAACCTGTAACTGGACCTGGAACAACAATCAGTATAAGATTAATCTGATAGACACTCCGGGACACGTTGACTTCACCGCAGAGGTGGAGCGTTCACTGCGTGTGCTCGACGGTGCCGTGGCCACTTATTCTGCAGCCGACGGCGTTCAGCCTCAGTCGGAGACCGTGTGGCGTCAGGCAGACAAGTATAATGTTCCCCGTATCGGCTACGTCAACAAGATGGACCGTTCTGGTGCTGACTTCTTCGAGACTGTTCAGCAGATGAAGGACATTCTGGGTGCCAATCCCGTGGTGATTCAGGTGCCTATTGGTGCTGAGGAGAACTTCAAGGGTCTGGTAGACCTGATTAAGATGAAGGCCATCCTGTGGCACGATGAGACCATGGGTGCTGAGTATGATGTGGAGCCTATCCCCGCAGACCTGCAGGATGAGTGCGACGAGTGGCGCAACAAACTGCTTGAGGCTGCTGCTGAGTACGACGAGGCCATCATGGAGAAATACTTCGACGATCCCAACTCTATCACTGAAGACGAGATAATCGCCGCTATCCGCAAGGGTACTATTGCTATGGAGTGTACGCCCATGCTTTGCGGTTCTTCCTATAAGAACAAGGGTGTGCAGCCTCTGCTCGACTATGTCTGCGCCTTCCTGCCGGCACCTGTCGACGTAGATGTTATCAAGGGCACTAACCCCAACACCGACGAGGAAGAGGACCGTGAGCCTTCAGAGACCGCTCCTACATCGGCTCTCGCCTTTAAGATTGCTACAGACCCGTACATGGGCCGTCTGGTGTTCTTCCGTGTCTATTCGGGTAAGATCACTGCCGGAAGCTATGTGTTCAATCCCCGTTCGGGCAAGAAGGAACGCATCAGCCGTCTGTTCCAGATGAACTCCAACAAGGAAATCCCCATGGAGTCTATCGATGCCGGTGATATCGGTGCAGGCGTAGGTTTCAAGGACATCCGTACCGGTGACACGCTCTGCGACGAGAATGCACCTATCGTGCTCGAGTCGATGACGTTCCCCGACACAGTGATTTCTATTGCTGTAGAGCCGAAAAGTCAGGCCGACGTGGCCAAGCTTGACAATGGTCTTGCCAAGTTGGCTGAGGAAGACCCGACATTCACCGTACGTACCGACGAGCAGAGTGGTCAGACCATTATCTCGGGTATGGGTGAGCTCCACCTCGACATCATTATCGATCGTCTGAAGCGCGAGTTCAAGGTTGAGTGTAACCAGGGTAAGCCTCAGGTGAACTACAAGGAGGCCATCACGCAGACTGTCAACCTCCGCGAGGTGTACAAGAAGCAGTCGGGTGGTCGTGGTAAGTTTGCTGACATTATCGTCAACGTCGGTCCTGTCGACGACGACTATGATATTAAGGAGAATGGCGGACTGCAGTTCGTCAACGAGGTGAAGGGTGGTAACATTCCTAAGGAGTTCATCCCCTCTATCCAGAAGGGCTTCGAGAATGCCATGAAGAACGGTATCCTCGGTGGCTATCCGATGGATTCGCTGAAGGTGACTGTGCTCGACGGTTCTTTCCATCCCGTAGACTCCGACCAGCTCTCATTTGAGATTGCAGCCCTCAATGCTTACAAGAACGCCTGTGCTAAGGCTAAGCCCGTACTGATGGAGCCCATCATGAAGCTCGAGGTGGTGACACCAGAGGAGAACATGGGTGATGTCATCGGTGACCTGAACAAGCGTCGTGGTCAGGTAGAGGGTATGGACGAGGCTCGCAGCGGTGCCCGTGTCATCAAGGCTATGGTGCCCCTGTCAGAGATGTTCGGTTATGTGACTGCTCTGCGTACCATCACTTCCGGACGCGCCACAAGTTCTATGGAGTACGATCACCACGCTCCGCTGTCCAGCTCTATCGCCAAGACAGTGCTTGAGGAGGTTAAGGGACGTGCAGACCTCGTATAAAGATAATAAACGGGTGCTGCTGAGCAAATGACTCTTTAGCAGCACCCCCTTTTTAAAGTAATAATTAAACAAACAAGTAAGACATGAGTCAGAAAATTCGTATCAAGCTGAAGAGTTACGACCACAAACTCGTAGACAAGTCAGCCGAGAAGATTGTGAAGGCTGTGAAGGCCACAGGTGCTGTGATCAGCGGTCCTATCCCCCTTCCTACACACAAGCGTATCTACACTGTCAACCGCTCTACCTTCGTCAACAAGAAGGCTCGTGAGCAGTTCCAGCTCTCAGACTACAAGCGTCTGATTGACATCTACAGCTCAACGGCTAAGACCGTTGACGCTCTGATGAAGCTCGAACTTCCCAGCGGCGTTGAGGTTGAAATCAAGGTATAGTAAGACTTTTCCCCCTATTTATAAGACGGCGTGTCCATGCTCTCGGATGCGCCGTCTTTTTTCATTTCTAAACATACTACCGGAGTCGGAGTTTGTTATGTAGTCTATGAAGAATTTGCCTGAACATTTGTGATTCTCACAAATAATTACTAACTTTGCGCCATAAATTCTAAAACGAGCACAATCATGGGAAAGTACTTAGACCCGAGAGCCGACCTCACTTTCAAGAAGATATTTGGCGAACACAAACATCTCGTCATCAGTCTGCTTAATGCACTCCTGCCCCTTAGAGACGATGAACTTGTGGAGAGTATCGAATATTGGCCGGCTGAGAAAATCCCTGATAGAACGGAGGCTGAGAAATACAGCATCGTAGATGTGTGCTGCAAGGACAACAAGCAGCGCGAGTTTATCGTTGAAATGCAGATGACATGGACGGACTCATTCAAAAAGCGCGTATTGCTTAACGCCTCTAAAGCATACGTGGCACAGACCAAGAAAGGGATGGTTTACGAGAACCTCCAGCCAGTCTATGCGCTCAACTTTGTCAATGCTGTGTTTATGAAAGACGTGGATGACTACTATCATTACTACCATCTCGTCCACGATAAATACACAGATCAGGTGATTGACGGCCTGCACCTTATCTTTGTCGAGTTGCCAAAATTCAAGCCGCAGTCCATTGCGGAGAAGAAGATGCAAGTGTTATGGCTTCGTTTCCTCACAGAAATCAATGAGAATACCCAGGAAGTGCCTGCCGAACTATTGGAGAACGCAGAAGTGAGCGAAGCCCTCGAAATAGTGGAGCGAGCAGCCTTCAATGACGAAGAAATGCGAACCTACGACAAGTTCTGGGATAGCATCTCTTCCTATAGGACGTTGATGTATGGCTTGGAGAAAGAAATGGAACAAAAGGTGAAACAAGCCGAAGCCAAAGTCGAGGAGGCCGAAGCCAAAGTCGAGGAGGCCAATGCTAAAGCTGAGGAGGCCAATGCTAAAGCTGAGGAGGCCAATGCTAAAGCTGAGGAGGCCGAGGCTAAATTAAAACAAAAAGGTATTGATACCGCTCGCAAACTAAAAGCCATGAATGTGATGGCAATCGATCAGATTGCAGATATCACGGGGCTGAGTATCAAGGAAATCGAAGCCTTATAAGTGAAGCCAGCATTGACATTGTTTCTAAAACGTCATTCTTCAATGGTGCCTTTAACGATTCCATGACTCTAGTCTTGTCCCCCATGACTCTTAACACTCAGGTACCCATGACTAGTCGAAAATTGTAAATATCAGAATAAACCCGTGGAAAGATAAAAGGAAAAATGTCCAATACGTACAGTATGCGTCACAAATCTCTCCCATCTCTCCCTTTTTATACTTAAATCTCTGTGACTCAGATGAATAAGCGAGGGTGAAATTTTTTTTCTGATCTATCCCTCATTCCTCCCTTCTTCACTCAATGGCGTGACCC
>Ga0310694_10002692_pt1 | contig 17942 bp, 24 predicted proteins | sample 174DNAGHGhighgp2_FD_203884 | JGI IMG/M metagenome (GOLD analysis project Ga0310694, IMG submission 203884) | Sheep rumen microbial communities from Palmerston North, Manawatu-Wanganui, New Zealand - 1742 DNA GHGhigh gp2 (v2) (version 2) | ecosystem: Host-associated > Mammals > Digestive system... | reverse complement strand
TAGTCTTATCTCCAGTAAGATCAAGAGCTACAGCGAAGCCTTTCTCCATACCGTACTCACGAGACAAAGTTCTATCAACCTTAAAGCTTACTTGGTTACCCATCCAATTATAGGTATCAAAGCCTTTAGCGCCTACTTCAACATATCCGTTAGCCTTCATAGACCACAAATATGTACCGTCAGTATGATATTGTGCTAAATATTGGTCAAGAACTTCGGCTGCTTGATAATAGAAAGCTTCATTACATACAAAAACATAATGGTTTCCAGTAGGTTTACGAGCTTTCTCATTTAATGCCTGCATTGCAGTTCTAAATGTATTTATAGTAAGCTTATTGTAAGCATATTTACTTGCAAAAGCCTCTACTTGAGGTATAAGACCATCTGAAATATATATAGGTCTATTACTATCTGGATCGACTATTGTAGCTTTTCCATTAATATCTACATTACCTTTAGAGAATAATAAAGCGTTATTACGTCCAGTCAAGAATGTATCAAGTAAGTTCTTTTGTACAGTGTCCATCTTATAAATGGTTTCTGACATTTTTCCTTGATCTTTTCCTTCAGCAATCTGAACAAATACATTCTCTAAAGCTGCATATCTTTCAGAATAGCTTGCATCAAAACGGTGTGTCTGTATATAGCCACGATGTTTTTCTACATTCAGTTTATTTTCTATGTTACCATAGAAACTAGGTCATATCTTAATCTATTATTGTTTTATCCTTTAATAGATTCCCCTTATTTCGGATATTAATCCTACTCTACTCATTTATTCATATAGATTTTTCTTCTATATTATACTTTCGATGACCGTCGAACGTTATTATTAATTTTAAGAACCTATATTTACATCCACTGAATAATCAGAATATATAACTATTCCTTCTATACATAATTCAGATATATCGTGTCCCCATATTCCGTATTTTATAGAAGCTTCGTAATCTTTATAAATATTATGATATACTCTTCTTATTTCTTTTATCAATGAGTGTAATGAATTGAATTTAATATTCTCTTTTATAACAACAGATAGTGGATAACTTAAATATATAGTTCCATTTATAGTATTTTCAAATTTTACATCTCCACATTCTATTATATTTGAATCCATGGGGCAATACCCTAATCTATTAAATCCATTTAATATTTGTTTATTCTTAAATATTTCGGAGCAATACTTAAAATTACTCTTGCTTTTTGTACTTTTATAAATTATTTCCATAGCTACTACTATTTTTAGTTAAAATTAATAATCTTCGCTGCTGATTGTCCTCATCCAAGGATATCCCAGCAATTAAAGGGGTTTTCTTAAATAGAATTATCTTCTATTTCAGAGCAATATAAAAATAATGCTAATTTTAATGCTTCACTCTGCCATTTAGTATATCCTTCTTCATGCATCTCTGGTACATTAGCAGTAATCCAGTGTGTTTTATCTCCAGGTTGACAAGCACTAGCATCAAGTATAGTTTCGTAGTTGTTATCTATCAATCTTACAGTTGTCTCCCAATAATTGTCACCTTTTCTCACAGGACGATTAACTACCATACACTGCTATCCAGAATTTTCAATCTTAAATATATCGTACTTTTCATAATAACGTTCTCTAAACGCCATTATAATTTCTGTTCCACCGGCACCGTCACCTTCAGGAACAGCTGCAAATTCAATACGTTTAATATAATTTGTTTCAATTTCAAAATCATATACAAACGCATTAAGAGATTGATATTTATTACCTCCCTTACCTGTATAGAAGACATTCTTTAATCCGTCAGTAAGGAAAGAAGCTGTTAAATCATCATACATTCTTGCTACAACTCCAAGACGTTGAGGTTTAACACCAAGGTACTTATAAAAGTCCTCATAAGTTCTTGTATCCAATTTTGTTAATCATATAAGTATTTAAACTTATACTTTCTTATAGTTTTCCATCCTATAAGTTCAGACTATATCTTCAATGTCGGGTTTTCGTGTTTTTATTATTGTTTGGACTACTCAAAAATTAGTCGTTGAACCTTTTAATTACTTTTATGTCCTTCATTAACTTGGCTGCTGGTTATCCGAAAAATCTATTTAGGAGGACTTCCAGCAATTTACCCGATTTTAAATGGGCAATACTTAAACTTCACCCATTGTGGGGATATTTGAAACAAAACTAGCTATTTTCATATATATCCATTATTCTTCGTCATCTAAGTCATTTATACTAGTGTAACTTCGATGAACAGTTTTATTATTCTTTTTTGAATTATCTATAAATAATTTAGAAGAATTTCCCTTTTTACCATCTTCTAAACCCTTCTTATATTGATTTTCTGAAACCAATTTTATCTAATTTGTAAAATAGTCACTTACATTATTAAAAGCTTCTTCTCCATTAAGAATAAACCATGCAACTCTTGTCAAGGTTTCTGGATCCTATAAAGCTTGATATAAATAGTTGACTCCTTTTTCATCTTGTGATAACATGAACTCTGCTAGTTCTTCCTTATCTTTATCTTCAAAATTTAAATCTAAATTACCAATAGAATCAAACCCATTAATAGCATTAATAATTTTTTCCTAATATTCCTAAAAAGCTTGTTGTTGCTATTCTTCCAATGAAGCTTGTTCTTGCTAATTCTAAAAATCTTCTCTTTCTTTATACTCTTTACGAATTCCTTCTACTTGTTTAGTATAAAATTCTTCATTCTGTTTAGCATTAACTAATGCTTGTGCAGCTTCTTCATCAGTTAATTCTCCTACTCTAGATTCCAAATCTAAAATATACACTTCATCATCTGATAAATCATCAATTTTATACTAAGGTTCTTGAGGTTGTTGATTATTCTAAATTATATTTTGAATAAATTGTTCTGGACTTAATCCAGTTTCTCTAATTTGATTCAATAAATTAATTTCATCGTCTGATAAATCATTATCATTTTCATTAACTGGCTAAGCAGTAGTAGTAGGAGTATTTAAAATATTAAATTTTTCCTCTCTAGAAAGATCATCCCAGTTTCTTTCAATAATATCTCCTTCATCATCTTCAAATTTAATCTTAGAATAATCTTCAATTCCTTTTGTTTTTAAAAAATCTGATATAAGTGAATCATCATTATCATTTTGAATAACAGGTTCAACAACTGTTGGTTCTTCAATCTAATTAGAAGCAATTACATCGTCGTCGTCATCTAAATCATTAATCCCTATTGCCATAAATATAAATTTTATTGTTTTTTAATTAATTCTGGATTTATAAATCCATTTTCATCTAATAAGTCAATAAACTTATTTCCATATCTTATTTTAATTTTTCCTTTAGTATTAAGAACTAAGTTCTCATCCAGAGAACCTAGTTCTGTATATTGTGAATTAAATATTTGCATTATGATATTACATCACTCCAATTAATTTTCATACTTCCTTCTTGATGTTTTCCTCCGGTAAGTCTATCAGTAATAAATAAAACTTCTTCTCTTAAAATTCCACTCATTTCAACAGTATTTCCAACAAGTTCGACAAATTGTTTTCTAATTTCATTATATTTTCTCTTAATTAGATCGGCATACATTATTTGTATATACTCGCCAGTTGGATCATCAAACCATCCAGTTCCACTTGTTGTATCATGCAATCCTTCGGGAATAGGTTCATATATATCTCTATTATACATAGCTTCATATCTTTCTCTTTCATTACCACTACTTACAAGGGACTAAAAACCTTCGAGTCTAGTTAAAAAGTCTTGATCATATTCATGATATGATTTATATGCTATATCATTATAATGTCCAGCTCTAGTTCCATTGTCATTATAGATAGTGTAACCATTATTGTCTACTACTTTATTTTCAGTACCTGCTTCGTAGTATGCTCTGTCAGGATTTCCATAATCAGCTATTATATTAGTTTTTCCTAATTCATCCTAATTTATGTAGAAATTAACATCAACTACTTCAAAATTCTCATATTTTAAATCATAAGATAATTCTATATCTTGATTTACTATTACAAATCTTCCTCTTAAATTACGTAATTCTTCACTTACTGTTGCACCATTATTGTCAAAACTAATATACTAATATATAGCCATTGCATATCTATATAAAAGATAACTTTGACCATATAAAAGATGTTTACTTTCCTATAATTCCTATTCTAGTATCTTTAGCTAAAGTAAATCTATATTTAATTTTGCTGCCTCTAATATATAATCTTTTACCATATCATTAAAATATGAATCAAATCCTCTTTCGGTATATCCATATTTAAAATATTGGTTAAACATATTAGAATAAATATCAGCTATTACTGAATTATTAGTATAGTATCCATCAGTTAAATAATTTACACAAGTATTTATAAGTTCTGCTTTGTTAGGATAATTAGACTATAATCCGAAAAAATCTTCAACTACTTTTGTTATTATAATATTAAGCCTTCTTTTATAATCATTTGGTAATATTGGATAAATATAAAATGTATCAATAGAATTACTTGGATCTATTGTAAAACTTAAATTATCATTGACATAATCCATATTAGAAGTAGGATGGTAATTTCCATTACTATCAGTAAAAGTAATATTTCTATTTATAGCATTTATAATAATTTTAAACTATCCTTTGGTGCTATTATTTGTATTACCAAATCTTACAATACTATTTAAATTAGCTTCTCTCAGTTCTGCCCAATGAGCATATTCATTATATTCAAGTGTTTCCTAATATCTTTCATTTATAGCTTCTGTAAGATTATGTGAATTTTCTAAAGTAGATAAGTTATCATCATAGATGTACAATTTTTTTCCTCTTGAAACAACACTAGTAAATACTTCATCAGAATTACTAAATAAATAATTTCCATTGGATTTAAAAATAGAATTAAATTCCGTAGGAAATTTATTCTTAAATTGTTTATAGAATTCTTTAATACTATTTGAATCTACTTTTAAATCATATACACTAATTATTCCAACATCTTCTCCTTTATTAACTGCTCCAGAATAATGTGTTTCATTAGTAGGAATATCTACATCAAAATCTTGAATTTCTACTGTTACATCTTTTACTAGTACTCCATTTTTTGTAATTCTAAATGATAATTGATTTACATTCTCCTATATATTAATATTAGATCCAGAAGATGTTATTTTAGGAAATTTATCCCATTTATATAAATCAATAGCATTAATTCCAGTAGTATTTGTTGTTGAAGTAGTAGAAATGTTATTCAATTTATTTTTTATAGTATCAGATAAAGCTACATATAAATTATATTTTGTATTTTCCTAATTACCACGTAATAATTTAAAATCATTTGAATTTAGTATAAGTGTATTTGTATTTGTAGTAGTAGAATTTTCCTAATAATTACTTAAATTAGAACCGTCAGCAGGCCAGACGTTAATACTATTACTATTTCCACTACCACCTATTTCACTTAATTTTTTAGTACTACCATCAGCCAATATAACATATTCATCAGTTCCATCTTTTAATTTAATTTTATCAAATGTTTTCTAACCTTTTATGTTCTAATTTCCATTAGTTGTTACAAAAGCAGCAGTTGATACATTTATATTAGCAGTATTACCATCTTTTACAACATCAAATCCAGATTCAAAATTTAAATCTGATATATCACTATATGTATTATTACTACCACTAACAGTTATTTTTCCAGATTGTTGAACTATTGGCTGTCCAGTTTCAGAAGTTTCATATATATTTATAGGAATTTTTACTATAACTACATTATTATCGGAATCACTTACTTTTAGAAAAATTGCTTTATTATCTATTAATGTATTTTTAGTAATAATAACTTTAATATTAGATGAAATAATATCTTCTGTAACTTTAACTCCAGTTAATGTATTTAATACTTCGATATTACTAATAGTTTTTTCTGTTGTTTTATTTTCATATAAAGTTAAACCAATTGTATACTCTTTATTCTATTCTTTATCAACAGGATATGAGATATTTTCTGAAGATGTTATTACATAATAATTAGAATTATTATTAGGTCCAACAATACCTTTATTACTTTTAATCCAATTAATAAATTGTCCAGTAGTTTCTATATCTGTATTATCAAATTTTCCCCAATAAATATCATTAGCATTGATTACATACTAATCATCAATAATTGGAACTATTGGAGCAGTTGAGACATTTACTCCTGCTTTCTCTGGATAAAATGTTATTCCGTCTTGAATTTTTTCCATAATTAATTATTAGATATTAAATCACTCCATTTAGCTGTAACATTTATATCAGATTCTAATGGAACTATTGTTTTAGTCAGAGTATCTGGATTTGTATAATATTCTGAAATAGCTTGATTAATTTTAATCGGATCAAATTTCTAATCATATTCATTAAGAACAAGATAATATCCATTTCCATTTTTATACTTACTATCAACAGAATTATGTTCATCTTTTAGAGCATTTATATAATCAATCCATAATTCATTATGTGATAAACAATATTGTAATTCATAAATAGCCATTGTCAATGCTCTAGCATTTTTTATATAATTAGCAATAGAAGTTCCATTTCCAGTAGATATATAACTATTTACAGCCTATGCTATTTCAACTCCTGAATCAGAGTACTAAAAATACGATAACATTTTATCAGATACATGTCCACTCGTCATTGTGTTTAAAGCTTCAATTATTTCTTCCATTCCATTATTATATTCAAATGTTGTATCAATAGAAGGATGTTCTGTCTCTTTTTTTATAGTTCTAGCTACATATATATATTTATTATTTAGAATTTCCTAATATACATTTAATTCTTCAAATGTCTTCATTGGAATATTCTTCACATATAAAGATCTATTTTCAGGAATTGTTAATATTATATTATCATCATTATTAAAAATATTCTCATTATTATTATTCTTAAAAACAGAATTTATTTTAGACATATTATCATTAAAAAATTTTTTAACATTTAAAGATGATATATTTGTTAATTGATAATTAAGAAGTATTCCTTCATTAATAACACTTCCATCCTATACGTTTACATAACTTTCACTAATATAATGTCCTTCCTAATCAACACTATTTATAATATTTGATACAATAATATTTTCTGAAACAAAATCTTCTAATCTAGAACTAAAAGGAAGACTATTTATAGTATTTAGATATACTGTTTCTTGATTCTATACTCTCTGAACATCAATAATAGTATCTTTTACTATAACTCCATTTTTAATAATTCTAAATGAAAGTCTATCAGCTACTCCAAAACTTTTATTAACTTTTGAAGGAATAATAACTTCTTCCCATCTATAGAAATCTATTTTATTTATTCCTTTTACTACTCCAAATTCAGATAATGGTTTAGTACTACCATCTGCAAGTATTACTTCTTCCTAATCACCAGTTGTTCTAACAATATTATCAGATAAACTAACTTTGTTTGTTTCAGAAATAGTAAAATCACTAGTATTAAAAGTTAAATTTCCAACTGGTTCACCTGGATTTCCTCCTCCTATTTCGGATAATAATTTAGTACTACCATTTGCTAAAAGAACATAGTTTTCATCTTTTCCAGTAACCTTAAATCCTGTAGATTCTATTGTAGTATTAGCTTTTATTTGTGCAGGATCGTTAATAATAGTTAATTCTGTATGATTTCCATCTTGACTTGCTAATAATTCTAATTTATCTAATGCATTTATAGAAAGTTTAAAACCAGTTTCTCCGTCCTATGCTGCCTCGATATGAGAATCTTCAGCAAAATCAAGACTTGTATTTAGTGCAAAATTTTTGGGAGCAGTAAAAGTCTAAGTAGTATTTAATGTTGCAAAAGTGCCGGTTGAATTTCCTTCAAGAAGTCCTTTAACTTCATCACTGAGCATACTTTTTTGAATCTTACTATTTGCTCCTCCTATTTGGAATATTGGTCTAGTTTCATCACCATTAACAAATAACTATAATATGTTATTTCTAGACAAATCTTCAGTAGTTCTCTATACAAATCTATCCTTAGTAACTACACATTCTGGACAATCATCAGAACTTTTAGAACTAATCCAACTTATTAAGTCTCCAGTTGTATTAATTGTTGTATCTTCATCAACTTGTGCGCCATTCCAATCAATATCAATAGCATTTACGACATACTAACATTTATTATTTGATGTTTTATATTTGTTAATATATCCAGAGTTTTCTTCGTCATCGAGATAATCGTCTTTTATTGCTATAGGTCCACTACTAGTATTTACTCCAGCTTTCTAAACATTTGTAAATTCTATACCGTTATCAATAAATTTCATAATAAAATACTATAAATTGTTAATAACATTACTACTTCAGCCCAAAATTTAAAATTATTAAATTTGAAAATTGATTCTACTAACAAATAAGGAATCCAATATAATAATATCAATGGATTAACTAAATAAACTAATATCTATGATGATATTAAAGCAAGTATTGCAGCAGATGTATGAACATGATCTATAATATCCTCATCCTAATAATTAGGAGCAAATGCTACAAATAAAATAGAAGCTAAAGTTATAAATGGTAAAAACTAATACTCAGCAATTTCCATCATTTTAGGAAATATTAGTCCAGAACATATAATTATAGCTAAACTAAGAGTTAATCCACATTTGTAATAAGTAATAGATAAAGATTTAGGAACACCATAATTTATAATATAGTATGAAATATATAATGTTATTATTATTAGTGATATATAAATTTCCATTTTTCTAAATTATTTATTTTTATAATATTCCAAATAAAATTTATCCAAACTAATAAATTTTCTTTTCGGGAATGAATTTTAATAATGTAATATCATCTAATTTTTATTTAAATATCTTTTTACCATATCTAATATAGTAATATGTGTATCCATTAATCAATATTCCAATAAAAATTAAATGAATTATCAATAAATTAAAATCACTAATTGGAATATGTACATAATTATCTATTATACTTATAGTTTCATTTAATGCAATATAATATAATGGTAATCTATGAACATAACAATATCTAAATATTAATGAATTTAAATAAAAATAAATCCAAGATGCTAAAGATATATGAACAAAATAACCTAATACTATCGCATCAATATCTAAGAACCCTAATAAAGTAAACAATATATAAAATATTGCTATTAAATGAGGCAAATATTTTGTTATTATTAAATAACTTTTATGCCTTAGACTTCTTTCCAACTTTTCCTCCACAATTATAAGGTCTCCCTTTACTAACTCCAGGCTTTCTAGCCATTAATTTTGGTCTTGCCATAACTTATTTAATTTTTAATTTTAATACTTCAATATTATATTTATAATTTACAAAAACAAAAAAAAAGTGAATCCAAACTTAGGATTCACTTTTCTATAATTTTTCTACTATTTTATAAGAACGCATATTTAAATTTCCATTTAAATTAGCTAATACTTCTTCATCTTCTATATCTAAAGATGCTGATATATGACATATTAAATGATAATATTCGTGTGCAATAGTATTTATTAGTTCTGCAAAAGAACTTGTTTTATTAATTACTATAACAGAACTTTTTAAACTTAAATTAGAATAGGTTAAGCCAGAATTTAATTTACATTCTTCTAAGTTATTCAAAGCTTCATTTATAAATCTTTTTGGACAATTTATATCCATTAAAGTTTCAATTATAAAATCAATATCTTCACAAGTAGTTTCATATAGAACAATTATATTCCAATCATGTATGGAAAATTCATCTGTAATCATAACATTTCTTCCCACTCAATTGGAATTCCTTGTACAACCATATCTGCGTACCATCTATTGAATACTATTCCATCATATCCGTCCTTATCATCTATTACATCTTTAACATATAGTGCAAGATGTCTTTCATCTATTATACTACTTCCAAGAAAATCGTTATATCCCATATTATAGACATATACATAATCACAAAGTTCATTATGTTCAAGTTTTACTCCATATTTATTAAGTATGTCATCAACCTATTCTTTTTTAACAACAGGTTTTCCGTGTTTCATTTTACTTACAGCAAACTCACATAATTTTTTGTTAAAATGTTCTCCGTAATATTTGAGATAATTTTTCATAGAAGTTGGTCTATCATCATAGAAATCAAGCCTCATAATCAATAACGTCTACCGCCACGGCGCATACCATAGCGAGAATTGTACATATCATCATCGTCATATTCTCTACGATTTCCATAACGACTTCCATATCTATTTCCATATTCTGAATCTTCAGCTAAATCTTCAAACATAGCAGCTAAACATTCTGAATGTTTTCCGATTTCGGAAACAGCTTTCATTATTTTTCCAAATTTATCGTCGGTAACTTCAAGTACTATCATTTCTTTATTAAATCAAATATTTTATCAAGTTTAGATTCTACACCATCAAATCTATTTTCCAGATTTAATAATCTATCATCCCTTTCTTTATCTTTAGCAAATTGTGGATTTAATTGTTTTAGGATATTTTCACAATCTTCAATAGTTTGTTTGTAGGTATCAATATTTTCTAATATATTCTTACTATTATTTAATATTGTTTCTACTTCACTCTATATCGCTTGTTTAGTTTCACTTATTAATAATTTTCCATTATTATAAGTTATGAAACTATTAACTCCTGGAAGATTATCAAACTCCTAAATGGAGTCTTCCACTTTTATTTTTAAATCTACAGTAGTCTAATTATAATTAAATTTAGGCTATGTTACACCAACTACTTCTCCAACTAAAAATTTTGGAGAGGAAGTTTTATCTAATAAATAGATAGAACTTCCTTGAGATAAAGCTGAAAACATTATCCGTTAATTAACTACATTAAGTTGGCATTTTTATCATAATAAATTAAATAAACACCAACTGAAGATATATCTGCTCCTGTAGCATTAACTCCTCCAACTAAAGTAAGTGGTTGTGTAAACTAATTAGAAGAGAATAGAATGGGAAGAGTATTGTTCGTTATCTCTGTATTTAATCTAAATAATAATAATCCAGTTCCATTTAAAAATCTAAAAGCTCTATTAGGAATAGAAATTATTACATTAGATGTATCAGTAGTAACTTGAGAACTTTCAATCATAGGTATTCCATTTCTATTTGCAAAGTTAAATGGAAAATTAGTTGTTGCTCCAAACATATCCTTGTTCCTCCCTAAAATTAATTCCAAAAACTAGTCTGTCCGTATAATCCGCCAACATAAGGAGTAGCATTAGCAGCTACAACGTTTGGCCACTGAACAGGAATAGTGTTAGGTTGTTTAGCCATTATACTATTAATCTTATCATTCAATCCGTTAATTGCAGCATTAAATGCTTCAGTCTGTTTGTCATTACTAATTTGACCTCTTAATTGAGTAATTATATCACCTTGAGTATCAATCTTGTTCTATAATTCTCTTTCTTTAAGATCACAGAATTCTTTTGTAATAAGAGTATTCTGACCAGCAATAGCATTAAGAATACTATTAGTATTTCTATCACTCTAATTAGTAAGAGTATTTGTTTGCTGACAAACAGCAAGCTAATCAGCACTTTCAATCTATGCCATTTGAAGCTGAGTAGCAGCATGATTCTAAGCAGTCTATAGTTGTTGATTAGCATAGTTCTAAGAAGCAAGTAAAGTAGCATCAGCATGATTAGCAGCTGCCTAAGCCTATAAAGCATTAGTCTGATTAGCAGTAGCTAATCTATTTTCGCAGCAGCATTGACATAATTGCTAACTAAGAGACGCATTACCAGATTGAATAGAATTAATGACCTATTGACCAGACATTCCAACTTGTGCTCCAACACTCTGAATTGCACTCTGAATAGAATTTACACCATTCTATACCTAACTTACACTAGTATTAAGTAAACCAGCTAATTGATTTAATGAATCAGCTCTACCGTTAATAGCTTGTAAAAGCAAATCTCTACCAGCATCGTTATTCAACTAATTTGATAAGAATCCAGTTCCCATAACATTTCCAGCAAATCCATTACCGCCGAATCCACCAAATCCGCCGAATCCACCATTGAACATCCAAGGGAACATGAAGAATAAGAACATTGGCCATATCCAATTCATTCCATTACCAAAACCACCACTCTAAGAAAGTGCTAACATAAGAGCAGGATCAATAGAATGATTATTTCCATCGGGAACACTAAAAACTTTTGTTTCAGACATAAATAAAAATTAAATTTTAAAGTTAAAAAATAAGTATCTAGTTGCAACTGATACTAATTTATTTATGTCTATATATTTGATTAAATTTACACAATAATTTTGTAACTAATTGATAATCAAATAATTACATTGTATATTTTTGAAAATGAGCACTAAAAAAGGCTACCTGTTGAAACAGATAGCCTAAAAATTTTTATTTATTTAAAATTCGGTTTAAATCTTTTTTATACCATACTTTATTACCTCCTCTAATTTTTACACCTTCAGGAAGTAATTTTCTGCTAATATAATTATCAATAGTTCCAACTGAAACTCCTAAATAATCAGCAGCTTGAGTTTTATTATACTCTTTTCTGTTTATTCTTTCTAGTAAATCTAAAATTTCTTCCTATTCATTTTCAGAAATACTAGAATTTCCAGAATCTAAATCATCTAAAATCTATTTTAACATTAGCTTTATTATATTCAGCATATATTTTAACTAAATACTAATTTCTAAGGATAACCTTCTGTAATATCAAAATCTTCAATATCTTGAATAGTTAATAAGGAATTAACTGCAGCTTTATGTTCCTCAGTTACATTAAGTGCATCTCCAGCATATACTTCTAAAGCAATTAACATACTCTTCCATGTTTCTATAGGGAATGTAAAGCTTTGTCCTCCAAACCATCTTGTCATAGTATCACGACCTATAGTTTCATTGGCAGTAATTTGAGTAGCAATTTGTTGTCTTTCTTCTACTGTAAGCCACATATTTACTTCACCTAACATAAAACTATTCACATTTCCAGAATTATCGTACTCTTCTATTTCCTAAATTTTTTCAATTTTAGCTTTTTCGAGCAATTCTTCTTCAGTAAGTTCAGGAGGCTCAGGATCTATCCATTCCTCAAATCCCCACTCAGTCAACTGTTCCTCAGTGGGAATACCACTGAAAACTCCATTCTCAATTTTCTTTGTCATTGACTGACCTACGGTGTACCACTCTTTCGTGGATGAATTATAATATCTCTTCATAATTTATTTTTATTTATTTATTTTATGATTTTGCAGGACCTGCTATCAAATCTACAGTGCCGTGAACATCACCAAACACATTATTCACTTTGTCCCATAATTGTCCCATGCCAAGCACAGATACTGGCTGCAAGTCAAGGCACAGGTTATCGTTAAGGTCATATACTTTGAATTCCCTAAATGTTATTGGGGCACCCATACACACTCCGACATATTTTGTAGTGACACCATAGTCATTAGCCTTTACATGATACCTCAGCTTGGTCTTCTGAACTCTGTACGGAAGAGTTACATTAGATATATTTATTTCGAGGTCATTTGCTCCTTTCTCAAACATAATAGCATGATTGATTATTCTTTCATAAGCTATAGTACGTTCTGCTATATAGTTATTACTTTCATCATATATCTCAAACCTGAAAGCAACAGGATAATTACCGTAATTACCCCATGAGTCAAAAGTGAAATCACAAGTCAGATATCCGTCCGCAGGCAAATTATAGAAATAAAGCCTTGGCGCAGTATCTGCCCCAGCAGCCTCAAACTTGACATATTCTGTCTCATAGTCATAAGTCTGAGGCATAGCGACATAATAAGGCCCAGCCTGAAACACATTGCCATCAGCATAATATTTCCTGTCACGTATCTCATCATACAGGCAAACCACATTGTTCTCATCTAATATCGGGTAGATATAGCTTTTACCCTCAACCTTAAACTCATAGAACCGTGCAGGGAAACTTCCAATGCTGGATGATGCATTAAAAATAACAACGTCGCCAAGTGTATAACCGTCACTATCGTATAACCTGCTGTCATTAGTGTTCTGTCCACCTGGATTTAATACATTGACTCGTCCATTATTGAGCCTTACCGTATTATTAGGTAAATCTATATATATCATATATATATATTTTCCTCTGGTGAACATGTGTGTAAATCCACTTTTTGCATTATTCCACGTATCAGCAATTCTTATCAAGTCGCAATTCTGGTTTAAATCTGATATTTTATAGGAACCAATAAAAAAATTGTTTGGGTCATTGTAAACGAATTTATTTATTATCAAAGGATACAGTGTAGAATACACATCCCTTTCATCCAAAAGAAACCTAATGCTGATTTTGTCACTTCTGTGAATCTTATAATCCAAGGTAAATCCATTGGTTACAGCTCCACCTTCCAGATATATATATTCAAGCCTTCTGTAAGAGGCACTCCTTCCCCCACTTACTCTGCGTCTGTTTATTGCTACACTCATATCACACAATATTTATCTTTACCGCTGCAACAATCCAAGCAGCACCATTGAACAAAGCATTTATCTCATAGGTACTACCTGTCTCAATCTCAAAGCCGTCTTGGTAATAGACACTCTTATTATCAGCGGAAGCGATAGTCACAGCAGGAGTAGTGCCACCAGTAAGATAGATAACCACAGTCCTTACAGTAGTACTATCGGTAATGGCAGGCAAAGTAACCGCCAAAGTATCTACAGCTACATCTACCCTATAATACTTACCTACCTCACAAGTAAGTGTAGTAATAGGTAATGTAGCATCAGTAGCATTAACAGGAGCAACGATGATTGTTACGTCTTCCTTGCCTGACAAACTTTGATGGCTTTTCAGTACAGTAGCACTTGTACCACTCTTCAACTGAATAGTAGCCTTGTCACTGTCAGCACCAGTGCCGTCAGTCACACTCATCTCACTTTTATCAGCCTTACCACTGATATCCTGATGCTGTGTAAGATATCCTGCATCATTATTAAAATCACTTACATTGATTGGTACAACAGGAATGGTCGGCTTGTTCTTGATAAAGTCCTTGGCAGATGAGTTAGTCTGATTCCAATCTGACTGTATCTGTGCATCTGGGATAGCAGGCTTGTCCTCCAAATCATTATAGCTGCCAGAAGTTGCTACATCCGCAAGTTCTGATTTCTGTGCATATTTAGGAGCAGATGGAGGAGTATTAGTAACAGCCCTAACCGGGAACCCGTAGTACCGAGGGTTGTTGTTCTGATGATAAACCAAAGAACTGCCGAAGAGCAAGCCGTACCCGCCGTCAGCATTGCACAGCGAACGCGACCAGTAGATGCCGTTCGAACCGCGAGAGTTCACGGAGCTATTGTTGCCGTAGCCCGCAGCGGGGAAAAACAATGTCGCACCATTGATCTTCGAGGTGAACAGTCGGCCAGCCACGCCGGAGTTGTTGTAGTTTGCAACCCATGCTGACGTACAGTTGTCGTTCAGCTCCTTGAAGTCAGCCGTCGTCGGCATCTTCCACTTGCCGCCCAGCAGCTCGCGTGCGGCATCGTAGCCGCTGTCCTCGGCGAAGCCCTGCCCTTGTGCGGTAAAGGCAATGCTGGCACCGGGTGTCGATGCGTAGGGGCCGCTGTTGCTCGAACCCCAGTTGTAGCCATCGTCGAACGTCGAGCCGTTGGCAGAGAAGTGCGGCACGATGTTACCCCAGGAGACGTATGCACCGTAGTCCGTCTCAGCACCTATCTCGTACTTCGAGCCGTTCTTAACGATGTTGCCCTGTGCCCAAAGCAAACCAGAGGGAAGACCTAAATCAACATATCCACCACTTTGTTCATATATCTCAGACTTCTGTACATAATCTGTCAAATCTGTATTTCCTTCAGGTACAGCCCAAGTTCCGTCCTCTCTAAGATATTTAGTAGTACCTTGTGCAGCACCTGGATCAGGCACAAGACCTGACGAGTGGTTAGATCCAGAACTACCAAATACAGGTGGAATTAATCCTTTTATGTTATTAACTAATGTTATTAGTCCAGTATAATCTAAATATTTATTCATAATAATAAAATATTTTAATTAAAAAATGGGGGAGATTATATCTCCCTCATATAATCTCACGCGAACAAATCACTAATTTCAGCACTTGTAATAGCAGTTAATCCGTTTACAACATCAGAAATGTTCTTTAATTGAGTGTCGATATTCTGCATATTAGCCATTACTGTAGTAGCAGCAACACTGTTTACAGTACCATAATTAGTAGTAGGAGTAATACTACGAGTTTCAGCACCACTAGCCTTTGTTAAACCTACAGCTGTATCAATTCCAGTTTCAGCAGCTTTTGCTCTTGTAATTTCACCACTAAGGTCAGCAGCAGAAGCAATGTCATCTTCAGTAACAGTAACTTCAGCAGGATTAGCACCAGAAGCAGGAGTAACAGTTACTAAAACATGACCACTATCTTTTGCATTAACAACAGTAGCAGCAGCACTAATCTCATTTTGAAGAGCAGTTGTTAAATCAGTCTTAGCAATAGAACCAACAACGATGTTGGCACTAATTACGTTAGAATCAGAAATAGCTAATTGAACCTTAGAAGCATTACTTTCGGGAGTATAAACATCTACTAAATCATTTACAGCAATGTAAATGTTCTTACCATCAGTTGCATTAGCAATAACCAATCTTACATACTTTTGTCCAGCAGTAAGAGAAACTCCTTGAGGAACATCAGTTTCATTACCAGTAGCAGTAATAACAGAACCAGAACTAACTACCATATCTCTAGCAACGTTAAATGTTGCAACAGCGGTATCACCTTGCTTAATAGTGTAGGTTGTACCATCAGCTGCAATTGCTCCATTTGCTACTTGAGCATTGTTATTCCAAACGGTGATAGCTGCTCCATCAGAAGTTTGTCCTAACTTTGTATAAACTTCATCTAAAGCTGCTTGTACATTGGCGGTAGTACTAATAGGATCCTCAGTGCCCCAATCTACAGTTACATAATTTGCTTTAACATTACCTTCAGTAACAGCGATAATACCGTCAGTTTCGGTAACTGCTACAACAGCTTTACCATCAGTATGATTTGTAGCTGCAATTGTGTAATCTAAGGCATTAATTTTTCCCTAAATGTGTTCTTTAATAAGGCCATCATAAGTCTACAGGCCAGTTAAATCTAAATACTTTGTCATAAAAATAAATTTTAGTTATAATTAAAAAAATTATCTAGAAAAGATAGGAGTTTTTAGCTCCTATCTTTTTAATTATTATTGTTGTACTAAAATACCATTGATAAACAATAGTGTTTGTTCTCCAATATTTAATGTTCCAGTATAAGAATCATAGGAATCTCCATTAATTTCGAACTATAATTGAGACATTGTGTTAGCTGTTAAATCACCTGGCTAATTCCATATAATCATAGCATCTTCTGATAATTCAATATCATGGTTAGCTGCTCCTATATGATTAATAGTTATAAGATTACCAAAATTAATGTCTCCATCAGTTGTCCAAGATATATTATCTTTAGCTAAGAAACCAGATCCGTCTATTCTAATTTGATTGGTAGTAGTTCCAGAAGAATGTGTAAGTAATCCATTCGTGTTGCTTAAACTTAACATTGGAGCTCCACCTCCTCCGCCAATATTTATAACTGGATCATCTGAAGTTGTTCCTGAATGTAATACAATTAAATTATTATATGATACAAGTTCTCCAACACTATTAATAGTCCATCCACCAATTTTACCAGTACCATTTATATTAAAATAATTAGTAGTTGCATTATCAGTTTCAAACTACAATCCTTCAGTACCAAAAATAGCTTTATAAGTGTGATTATTATAAATTTTAGTTAACCTTAATCCAGGAATAGTAGTAGTTAATTCAGCTCTTTTATGAATATCATTTGTTGTAATCTCAGCTGTAATTG
>Ga0310694_10002690_pt1 | contig 17961 bp, 13 predicted proteins | sample 174DNAGHGhighgp2_FD_203884 | JGI IMG/M metagenome (GOLD analysis project Ga0310694, IMG submission 203884) | Sheep rumen microbial communities from Palmerston North, Manawatu-Wanganui, New Zealand - 1742 DNA GHGhigh gp2 (v2) (version 2) | ecosystem: Host-associated > Mammals > Digestive system... | reverse complement strand
CCGTCAACTTCAATCCTACCGTCAATGCCGAGGCTCCGATGGGCTACGCCTACAGCGTCACGGTTCCTGCAGGGGCAACCTTCTCCATTGGCACCAAGACGGCTCACTTCGTGAAGTTCAAGGAGGTAGTGCCTGAAAGCGTTACCAACGAAGGAACGGTCTATAACTACATCCTTGCCGACAAGCAAGTCTATAACTATCGCGTCATGAAGGAAGGCAAGCTGACACAAGCCGGCATCTTCACCATGAGCGGCGACGAGACAAAGCGCCCGACGCTTGCCTTCACCGATGCCGACATGGAAGCGCGTAGCCCCAAGGCCATCGACCACGACGTGACCTCCAACGGTGGCTATAATGTGAGCGACCTCTTCCTCAACATCAACGCAGCAGGCCACTTGAAGCTCAACGGCGTGGGTGACACCTACGACATCCTGCCCATGCGTAACTGGGAGCTTACCAACAACATCACGGCCAACTACTTCATCGAGCCTGACTTCCACTTCACCGTCGTCAACCTCAACGGACAGGAAGACAATTCCGTCGTTAAGGTCGAGAATGAAATGCTGACGGCAGTAGGCGAAGGAACAGCCATCGTGCTCGTCACCTACGACGGCATCCACCTGGATTACTACAACAATAGCGCCACATCGAGCAGCTTTGCAGGCGGCAACGACTGGGGCGCCATCTGGCCAGAGAACACAGGAGCCTTCGTCGTAACCGTTGGCGAACAGGCTACAGGCATCACGCCCAACATTACTATCAATAAAGACTACCTGACGAAAGCAGGTGGCGTCGATACAAAACTCTCGATGGAGAACGTCGATGCAGAGTTCGATGTGCTCTATTATCTTGACACGGAAGAAGGCTTTGACTACACCTTCACGCCCGAAGGTGCCGCTTCTGTCACCTTGGCACGTCCCGTCATCGGCGAGACGATGGCATCCTATACAGGCTTCTCTGCTGAAGGCGTCACCGCTAATGCTGACGGCAGCTATACTGTTCGCCTCACCGAAGGCCGCAACATCGTCTGCCTCACCGACACAGAAGGCAAGAGCATCTATCAGGTGATGACAGCCAAGCCTTGCCATCGCGACATCAAGGTCGGCGATGAAGTCGTGACGAGAGTGCAACCTGGCGACGCTGTGACTGTGCAGTACACAGGCCTCTATCATCCCGCTGGCAAGCTGGCAGGCATCCACAACTTTGGTGGCTTCCTTGACTACAAGCAGCCGGCCGATGGCGTAAGCGTAACGAAAGGCAAGGCCAACCAGTACACGATGGCTTCAACTGCCACGGCACAAGCCATCTCCTTCACCGTTCCTGCCGACTGGACAGCAAAGACAATCGAGATTAACGACGGCGTGATGTGCATCAGCGGCTGGGGCGACCCCGTTGGCAACCATCGTGCCACATCGAAGGATACAGGCCGTGCGCCCAACTTCACCGCTATTCAGCAGAACGCAGTCTTCGGTCGCGTGCCTGCCGTGGTGCTGCCTGTTGGCTCTGCTGCCCCAGCTATTGCTACCTTCGAGGACGTGACAGACGTTACCGAGCCTGTTGACGGACACATGAGCGTCGGCACAGAGGACGACGACGACCGCGAGTTCTTCACAAGCGGCGACTATGCCTTCGCCAGCGGTTGCATGCACGATTGGGACTATTGGTACTGGTTTGGCTATGCTAACCATACAGAAACCAAGTACGAGACCCTCGACGACCAGTGGAACAACATCGTTGGCGGAGGCTATGACGGCTCCGCAACATACGGCGTGGCCTTCGCTGCCGCGTTCAACGGACCTTGCTATGTGACGTTGCTTGGCGAGCCTGCTGTCGTGCCTGGCTTCTACATCACCAACAGCAGCTATGCCTACACTTCGATGACCAACGGCGATGCTTCAGCCAAGAAGTTCGAGAAGGGCGACTGGTTCAAGCTCACCATTACGGGCTTCGATGCAGATGATAATGAAACCGGCACCAAGGAATACTACCTCGCCGACCTGCGCGACGAGGCAACCGCCTACATCATCAACGACTGGCGCTACGTTGACCTTTCCTGCCTCGGCGAAGTGGCTAAGCTGGGCTTCGAGCTTACCAGCACTGACAATGGCAGTTACGGCATGAACACACCTGCTTACTTCTGCTTCGACAATTTCGGAGCCGAAGGCACAGAGGTATTGCCCGAGAACAACGTCGCATTCATTCCTTCCATTGGCTATGCCACATACGTGACGAAGCAGGACGTTGACTTCTCCAAGTCGTCTGTCGAGGCCTTTGCCGTGACAGAATCCGGCCATGAAGGTTACGTCCTCCCGACTGCCATTACAGAAGCCCCGGTGGGCGAAGCTGTCCTCCTGAAGGGCGAAGAAGGCGCATACGTATTGCCTGCTGCCGCCACAACTCCTGCCGCACCTGCTGGCAACTTGCTGAAGCCTGCCCTGACAGATGTCACCTGCGACGGCAGCCAGTACGTCCTGGCAGACGGCGCAAAGGGCGTTGGCTTCTATAAGGCAATCGCCGGAAGCACGATTGCTGCCGGCAAGGGCTACCTCGAGTTTACAGGTTCTCCCGTCAAGGTATTCCTCCTTGAAGGCGAAGATGCTACCGGTATTGAGACCCTCTCTAACTCTCCCTTAAAGGGCGAGGACATTTACAACCTTGCAGGTCAGCGTATGCAGAAAATGCAGCGCGGCATCAACATCATTAACGGCAAAAAGATTCTGAAGTAATGAAGAAAGCATATATCATGCCTGCCATGCAGGTTGAAGAGGCACAGGCAGCACAGATGCTTGCCGAGAGCCTTAGCATCAGCAACAAGACTGTTGACGGCTCTCAAGCCCTCACGAAAGAGGACAACGGCTGGGACATCTGGGGCGAGGAATAAACCCTAACGTCCCAACAACATGAAGCGAAAGAGGGAGAGCAATGCTCTCCCTCTTTCATATATCTTGACTTGCTACTATATATTATATATGTATAGTGTCTTAATAGAGGCTTGCAGGGATGCGCTGCTTGGCGTTCTCGAAGTCCTCGACCGTATCAAGTTCACACGAGAAGAGGTCTGTGACGTCGAGGACGGAGAAGGTCTGTCCTTTGGCAATGAGACGCTGGAAAGCGAGTTCGTAGAAAGAGTTCTCCCAAGACCCTACCAAACCTCCCCTTAAAGGGGAGGCTTCCTGTCCTGAGTTCTCTCCCTCTAAAGGAGAGTTAGAGAGGGTCTTCATGTTTTCCAACTCCTTGTAGAGCGCAGTCGTATAGGCCTTGCCCATGCGCTCGATGCCGAGGCTCTCGCCGGCAGCAAGGGCAGGGTCGCAGGTCTTGCTTATCTCGGTGATGCTGCCGTTTTCGTCCATTACGACCTTCATCTCCTCTTCGCCAAGCTCATGCCGAATCAGTGTAAGCACATTCTCGTGCTTATCTGCGAGGACGCGTTCCACGATTTGTCCGTCGTAGAGAAGGTCGCTGTCGAGAAGCAGGACCTCCTGCCCTTCGGCCTCGGGACGTGCCAACCAAAGGGAATAGATATTGTTGGTTGTCTCGTAGTCCTTGTTGTGGATGAAGCATGCGCTGATGCTTTCGCCATAAGTCTGCTGGACAAAGTCCTCTATCTGCTCGTGCAGATAGCCCGTCACGATGACGAACTCCCGGATGCCAGCCTCGATGAGAGCGTCCATAGAGCGCTGCAGGAGGGTACGCTCGCCCACCTTCAGGAGGCACTTCGGCGTGTGGAGTGTGAGCGGACGCAGGCGTGAGGCTGTGCCTGCGGCAAGAATAATGGCACGGACCCCCTCTTGCTCCCCCTTAAAGGGGGAGGAATCAGTAACTTTTGTCCCTTTATTCATAAGTCATACTTGTATTGTATGAGGGGATTAGTCCTCTCCTTTTAAGGGAGAGTTAGAGAGGGTCTTCTTGATGGTGTCAACCACGGTCTGTATCTGCTCACGCCTTCCGAGGGTGATGCGCAGGCAGTCCTCCAAGCCTTTATCGCCCATGAACTTGATTTTGTAGCTCTGGTCGGCAAGAGCCTTCTGCAGTTTCTCCTTGATTTCCGTCGGGTACTTGATGAGGATGAAGTTAGCCACGCTCTTATAGACCTTGAAGCCAGGCTTGTCGCCCAACTCTTTTTGGAAGAGCTGCCTGTCCCATTCCATCTCGTCTGCCACCTTGCGATAGTGGTCGTCGCTGTCGAGAGCTGCCAGTGCGACGGCTTCCGAGAAGCGGTTGTAGCCGAGATACTTGTTGCTGTAGCTGAGGAACTGGTCGTGTCCGGCACCGATGAAGGCAAAGCCCACACGCAGGCCTGGCAGTCCATAGAACTTGGAGAGGGTGCGGGAAATGATGAGGTTGTTGTACTTGTTCACGAGGGGTGCGATGTAGTCCACATCGCTGGTGATGAACGATGCGTATGCCTCGTCCACGAGCACCATTGTGTCGGAGGGGATGTTTTCCATGATGCGGCCAATCTCCTCGCTGCTGAGGCTGTTGCCCGTCGGGTTGTTGGGCGATGCCAGGAGCAGCATCCTGGGGTGAACGCTATTGGTGCAGGCAATGACCTCGTCAACGTCGTAGGCAAACGTGTCGCCCGTCTCGTGGAGGGGATACATTTCGAATGAGCCGCCGCACTCACTGGCAACGCGGTTGTAGTACCACCAGGAGAACTGGGGAATCAGGATGGTCTTGTTGTCTCCCTCCATGAGGAAGTAGTGGATGGCGTTCTTGAGAATCTCCTCTCCTCCGTAACCCAGCAGAACCTGCTCTTCGGGAACGCCGTAGATTTCACTCAAACGCACGCTGATGACGCTTTTCTTTCCCTGGTCGTAAATGCGTGTATAGAAGCACAATGTACGGGGGTCGAAGTTCTTTATTGCTTCGATGACCTTCTCGGAAGGCTCGAAATTGAATTCGTTTCTGTCAAGATAGTTCATTATCTTCTTTAGTTAAAATTAAGCGTACAAAGGTACGACTTTTCTCCCTAACTGCAAAACAAAAGGAAAAAAAAGGGAAAAGATGTGGCGTAATTGGAAAAGATGTTGTACTTTTGCAGACTAAAATGCACTACACCCAAGCGAGGAAGTCAAAACGCACCGTGCCGCGATGACCAACGCACCGTGCCGCGACGGCCAACGCACCGTGCCGCGATTGCCAACGCAGCGTGCCGCGATTTCGGACGCCCTTGTGGCGGATGCAGTGAGCTCTACATAAAGTAATATGTTACAAGACCTTAGAAAGAAAGTTCTATCGACGCTCAAGTCCTCCGAGACGGAGGATTGGCTTGACTATCGCGTCGTGCGTCCGCTCAGCTATCTCTGGGCGTTGTTTTTCGCCAAACTCGGCATACACCCCAACACCGTGACGATTATCTCCATGTTCATCGGTGCAGCGGCCAGCATCTTCTTCATGCACGGCAGCTATTATTATGAAAGATGGACAGGCCTCTGGCTCAACATCATCGGCATCCTGCTGCTCTGCCAGGCTGACATCTTCGACTGCACCGACGGACAGCTCGCCCGCATGACCGGCAAGAAGAGCCGCCTGGGCAGAATCCTCGATGGAATGGCAGGTTTCGTGTGGTTCATCCCCATCTACGTCCTGCTGATGTTCCGCTTCTACAAACATCATTCCATGGAATTTGGATGGCTCGGAATTGAAGACACGCAGCAGAACGTCATCATTGCCACCGCAGTCGTCACCGTCCTTGCCCTCTACTCGGGCTTCGCAGGAATGGGCGGCCAGCAGCGCCTCGCCGACTACTACATACAGATCCACCTCTTCCTGCTCAAGGGCGAGAAGGGCAGCGAGCTCGACTCATCCGTGCAGCAGCAGAAGGCCTACGACGAGACACCGGCGGAAGGCAACCGCCTCTGGAAATACTTCCTCAAGACATACATTAATTATACACGCAAGCAGGAGAAGGCGACACCGGAGTTCCAGAGGCTCATGGCAACGCTCCGGGAAAAGTACGGCAGCGCCGGCAATATGCCCGACGAGATACGCGAGGAACTGCACCGCGAGTCGAAAGGCGTGATGCCCTGGAATGCAATGCTCACCTTCAACTTCCGCTCCGCTATGTTCTTCTTCTTCTGCCTCATCGACTTCCCCGTCGGCAACTTCCTCTTCGAAGCCATCGCAATGGGACTCCTCACATACTGCATCAACCGCCGCCACGAAGGGTTCTGCCGCAGAGTCAGGGAGAAAATAATTCACAATTCGTAATTCATAATTCATAATATGGCTGCGCCATGCATACGACTGAAAGAAAAGACAATTATGAATCGTGAATCAACAATTATGAATATAACCAAATGAACTGGAATAACATCTTCTTCGTCCTCGGCATCGTCTGCGTCGTGGTGATGCTCTTCACCTTCGACGTCAGCTTCATCGAGCTGTGGGGGCATATCTGCCGTGCCGGCTACTGGCTCATCCCGATTGTCGGCCTGTGGATTGTCGTGTACGGCATCAACGCCCTGTCGTGGATGTGCGTCATCCGAGGCAATACCGACCCCGACGAGCACGTTGGCTTCTGGCGCATCTACAAGCTGACGATAACCGGCTACGCACTCAACTATGCCACACCCGTCGGCGGCCTGGGAGGAGAGCCGTACCGCATCATGGAACTCAGCAAGGACATCTCCAAGCAGCACGCCACGTCCTCCGTCATCCTCTACGCCATGATGCACGTCTTCGCACACTTCTGGTTTTGGTTCACGTCAGTATTCCTCTATCTTGCACTCGCAGCTGCAGGCGACCTTCCCTTCGACACGACGGTCGGCATCGTGTTGAGCCTCGTCATTGTCTTCTGCCTGATTGCCTTCTACCTCTTCTACAGAGGCTATCGCTACGGGCTCGTCGTAAGACTCATCCGCTGGATAGGCCATCTGCCCCGCCTCAAGGGATGGAGCGACAGATTCCTCAAAGCCCATGCCCAGGCACTGCATAACGTGGATGCACAGATAGCCTCCCTGCATCAGCAGAGCCGCAGACATTTCTATGCGGCACTGGGCTTGGAGTACCTCTCGCGCATCGTGCAGAGTGCCGAGGTGCTCTTCATGCTGCTGCTCTTCGGCATCGACGGCGGAGGAGGCATCGACGGCATCACCCTCACCTACCTGCATTCCATCCTCATCGTCTCGCTCACCACGCTCTTTGCCAACTTGATAGGCTTCCTGCCCATGCAGCTCGGCGTGCAAGAAGGCGGCTTCGCCCTCTCCACAGCCGCAATGGGCTTGACCGTCGAGCAAGGCTTCTTCGTCAGCATCATCTGCCGTGTCCGCGAGATTATCTGGATTTTCATTGGCATCATGCTGATGAAAGTCGGAAACAAGCGCTAAGCATAGACATATTTCTTCATAGGACATGCTTATAATTCGGGAATTTTATCTACCTTTGCAATACAGAAAAGACAATAAAAGCACAAAACATGAGAACCATCACAACTTTGCTCTTTGCCCTGGCCGCCATTACCGTGAATGCCCAGGTGCAGAATATGATTATATACAAAGCCGACGGCTCGTCTGTCCGCTACAGTATAGAGGGCGTTGACAGCATCGCCTTCAAGGGAATAGGCAAGTGGAGCAACCGCTCGGACGAAGCTCAATTGCTGCTTGCGTACCTCGAGGAAAATGTCGGCAAGAAGATTCTCACCGGCACCCATGCCTGCGTGAATTATAACACGAATGAAGCCGAATGGGTATATAAGCACACCGGCAAGTATCCGGCCATCAATACCATCGACTTCATCCACGACATCTATTCCTCCTCTGGCGGCTGGATAAACTATTCCAGCACCACGGTTTGGCGTAACTGGACAAACAAGGGAGGCATCATGTCGGCGATGTGGCACTGGAACATGCCCACTAACGACGGCTCCGAATACACCTGTACGCCAGGCACAGAGGACGGGCAGACGGGCTTCCGGCCCTCGGCAATCTTCGAGCCGACGAGCGAGGGCTACAAGACCATGATTAGCCGCATCGACCAGATAGCCAAATGGCTGAAGCCTCTGAAGAATGCCAAAATCCCTGTCCTCTGGCGTCCCTTGCATGAGGCACAAGGCAATTGGACGGAAGCCAATCCCGGCACAAGTTGGCACAAAGCATGGTTCTGGTGGGGCACAGACGGTCCTGAGGCCTTCAAGGAGTTGTGGAAGGTGATGTACGACCGCATGGTAAACTACCACGGACTCACGAACCTCATCTGGATATACAACTCCGGGGACTCGAAGAAATGGTATCCCGGCGACGAATACGTCGATGTCATTGCCTTTGATTTCTACAATAAGGACATCGTCGAGATGCACAGGTGGTACGACTTCTTCCAAGAGAACTTCCCCGGCAAGCTTTATGCCATAAGCGAGTTCGGCAACATCCCGAAGGTTTCCGAACTGTGGGCAGACGGCCAGCACTGGAGCTTCCTCATCCCCTGGTACGACTACGACCGCACATCCAAGACAAGTGGAGAGGCCTTCAACAGCACCGACCACAGCAATGCGAACATCGACTACTGGAACGACGCACTCGGGCAGGATTATGTAATCACTCGCGACGAACTGCCGGCCTTCAAGAAACAATAAAGGAAACCCATTCCGTTAAGCCGGAGTTCAGGCGGCAATGCCAGAAATCAAATTCGCCAGGACAACAGGCTGTGTGCTTAAGTTGTTCTTCTCGACGTCGGCAACGGATAGGTTGCTGTTGCCCACCATTCTGATGAAGCACTTATACATTAGATCCGCCTGGTCGCGACCTTTCTGCCATTCTTGATAAGGATGCCTTGACGCTGTTCTCCTACTTTCCTGCCGTTCAAGTCGTATGCACGCTCTTCTGCATCTTGGGGGAGAGGAAGTGGTGCGCTTGTGCCTGACGGCTCTTCTGGCTCAATGAGTTTCAAAGGCATCCAAGTAGCGGGCTTTGTAGGTGAGGCATCGGGTATGCGCTCTACAAGTGAGCCGTCGCCAGCCAGTATCTCCAAGTTGACTGTTATGTTCCCTCCTACAGGCGCAGCGTTAAGTCCTATGGCACTCCAGGGAATGCGTAGTTCAAGGCGATAGTATGTTGGGGCAACTGCACTGGCTGCCTGTACGGTAGGCAGAGATACTTGTTCCCAATCCCTTCTTGTGCCTTTGCTAATCGTCAGTGTGCCGTCGGACAATATATTAAACCTATAGGATGATGACATTGGGACGTCGGTACACCGACCCATGCTCTCCACATAGAAGACAACTCCCGACCCTTCTCCCAAGGAAGAGGAGCGCTGAAAGACTCGGCAAGTCATGTAAAGGGTGTCTGCGTCGTAGGAGAAGTCGGCGTATGAGAAGGTGCCTGTCTCATTGCCCATCGGCACTTGGCCGTAAGACGTAAAGGTCAAGGGGTTAATGGGTTTAGGGGAATAGGGAGCCAAGAATTGTTTCATGGGATAGCCCTTCATCATCACAACCTTGCCATCAAGTCCGCCCACGGCAACCACGATACCTGTATCGATGACGGCGAGCGAGTTCCACCAGCAGCCTTTCGTCGTGCCTTGCTGGAAAGGCTTTGACATCGCCTTGAAGTCCTTTGCCAGCCTGTTCCCGACATAGACGTACATCTTCATGTTATCGCCTTCGCCGTATGTGGATTGATGGGAAAGGACAGTCTCTCCGCTTGGCAGTACGCGCAGATATGGTGCTCCGCCTTTGGCGACAGGGCAGTAGTTGTGGTTGATGCTGCGGTTGCGCTGGCTGCTTGAGCCGCTGACGTAGGAGTTGTTCTTCCAGTTGTTGGCGAGTGTGGTGCGAACCGTTGTCGGCACGAAATCACCTACTCCGCTCCAGCCGTTGTCCTCGATGGCAACAACGATGGTCTTCTTGTCGGCAAGCAGCACAGGCACAGGCATTCCGTCGCGATAGCCGCTGCGATAGGAGATGCGTTGCGGCGCTGTCCAGGTCAGGCCTCCGTCAAAGCTGCGACAAAGGGAAATCTGTTGCTCGCCAGTCTTTGTGTATGGACTCTCGTCGGCAAAATATAATTGCAGTTCGCCGCTTGGCAGTTCGAGGAAGGAGGGTTCCCAGCATCCATTCTCGAAGACATAGTCGGCATCATAGACAAATATCTCGTTGCTCCAAGTCTTGCCGTTATCTGTGCTTCGACGAACACGGATGCCAAAGTGCCGCTCTTCGGTGTAAGGCGTTGAGGGACGGGGATTGTAGCCAACGACGATGGTTCCGTCGGAGAGTTGCACGAGGTCGGGCACGCAGTTGGGCGTGTTGTTTGTATTTGGGGCGATGAGGGTCGGAGAACTCCATGACTTGCCCTTGTTTCTTGAGAAGCTGATTTTGATGCCCCCGCTCTCACAGCACGCCATCAGTCGTCCGTCCTGCAGCTCAATCATCCTTGCATATCCGCCGCTGCTGAAGACGGTTACAGGATTGCGTGCATCCCAGAAGATGCGGCTGCCGGTATAGGGGGCTATCGTTGCGGCCCTCATGCCCAAGGAGAGGGCTGCCAAGAAAAGGAGCAGGCAAGTCTTTCTCATCGTACGAAAAGTTTTTTGCCGCCTCGGATGTATATGCCTGGGCTTTTAGCATTAGCTTCTATCTGCTGGCCGGCAAGGGTGAAAAGAGGACCTTTGGGGTCGTCAAGGGCTTTAGGGTTGTTAAGGGCAAGGGCCTCATCGCCGATGTCGAAGTAAAAGCTGATGAAGCCGTCTGCCGACTCGCTTATATGGGTGATGGAGTGGTGCATCAGGAGGTCTCCTTCGGCATTCTTGTTAAAGAATTTGGCAGCAGGTGTGGAGTTGTCGGACAGTTCGTCGTTGCCAGAAGTGCCGGGCCACGGGTCACCGTCTAATGACCAAGAATAGAGGTAGTTGTCGGCAGGAACGATGGTCATGCGCTGATGACTGGATTTCGTGTTGACCTCGTTTATTGCCCATGCCAAGCTATCGTAATCAACGTGGAGGACGAGCATACCGTGTCCGCTGAGGTACTTGTCCCAGCTTTCCTGCTGACGGTTCTCGAGCAGGAAGTACTCATCCTCCTTCCCGCTATTCCTTATTATATATGCGACGGGTTCAGAAGTGAGGGCCGGCATGTTCCGGACACTCATCGGTTTGTTGAGTTCAACGGGCTCGAGCCATCCGCAGAACATGCGCTCATAGCTTGTGAAGCCACAAGGCGTTCCTCCGTCGCCACAATATTCACCGTAATCCATCAGGTCCCAGGTGTTCATGCCAAAGCTGTAGCCCTTCGTGTCGTAGAAGTCAGGCAGGCCAAAGCAATGCGAAAACTCGTGGCAGGCTGTTCCTATGCCAGTGATGTAACAGCCGGTCTTGCCTCGCAACTCCGCGCTACAGGCATAGCTGTCGATGATTACGCCATCCACCGTGAGAGGCCCTTCGCCGTCACCAGTCTCCTCAGCCGCCTCGGTGAGTGTCCATGCGTGCGACCAGATGTCAGTACGAGTCCTTGTCTGTGCTTCGTCGCGACCAGAGTGGATGACGAACACTTGCTCCACCTCGCCGTCGCCATCCCAGTCGTATTGGCTGAAGTCAACCTCATCATCCAGCTTCTTTATTGCTTCAGCGACCATTTCGCCTGGATGCCTGTCGTCGCCGTTGCTGTCGTTTTCGCCGTAATACGAGAGGGGGTTGTCTATCTCAACTGGGCCGACGACATCGAAGGAGAAGTCGAACTGCCCATAGCTGGCATCATGGAAATAATCGCGAACAGAACCGACATTGATATCATAGTTATAGCCATTCTCGTTGAAAAAGCTTTGGAAATCGTCGTTGGTGAAATGGAACCATGTCTTGGGGAACTCGACGAGGATGACAAGGCCGTGCCTGCTGCCAGTCATCGACTCCCCTACCCTTCTTCTTCTCGATGCTGTCCGCCTGTCCCTGGCGGCTTGGCGCTTCAGGGCTTTTGCTTTCCATCGTTTCTGCAGGTTTTCGGCATTTACGAAATGGGCTATTCCCTGGTCATCCTCTTGCAGGTATTGTCCGTCGTCGGTCAGGTAGAAATGCATCAACTCATCGCCCGTCCATGTAGCCTCCACGGTGGAGCCATCGGCAAGGGTCAGCAGACATCGCTCGCGTTTGGCAGGAACAGCGGAAGCCATAAGGGCATAAAAGCCCATGAGGAGAAGAAGAAAAATCCTGTGCATTGAAGGGATATTTTATGCTAAAGCAAAGTCTTTGATTATCAAGGGGTGTGCCATGCCGTAAAACGCACCGTGCCGCGATGGCCGACTTAGCGTGCCGCGATGGCCAACTTAGCGTGCCGCGTTTGCCGGCACACCGTGCTGCGTTTTGTCATAACATTATCTTCTTTGTCTTTCCATTGGTGCGACGGATAATGTAGATGCCGCGATTGAGTTTGAAGCGGCCGAGCTCGTCGGCATAGCATTCCCCGACAAAGCGGCCGTTCATGTCATAGATGCGCACCAGCTCCGTGCTCTGGGTCATCTCGGAGATGGCGGTGGCATTGTCGCGAAGGTTGGCGCTCTCTGCCCATTCGCTGTTGAGGTAGCTGTCGGAAATAGCTTGGACAGCGTAGGTGTAGTCAATATCGTTTCGAAGGTCGGTGATTCTGAAGGTGTTGCCGGCGATGCTGTCCCTTTGGAAGACCAGTTCGCCGTCACCCCACAGCTGCAGGTTATACAGTTCTGCCCCTTCGACCTCATCCCAGATAGCCGTCGTGCTGCCGGGCTGTGTATCCTGGATTTGCAGGTTGGTGGGCTTGTCGAGCGTGCCCAACGGCATCACCTTGACGGTAACGATGCCGTCCTCCCTCTCCTGAATGTCAAGAAGTGGCTTGCTCATATAGTTGCCGGTAAAGACGACGCTGGCAGGATAGGAGTTGTCGGTCAGCTCGTGGTTCCCCGTGATGCCCGGATAGGGATTGCCTTGCAGGCTTGTCTGCCATTGGTCTCTGCCGGTGGCATTATTCGAGCCTATGAGCGTGCCGTTGGCAGGAATGATGGTCATGCGCTGGTGGTTTTGGACGGTGTTCACATGGTTGAACCTCCAGGAGTCGTAATCGTAGTCAATGTGCATGACCAGCATCCCATGACCGCGATTGCTGCACACGCCCCAATCCCAACTCACCGCCTGCCTGTTGTCCAGAATGTAGTATTCGTTGGGATTAGCGTCGTTGACCAGTTTATAACCCTTTCCGCCTTGCCCGAACGGGGAGAGATGCAGCGTGCGAGGCCCGTTGATGACCTCTGTCTGCTGCCATCCCATGAACTCGCGCTCGTAGGCAGTATAGCCGACCGGCACCTTGGAACTGCGGGTGTACATACCATAATCCATAACGCTCCAGTAATCCAAGCCAAAAGCCCTGTTGTTCGTGTCATACAGGTCGGGCAGGCCTATGGCATGGCTTAACTCATGGACCACGACACCGATGCCATCAGGCTGTGTTTCCGTGATGTAACCACCGCTGGCACTTACCGGGCGTAATTCGCAACTCGAGGAGCAACCGGAGAGGGTGATGCCGTCAACGGTATAGGAGGTAGGCATTTCCTGAGGCCAGATGGTATTCTTGTCGTTGTAGCTGTTCGTGTAGTTCTGCCCAAGTCCGGCATAGAGGATAACGCACATATCCGCCTTGCCGTCGTTATTGTTGTCAAATTGTGTCCATCCCACTTCCAAAGAGTCCTGGCTCCATACCAATGCCTTGCGAAAGGATTCGCGGATAAACGTGTCGTAATGCACATCTTTTGTTCCACCGCTTTGTCGGCCGTAATATGAATAGACACTGTCAAGCAGCACGGGGCCTATGATGGAAAACTCGGGTTGGAACTGCCCATTGCTCTGGTCGATGAAGTACTGCCTAACGCTGCCCCAGTTGCCTGTAGAGGCATAGATGTCTGTGCCATTGAAGAAACCGTCGTAGAAGTTGCGAACCTTTGCGTTGGTTTTTGCCACGCTGAACGCCTTGTCAGCAAAAGCAGCAAGGATGACAGGAATTTTCCTTGTCCCGTAAGGCTGTACAAGAGCCGTAGCGACACTGCCCACCCGCTTTCTCGCCTGGCGTGGCATAGAGGGCAATGTGGCGATGTATTCCTCAAAAGTAAGACCAGTGCCGTGGAACACATTATCCAGCTCGACAACCACCTCGCCATCGTCTGTCAGAAGATAGTCAAAGTCCTCATCGCCATAGGCCGTCACCATCAAGGTGCGACCGTCATCAAGCGTCACACTTCGGCGTATTCTCAATGCCGGAACAGCCATAAGCCACAAGGTCAGAAAAGAAAGGAAAAACGTCAGTATGTATCGTCTCATTACATTATTATTATATGTTCTGCGTGCAAAAGTACGAAATTTTACCGTTTAATACAAAAAAAGACATCATTTATTTGCAAGTTCGGCATAAAGTGAGTAATTTTGCATCACAAAAGCAACTTGTCATTGTCAATTACCAATCCACAATTGCCAATTACAAGTTCTACTTCGGGGGATTAGCTCAGCTGGCTAGAGCGCTTGCATGGCATGCAAGAGGTCATCGGTTCGAGCCCGATATTCTCCACGAAACAGAGCGATGGACAGTCACCAAAAGACTGTCCATCGAGCGTATAATATGGCCTTTCAGGCTTAATAAAAGTTAAATGCCAAAAACAAAAGATGATTCTTTGGCAGACAGGCTTATATTTCGCGATATTTTTCTATATTTGCAAAATAATTCGAAAGTCATGCCTTTGTTTCCTTTAGCCATCATACAATGCCTGATGCTTGCAGGGGGACAGGTCTTCCTGAAGCTTGCCCTTGAGAGGATGGAGCCATTCGGCTGGAGCTGGAGCTTTTGGAGCAGCGTGCTCACAAACTGGCGTCTGGCTGTTTGCGGTCTGCTTTGCGGTTCCGGCACGGCTTTGTGGTTCTACATCATCAGGCACTTCCCGTTCAGCATGGCCTATCCCATGGTGTCGCTCAGCTATGTGTTCGGCATGATAGCGGCAATACTGGTGTTCCACGAAGAAGTGAGCGTGGCGCGATGGATGGGCGTGCTGCTCATCATGGCTGGGTGTTACCTTATAGCGAAATGAAAACGGGAAAGCCTCGCCCCAACCCTCTCCGAGAGAGAGAGGGAGACAATAATTGCCACAGAAATGAAAGAAAGAATACTTACACTCCTCTTGTTCCTTGCCCCTTGCTTCTTGCCCCTTACTGTAGCTCAAGGCTTGAGCGAACAGGAAATCATACAGAAGATGAGCGTTGCCGCCGAAGCGATAAGGACTGTCCGGTGCGACTTCACACAGACAAGACACTCGAAGATGCTGAAGAACCCACAAGTGTCGAAGGGCAAGATGTCCTGCCAGCAACCCGACAAGCTCCGATGGGAATACACCTCGCCCAAAGCAAGCGCTATTGTCCTGAACGGCACGGATGTAACCATTGACAATGGGCAAGGGACGAACAGCAAGGGGCAAGGATTCATACGAGAGATGGCGCGAATGATAATGAACAGCGTGGCGGGCAAATACCTGACGGACGGCAAGGCATTCCAGGTCTCTGCAAAGGAGATGCCGACGGAATACGTGGCGACGCTCATCCCGTTGAGAAAGGAAATGAAGCGAATGTACTCAACGCTTGTCCTGCACTTCGACACGAAGCAAGCGACTGTCACCAAAGTGGAATTGCTCGAGAAGGACGGCGACCGCACCATCATAGAACTACATGGCATCCACATCAACGAATAAACAGATATTGCGCGACCGAGGCATCTGTGTCGTGATTCCTACATATAATAATGCAGGAACGATTGCCGATGTCGTCCGCCGCACGCTTGCACACTGTCTTGACGTGATTGTCGTTGCCGACGGCTGCACCGATGATACGCTTGAGATACTTCAAGGCATCGAAGGCATTACCATTGTTTCGTACGAAAAGAACGCCGGCAAGGGAGCCGCCTTGAAGCGAGGCTTCCGCAAGGCACTGGAGATGGGCTTTGCCTATGCCATCACGTTGGATGCCGACGGACAGCACTTCCCCGAGGACATCCCGCATCTGCTTCATGCCAACCAAAAGCACGCGGGAGCAATCATTGTCGGGCAGCGCAAAGGACTTAAGAAAGCGGAACGTAGCAAAGGAAGCAAGTTCGCCAATGCCTTCAGCAACTTCTGGTTTGCCGTGCAGACAGGGCATTGGCTTAAAGATACACAGACTGGCTTCCGCCTCTATCCTCTGAAAAAGCTGCACGGCCTTTCCCTGCTCACCTCGCGCTACGAGGCGGAACTCGAATTGCTTGTCTTTGCCTCATGGCACGGAGTGAAGATTGTCTCAACGCCTGTCAGCGTCTATTACCCTCCTGCAGAGGAAAGAGTGTCGCACTTCCGTCCATTCGCAGACTTCTCCCGCATCTTCATACTCAACACGGTGCTATGCGTCTTGACCGTTGTCTATGGATTGCCGCTTGCCATCTGGCGAGGTTTGATGACCTTGCTGCGCTCTGTCTATTCACAGCTCTTCTTCCTCCTCACCACTATCTTCATTGCCAAGCCCCTTGCGATGCTATACATGATGTTTGGGAAAGACGAGGAGAAGAAGCGCATGAAGGTACATCGCCTCCTTTGGAACTATGCCAAGTTCGTCACGATACGGCACGGCATCCCCGGCGTTAAGTTCTCCATCGGCAACCCGCACGGCGAGGACTTCAAAAAGCCTGCCATCATCATCTGCAACCATCAGTCGCACCTCGACCTGATGACCATGCTGATACATACGCCCAAGCTTGTCGTGCTGACGAAGGATTGGGCTTGGAACAATCCTCTGTACGGCAACATCATCCGAGGGGCAGAGTTCTATCCCATCTCGGAAGGGATAGAGGCCTTGCTGCCCAAGTTGGAGTCGCTCATCGGGAGGGGCTACAGTATTGCCGTTTATCCTGAAGGCACACGCTCGGCGGATTGCTCCATCACACGTTTCCATCAGGGTGCCTTCCACTTGGCAAAGCAGCTCAACGTCGATATGCTTCCCATCATTTCATACGGTACGGGGAAGGCATTGCCGAAGAAAGGGAAGTTCCTTCGCAAGTGGCCCATCAGGATAGAGATTGACCAAAGGCTAAACCCAGACGCGATGCTCTCCTACGGACACTCGCCGAGGGCGCAGGCAACGACTATGAGAATGTATTATAAGCAACGATACAACGAAATGGCAAACCGAATAGAGCAAGATGTGTAGGCATTTACCATTTAACCATTTACCATTTACCATTTGTTGTCTGCTCTGCCTCTGCTTGCAGGCCTTTGCTCAAGAGGAGAGATTGACACCATATCTGGCAGACACGGATGAGCCTTCCACGGCAATCATCGTCTGCCCGGGCGGTTCGTATTGCTGGCACGACATGAAGACAGAGGGAGCAGAAGTGGCTCAATGGTTGCAGGCAAACGGCATTTCGGCCTTCGTGCTGAAGTACCGTGTGCAAGGCATCGTGCCGTACATCACGCATTCGCGGTTGCTCTTCAGAGGGCATCAGCATCCCGACATGATTAACGACCTGCAGCAAGCCATTCTGTACCTTCGCGAACACGCTGAAGAGTATGGCATCAACCCTCATCGTCTCGGCGTAATGGGCTTCTCGGCAGGAGGACATCTGGCTCTCTGTGGAGCCTCCCTCCTCGGGGGGAGGTTGGAGGAGGGCTGCCCTTCTTTCATCGCAGCCATCTATCCGGTGGTAAGCATGTCGCATCCCGACACACACAAGCGTTCCAGGCGTGCCTTGCTGGGAGAATACAGGAAACATGACAAAGCCATGCGCGACTCGCTGTCCATCGAGAAGCACATCACGAAGGATTGTCCGCCTGTTTTCCTTGTGAACTGCAAGGACGACCCTGTAGTGAAGTACCATAACTCTGAACTTCTCGATTCGGCTCTGACTGCCCAAGGCATCAGCCATCGCTACATTCAGTACCGCACTGGCGGACACGGTTTCGGCGCATCGACCACGAAAGGCACAGCAGAATGCCGAGCATGGAAGGATGAATT
>Ga0310694_10002689_pt1 | contig 17962 bp, 23 predicted proteins | sample 174DNAGHGhighgp2_FD_203884 | JGI IMG/M metagenome (GOLD analysis project Ga0310694, IMG submission 203884) | Sheep rumen microbial communities from Palmerston North, Manawatu-Wanganui, New Zealand - 1742 DNA GHGhigh gp2 (v2) (version 2) | ecosystem: Host-associated > Mammals > Digestive system... | reverse complement strand
TTTTTTGAAATTTAATATATAAAAGAAAAAAGCCGTAACCTTACTGTTCAGCAAAGCTACGGCTTGTGGTATTAACGTGAAACTGCCGCTCTTTCGAGCAGCAGCTATTACTAATTTTTCAATTATATATTTGTTATATTTTACCATAAAATGTAGAAAAAGTCAACAAGAGAAGAGATTGTTACCTATTACTCCAAGTATTCAAAGTGCCAGTGACCCTTCACCACTAAAAGTGGTGGCTTTCGCAGGTCGCACGCTAATGGTATAACCCGCGTGCTCCCGAGAATTTTTACTGTTTCATAAAGTTCGGCTTAACCTACCGAAATTGGTAAGTCAGAGACTGAACTCTCCACAGTCGTAAACCGACGGTCTATCGGTAAAAAAGTTCGAAACTAATTCGTTCCATTGCGCTGTATCCACCTGTAGAGCAGGCGGTTTTAGCGCTAAAAATCTAATAAAAAAGCACCGCCCACCAATTAGTGAGCGGCACTGTAAAATTGAACTCAATTATCCTATGTACTGTGTAGCGTATCCCGCAGCTTGTGCCCAGGTATCTGCATAAGAATTCTGAACGCACTTTATAACAACATCGTCGTTAATTTCAACAAATGCATTGGCATTTATTTTGGTTACGCTTTCGGGAATTGTAATTGATTCAAGAACGGTATTTCCATACAAATTATAACTTCCTATGTACTTAATGCCATCCTCAAACACGATTTCCTTAACAGAATCTTTTGCCACATACCAAGGCAGACACATTGTATTGTCGGGACTGTATAAATCGGACGTTGCATCATTTGGACCTTTAAGAATTGTTACCTTTTCCAATTCTGTACAACCGGAATAGTCAACTCCATTAAAGTTAATCGAACCTGCAAACTTGTTAAAACTCTTGAATTTGCAATCGGTAAGCTCGAACACGCCGGTTTCGTTATTTAATGTCATTGTGTATCCGTCGCACTTGGACAACGTTCCTTGTCTGAAACCGTAATATCCTCCGTCAGAAACAAATGTTACATAAATATCTAACGGCATTGAAAGTTCTTTAAGATTTGAACATCCTTGCATAAATCCTTTAAAGTGATGAAGATTCTCGCCGAGATACATTGTGGTAACAGAAGTATCGCAGGTGAAGGCACTGGTATCTATAAACGCTACCGAATCAGGCAACACTATATTCTTAATCGGAGCTCCAAGGAAACTGCACTCACCTAAACATTCCAGCTCTTCCGGCAAATCGATTGTTTCGAGGGATGAGCAATCCTGGAAGAAGTATTCCGGAATTACCTGCATTCCGTCCGGAAGATGTATGCTTGTAAGGCTTGAGCATTCAGAGAACATATATCCTGCTGCTGTTGAATATGAAGAAACTTTTGGCATACCATTGTAATAGCCACTGCCGTCTGATGTATAATGCGTAGCTATGAAAGAATCAGGTACAGCGTCTGGCTCATAGTCCTCAAAAACAACAGTTTCCAATCCGGTGCATCCAAAGAATAACGCACCAGACGAATTTGTTATTTGTGACCAATAGTTAACGGTAGAAGCTGGTTCTATGTAGAATTTCTGCAACGTATTGGGAATATATACCGAAACAATTCCCGGATTTTCCGAAAACGCTTCTCTTGCAGCACACTCAACTCCATCAGGAATAACAAGATTGAACGAAGCTGTTGGTGAAAATGCCTTGCTGAAAGCCCATTCGTGTATTGTTTTTAAATCTCCTGAATCGGAAAACGTGATTGATTTTATGTTTCGGGCATCAACAAAAGCGTATTTTCCTATTTCAACAACACCGTCGCTTATAACGAGATTAACAGACTTTATATTGCTGCTAATAGCGCCAAACGGGGAACGTCTGTCCTTGTATTGCTCCTGAACATTGTAATATTCGGGCATAGTTCCTGTTTTTCCGGCGGTAAGAGTAATTGTTCTTTCCGTGTTGTTTTCACTTCCACAAGCAAACGTACTTGTCGAATATTTATAATCGCAGGGAATAGTAAGATTTGCCAGCGAATAACAGTTATAGAACGCACTGTCGCCTACAGACTCTATGTCGTCTGAAATAATTACACGCGAAAGATTCGTTCCGCCGAATGCTGCACTGCTAATATTTTTAAGACTTTCAAGATTTGCAAGCCCGCTTAATCCTGAATTATAGAAAGCACTGCTTCCGACGGATTCCAGTTTACTTAAATCGAGCTCGCCAAGGCCTTCACATCCGTAAAACGCATTTCCGCCTACGGACTTTAACGGTGTAACCATTGAAAAAGTGGCGTTAGTAAAACCATTAAACAAATAATCTGTAACCTGATTAAGGCCTGTTCCTAAAGTATAGTGTACAGCTGAAGTCTTGTCGCTTGCCTGAGGAACTGCGGACAGAACTCCGTTTGAGGCATTCATCATAATGACTTCTTCCAGCTTGGTTGATGAATTAATGCGCGATGCATCATAGCTCCAGTAGCTTATGTTTGACGGAGCTACTATCTTTTTGATATTGTAGCACTGAACGAATGTGTTATATTCCAATCCGTATTGTCCGAGAGATGTTGGTAAGTAAATTTCTTCGAGACTTGAGCAATCCCTGAATGTGTTTTCTCCGGTAGTTGCAATACCCTCGGCATAATTGACTTTTTTAAGCGTTGAGAACGACGAAAATCTGAACGGCTCATAACCGTTCCACTCGTCCTGGGTGAAATTAATACCAATTACGTTGTACTGGTTATTGGTATCATATTTAAGAGTTCCGTTAGTCAGGGCCTCCACAATGTACGGGATTTCTTCGTCGAAGGATGCTCCTGTAATATTAGGAACAACTTCGCCGGTTGCCGACAGTGTGGCTTTTCCGTTTGTTGCGTCGATAAGCTTTGCTCTTGCGGCGCTCATTATTTCTTCTTCGGAAATAGTTGCAACAATATTAGAGTTTTCATCCACGGTTAAGAGACCGTTTGTAGCGGTTTCTAAACGCCTTTTATAAAGTGCAGTTGCCCACTCGTTTATTTCATCGTCGGTAACTCCGTCAACAGTATCGGCTTCTCCATCGTGGAAATAAATTAAGCCGTCGTGATACGCATAAGCAATAATTACGGGGTTTGCGTTAACAATCTCGGGATGCTGTTCAAAATACGCATAAGCGTTAGGACAGTTTGTCTCGTAATAATTATCCATAGCCGCGTGAGCTTCATCTAAGCTGACCAAGAAATTATTATCTTCGTCGATAATTCCAAGATGTATACCGGTCATATACATTGAACTTTCAAATAAAGCGTACTGCGGGTGTGTAGTAATCCAATCCGCAGCCCAGGCATACATCTCATCTGAAGTCACAATAGGGTCTCCGTTTTCGTCAATAATTCCGGCGGCTACAGCGTCTTGCGAAACGTTTGTGTCCATTTCAGAAAGCAGAACATCGTCAAAATCGGTACTTTCATAATAACTGATTAAAGTATCAATCTCGTCCTTTGTTTTTCCGGTTTTTTCAACGTATATATCGTCATAAAATTCATCGGTTAAAACATTGTTTTCAATCTGTGTTTTGTAAGTCTCCCACTCTTCATACGATACGCCGACCTTACCCTTAAAGTATTTGTCGTAAGCCTTATCCTGAATTTCGTTAATGGGATACTTGTCGTATATTTCCTGTTGAGTCATTCCGAATTTTTGAAGACAAAACTCGTCAAAATCATCAACGTAATCGTCAGACTGACTGTTCTTTGAATTGAAATCTCTTGTTTTACCATCACTATCCTGTCCGTTTTTGCGAATTGTAACTTCTGAAAAATCGTCATTAAATTCAGCGACAACATATTCGGCCTTAGTCTTACCTATTCCGAATATTGACGGATTCATTGTGATTTGATGGGGGGTTAATGCGTCAGGCAAATCAACATCAATATAAAACGTTGCTGTTCCGACATAAACTCCGGCGTAAAGCGGACTTTGTGTCAATTCGGCCGACACGACAGTCGAACCACCGTCGACCTGTCCGGCAGGAATTGACAGAATTCCATCTCCGTTTTCTACGATGGTTTCGGCGTACTCATTAACGCCATTAAACATATTGTAATTCAACTTGTTCTGGAATGCATTCTGTAAATATACGGTGTTATTATGTCTTACGTAAACATTAAGCTGTGTTCCGTACGGAATTATAACATTGGTTGCCGAAACATTGTATGGATTTCTATGTTCACCAATGTCTACCGGAATAATGCAATCCGGAATCGTCACGAGAAAGCTACCGTCGCCGGCGCCTAAATTATTGTATTCGACGACAGCGCTGTCGGACGTATGGTCTTGAGTTAATTCGGTATCAGCAGCAAACACTATATTAAAAGGTAACGAAAAAATGCTCAAAACAAGTGTTAAGCACAAAGCAAAAGATAAGATTTTTTTCATTTTATCACCTCTTTAAATTAAAAACACTGCGGTTAACCAAAAAAGCGAGTTTTCGGTCAGCCGCAGCGAATAAAAAACGGAATTAAGCTACTGATACAGTAAACGTTGCAGTATCAAGATAAACACCAGCGTAAAGCGGAGCTGAAGTGATGATAGCGCTAACAGCTGTTGTTGTGGTAGCTGTGGGTGTACCAGCCGCAACTGTAAGAATTGTATCACCGCTGGTAATAGCCGTGCCGGCGTTTCTCATCTCATAAGGAATCTTTGTAGCTGTATTATCTCTAAGCGAAAGTTCTCCCGTGAACGCAAGAGCAACAGTAAGATTAGTTCCGTAAGGAATAAGAACTTCTGAAGCAGTTACATTATAAGCACTGGGAGCCTCACCAACACCAGCCGCAACGATATAATCGGGAATAGTAACGATGTACGTACCGCCCATAACATCGTCTGTCGGGTCGTCTGGGTCGGGGTCGTCGATTAACTGGCCCGCCTTATATACCACCGGAACATCAGCACTCGTGTGGTCCTGGTCGAGAGTAGCCGCAAAAGATGTCAGCGACAGGCAACAAATAAGCGCAACCGCAACGAAAATTGAAATTACAGACTTAAGTTTTCTCAATGGAATCTCCTCCTTTCCGTTAGTTTTATAAGTGTCCATATATAACTCGGGCGGTCGTCTCGCTACAACAACCCGAAGTATGATTATGGCTTAAGTTAATTACGGATTAGTCTCCGTGGATTTTGGAAGTGTTACGTGTTCTGAGCCGGAAACAATAATTTTGATTTTGAACTCAGGAGTATTCATTTCTTTTCCGGTATCGAGATTTTTGGTTGTTATATGTACCAACGCGTCATACGTCCCCGACTTGAGAGGCTTTTTGAGAGAAATAACCCTTAACGTCTCCCCGGGGGGAACATCTTTTGACTCGTAAATTGGTTCTTTTTCACCATCAAGTGTGATACTGAACCGGAAATAGCAAGGATTTCCTTCAGGATTTTCAAGCGAAATCGGGACATCACTCATCTGTCCGACGGGAACGCTCCAGCTTGTGAATCCTTTTACTTTTATTTCGTGGCTCAAATCACCATTATCTTTTTCGTACGTATTGGTAATGCCTTCATCAATATCCGGAATATAATCATCAGGTTTAGTTGGCGAATCAATTCCGGGAACACCGGGACACCCTTTAAGCAGAAGAGCTAAAAGACAAATCAATATAGGAATAAGTAAGAAAGGTGCCCAACAGGAAACAATTGCAACGTATTTTCCGTTCATATTTGTAGGAATAAAGCCAATTGAACGATTAAATACACCTTTCTTGGCGTACATATCAAACTCGGTAAATTCATCATTTTTTACGCAGAGATATGTGGTTCCGTCGTCTCTTTCCTTTGACTCGAGAACCGGAAGCTTAAACACATCCCTTTTATCGCTGAATTTTCCGAGCTTGCCCTTTCTTAAATACCCAACAATTTCATATTTCCCGTCATCTTTAACGGAATATGATTTTAATTGTTTTTTTTCAAGGTAGGCAATTGTCTTTTGTGTTTCGTCTCGCTTATATCTTATTTCTTTGTATTTCACATCGGTAACTTTAAGATTTTTACCGATGATGATTTTTCTCTCGTTTTTCTTTTTCAAGCAAAACATCTCCTTTATTTTTATCATTCACAGAAATATATGTCGATAAAAATATAGAAAAAGCCCACCGAAGTGAGCTTTGTTGATAAATATGCCATTTGATTATATTTGTCCTCTATTTAATTATACCATACAGATTTTCAATTTGCAATTTCACATTTTTTTCACGCACATTAGCGCTGTGTACCGTCACACCATTTTTTTAGCGCATTATATAGCAAAAACGCTTTATCTTCGTCCGATATGTTTCTGAACTTGCATTTTTTCATTGTACGCATAGTTCCGGAATCTTTGTAGTAAACAATTATTCCGACGTCATCGGGGACGAGATGTTTAATCTCGTTATATATATCAGACGAAACGACATAGTAATTGTGATTGCCGTAGAAATTATGTCCGTTTTTTGACTTAAAATCCGAAACGGAAATTTTAATTTCATAACAGGTCACAAGCATATCCAATATATGTTCGGTATGTTTCCAAACGCATCCATAACAGTATGGGTTGTAATAATGGTATTCTTTGCCAAGCTTACAGTGTTTTGGTTTATTTTCTATGATGTGCTGAGTACCGTTTTGTGCTTTTTTCGGATTTTCCAAGAGACAGTAACTTCTGTTCTCCGCAATATAATCTTCAAATCGGATGCTGTCTACATATCCTCCGTTGGGACACAGCACCTCATCTGCATAACGAATCGTGCGTAGTGTTGTGTTCAGCGCCGGCTTATATGTATGACACGCCCGTTTTATTTTCTTCGTTAATTCAGTCTCCATACACTCACTCCTATCTTATACGAGTAATACACATCTTTACCCAGTAATTTCCAACACGACCGTCTGTACTATCAAAAGTGTCATAAACCTTTCCGTTAACGATTGCTGCAATGTGGTGGCTTCCCATATGTGCAATATAATTACCGTTCATACTTATTGCTATTTCACCACTCTGACTCTGTATTGCCAAACAGAACTCTTTGCCCGTAAATAATGTACCATTCTGCTTTCTTGGCTGTTTTTGTTTAATCCAACCAAGTTTTGCAAGATAACGTTCGTAACATTCCACACAAAAAGGCGAATATCCCGTCTTTAAACTGATTTCAAACAGTTCTTTAAGTACATTTTCCCAACAATCACCCTCCGCAGTACAAATTGCCCTGAAAACGCAATCATCCGTAAACTTATTATGCGGATTTGCGTTGTAAAAGTGAAATGTACTTGTATCCGGATATTTTATCCCCCTATTCATAATTGTCGTCTCCCTTCATCTGATATATGTTATTTTATAAACGCGAAAATGCCATTAAAAAATCCCCACCGAAAGCTCGGTAGGGATTAAAATTAATTTGACTATGATTTAGGAAAAACTATACGGTATCTTCTTCCGTTATCATCAAAGCTCATTTCGGAGAGTTTTACTTCTCCGTCAGACATCAGAAGCTCCGTATCAGCAACATAATCATAAACCTGAAAATCGGAAATCTTATCAAAATTTCTGATACGTTCAAGCTGACCATTTGCATATTTTCCGTTTATTTCAACGCCTTTCATTCTTATATCAAACTCGCCGTTTTCATAACCGAAATCCTGTTCGTCACAGGTAAGATTAAGAACTTTTCCGTTTTTATCTACAAGCTCGATATAATCAAAGGATATTCTGTGCGGACTTTTTCCGCTGACGTACAGTATCAAGTAACCACCTCCGTTTCATTAGAAGAAATATATATCTCCTATTTTGTTTATTTCAGCTTCGGTTTCCGTTAAGGGAAGCTTGTTTGGGTCTTTAGACATAACACTCCACTCACGCCCCAAAAACTCGAGAAGCGCGTTAATGGACTCTATACCGCTTACCTCGTCGCAAAATTCCTCATACTCTTTTTCGTATGAGTAAGAGCAGGCCGGAGCGATATGAGTTGCTACGGAAACGACGCCAAGCGGACGAAGTTCCGAATCGAAAAATTTGATTTTGTCTTCTTCGTCTCTCTCGTCAAAGTCGTAAGGTTCGATGTATATAACGCCGAAATTCGTCGCTATTTCAACAAATCCTTCACGAATTGTTTGCAAAGCTGCTTTTGTGCAATCTTCAAGACTCTCGCCTGCCCAGTCACACCAGCTGTTGTACAGATAATCAAGCGAAACAACATAAGGAATTTCGATTGTTCCTTCGTTGCACTCAAGCAGGTTGAGAATCTCCTTTTTGAAGGTGATTTCATAAGCACTGTCGATTACCTTTTGTGTACCGCCTTTTTCAACAAGCGCGAGATACTCCTTCAACTCGTCCCTGAGTTTGTTTAACGGAGACTTATATTTTGACATCAAAAGTCACCTCTTTCATATTCTCTATGAGATTTTTGTAAAGCCGCATAAACGTTACCCTATCCTGAACGGCAAGCGTTTTCAAACTGCTGACGGGCAGCGTCTTAACAACGTCGTCCGAGTCCCCTTGGTAAATATTCAACTCGTGTTTGCTCGGATTGAAATCAAAAAGAGGTAACTCAATTTTTACGAGGGAAACACCGCCGGCTTTGTTCTTTACGCAAACCGGTATTCTTAATGATTTAAAAGTATCTTTTAGTATACTAACCACCTTACAGGCGTTTATATACTGTGAAGACTCATTTCCGTAGCGTTTTTTAATGTCTTCAAGGCGTGTTTGAAACGTTACAACATCGCCATTAGGCATAACAAGCATATCTGCAAGATTAAGAATCAAATCCTCGTTTTTGTAAAGCCGCTCTGGATTTCCGTGATTTCCTACATTTTCGGCGTAAGGAAAATTCAACTGTCTCAAAGCAGCCTCTCCGCGAATATTATGCTCTTCTCCGCCTTCCCAGTAATCCACATCCTTTGCAAAGTCGTGGACCATTCCCAAAAGATACATATCTTTTTGAAAGCGATAATCGTAAGGATAGAGAGCTTTAGCGATGAAATAGCACAAGAGGGCAACGCCCTCTGTGTGCTTATATAAATTATTATTCATCGTCGTCACTCCACATTTCATCGTCGATGAAAACAATTTCAAGTGCAACGATTTCGTCATTTTTTCTTACAGCGAACACTTCATATCCACCATCACCGTATCCTGACGATGTGAAAAAGCCGCCGTCTTTGAAATACGCGTCACCTTCAAGAACGTTTTCAGGGTTATGTTCTTCGGAGTAGTCAAACATCCAGTCGCAAAGCTTGGACCACTCGTCATCGGAATAATCCTTCTTGGGCGACGCAAAGAATCCGGCCAAACCCGCATCTACGCCGATACAGCCGATTGATTCATTATAATCCGATTCTTCAATCGAATCGGAATAATCGATATGTTCGACATATGCAACGCGAACACGTCTTTCTTCGTCATCGAACTCTGCGTATGCCTTATAAATACCGGGTTTAACGTTTACATCATTTATACGGCACCAGATATCTGCGTCATAACCGGGGTCTGTTATGTCGACCTTTCCTTCGGCAAATTCAATGTCACCGACATACTTTTTTTCAATCATATAAGACCTCCATTATCTTATTTCTATTTTGATGAATATATCAGAGAGTTCAGGGTCGGAAGATTTAACTGTAATTGTTCCGACAGGTCTGCGATTTCTCAAAGAACAAACATATTCATCATAGAATGTATCACCGGGCTTTAAATTTTTTAAATAATCGCTTTCTTCCGGCATTTTGGGCTCAAATTCGATATACCACTCATAGCCATTATGGTCTTCAGGAAATTTTACCTCTGAAGAAGGAACATCGGCACCAAGCTGATAAACCCATCTTATAAAAAACTCTCCGGAACTCTGGCAAGTAACGCCGTCATACACATAAGCACCGGCACTGCCATCTTCCTCATAAGCGTCTTCCCACTGATGTGTGTCAGGATTGTATGTGCCGCACAACCAGCATTTTGTTGTAGTTGTGTAGCCAAGCTTTGTAATAAAGCCATTTCCAACAATTCCGGTAGGAATACTCTGATGTACGTCAAAGCCGTGTGCATTTGCTGTTCGTGTGTCATAAAAAGACGTAACACTTGCAGCAAGTGTTCGCATTTCACTCAATGCAATTTTTCTTTTTACTTTAGGTGCTACAGCAACGAAAGTGGGCAAAACCACTCCGGCAAGTATACCGATGATTGCGACAACAGTTATCAGCTCGCCTAAAGTAAAACCTTTGTTACTATTGAGAATTTTTCTCATAGTATCACTCCTTTCTGCATATAAGCAGTGTATTTTCGGATTTTTCAAAAACTTCCCGTATTAAAGGGAAAACCTCATTATCCCAGTCGCCACCGGCGAGACCGCAGCCCATCTTGTATGGAATTGCAACGGTTAACGCGACCGTATTGCCGTTTTCGTCGGTATTTCTGAGATTTGAAAGAAAGTCCATACATTCGCGGAAAGCTTTTAAGTCCGTTTGCTTTTTGCCGCGTCCATAGTTCAACTGTGCAAAACAATTAACTATAATGCGGTTGCAAGGATTGCCCAAAAACAGCTGACGGAACGGTTTTAACCTTTCATCAACAACTCCGATTGCCTGACAGTAACCGAGCAATCTTTCGGGGCAATTTCTGTATGTTTTGCAAACAGAAACATAAGCTTCCGCAGACGAGGGAAATCTATCCCTCATCTGCTTTGCAAGACCCGCGCCATAAGCGCCGCGACAGTTAACCTGATGTGCTAAAACCGCCGCGTCTGAGTCGAAAATGTCGCATTCAATGATTTTAATCACAAAACCACCTCACTTGACGTCCTCAACTGAAATAATACGGTACTCGCAGTCAACACCGAGTCCGTAGATTCTCTTACACTCTTCGACACTTGAAACAGTGCATTCCTGCCTGTTCCATTTGCCGTGAGTGTACTTGTCTTTGTATTCAAAAATAATACGCTTTCTTCCGTCTGCCATCAAATAACACCTCCGAATGTAATCTTGCTTTCTTTGCCGATTTTGCGGTTACTTTCGTTAACGTCGGCAATTCTCTTTTCGGCTTCAGCTTTTGCGGTTTCTTCATCAAGGAAGAACATCACGTTCAATCCATTACTGAAGAAAGTTCTGCCGTTATTGGTATGGACAATCCAGCTTGTTCCGTTTTTGCCGGTTACCGTTTCGACTTCTGCTACAGAAGCATTCATAACAAACAGTTTGTTATTAAACACAGCGTAATAGAAGATTTTTTCGCCCACGTTAACGGGAACTTCTATGTTGAGCATACAAACTCTCCTTTCTATCAATACCATTCCTCATAACAGAAAATGGTGTCATCGTAATTGTCAAGAACAAACTTGACCTTATCGCAAATATCTGCGATTGATTTTCTCTTTGCGTCATCGCCGTCCGTCAGACCGTAATCATACAACCCTTCTTCCTCGGGCTTTCCGGTTTTGAGAGCTCTTTCCGCTTTTGCGAGAAGCTCTTCGAGGTCTTCTCTGTCGACAGCCATAGGAACGCAGTTTTCTGTTCCGCATTCATACAGCTCCGACATATAATTACTCAGGTAATAATTGTTTCTGGCTGTTGCAACGGTATCAACTCGACAAACAAAACCTTCAAGACGCTCACCGTCATATCCCTCGGGGTCTGCGATTTTTACCCGACAGATTTCAGGAAACTCCATTCGTGTGGGAATAATACTGTCCATACGATGCGGAGCACATAAATGAAAGAACTTATCAAGTTCTTCATAAGTAATGGCGTCACCGTCGTTTTTTACCGGACAACCTTCAATCTTGTCGACTGATGTGTGTCTTTCAAAATACTGGTCTAAGCTCATTTTTTTACCTCCTTAAATAAAGAAATTAAAATCTGTTAATGATTTTACGCCCTTGTCGCAAAGCTCGATGATTTCTTCAAGCGAGTAAAACGTCTTAAAGAACGTTCTGTAACGAATACCGCCGTTTTTCATAGCGTTCCAGAAGTAATTATCAAAATCCTTTGGAAGAACTATTTTTTCTTCAGGCTCGTACACCTGAAAGTAATCAACACAGCGTCCGTTGAAGCGAGGGCTTACAACAGAAAGCTGGTCTATTGTAAGAGCTCTGTTAAGCATTCTTAAAAGATGAGCGCCATAATCGTAATACGAAGCGTTTCTTCCGAGAAGCTTTAAATTAAATTCACCGCCCTCCTTGTACGGCAGCGAGTTGTTAAGAAAACGTTCGGCGTAAACTCGAAAATCATTTTTATCTGCATATATATGTGCAGAAAACTCGTCTTTCTGCCTTCCGGCGTTATCGTTATTACAACCGCTGCGGTCGAAATGAACAATTCTTCCGTCATCGAGTTTAACGATTACAGTTTTGAAAATGATTGAGTAGCTCATTTTATACCTCCTTGTTCTCGTTATGCGCCAGCGCCTCAAGCGAGCAAAGCAATGCAGCTTCAAAGGCGCCATCAGTGCCGTTAAATACCTCTTTAAGTCTTTTTAACAGCTCGTTTCTGCTTCCGTGCGGCTTGTTTGGGGCGACTTTAACGATTTCGGGTTTATAGCAAACAATGAACGGTTTGAACCTGCCGACATCGACCGTGTCTCCCCTTTTCTGCGCAATAAGATTGGCGTAAGCAACCGCTTCATCACCCTGAAGCGCGTTAAAATATGCGTCCTTGATAATGTTTGGGTTGTATGTGTAATCGCAAAACAAACCCGTTCCGCCGTGATTATGTCCAAGTCCGAACGTATTAACGACGTATCTCGGCTCTGACGTCCTTTCATACAACACGCCGTCAACAAGTATATATCCCTGTATTGCGTGTCTTGCGTTTCTAACCACGGCGTCTCTTGATGTGTTTTTCCCGTAATACTCTCTGTCATACGCAGAACGAAAGAAGGTGCTGCAATTGTCGTAGCGGTACACAAGATATTCAAGAGGACTTCTGATTTTTACGCCGCGAGATTCAAGTTCGTCTATAACCGAGATGTTAGGCATTTTAACCCTTGCGTAGAGCTTGTCTTTATAAAGGTATATCTCACCTTTTCCGCAGGGAGAAGCATCCTCAAAAGCAAGTTCAAGCTCATTTCTGTTAACCTCTTTAAGATTAATGAAAACGTGCTCCTCGCATTCGCGATACCGAAGCTTTCTGCATCTCAGCGGCAAGTACGGTTCTTCGTACTTTATCCACGTTTTGATTTTCATAAAGGCCTCCTTATTATTACCTCAATTTTCTTAAACGGTCTTGCTGAAACAACGAAAGGCTCAACACGCTCTTTTGGCATACCGTCCAAAGTTTTGAACGCCTCTATGCAAACTTCGCGTGTGTCAGGGTTATGTGCGAGACAGATTTTTACGACGTCTTCACAGTATTTCTGAGCCTCGTCAAAAAGGTCAACATTACCGTCGCCTATGTTGTAGCAACGACGTGTTGCTATGCGGCTCCAAGAGCCATTTTTGTTTTTCGGATAAGCCGAAATTGACAGATAGTAGTTCATAACCACATCTCCTTAATTAATAAATTTAACAAGGTTTCGGTTTTTCTCCGATAAAAAAAGAGCCGTTATTCTAAAACCGCCAGGTTAGAAAACGACTCAATTTTTTTAATTGTTTACACAAAATAACTGCCACCCCGAGGGATAGCAGTTAAAATATAATTATAAAAACCTTATTATACGATAATGATACCACATAACAAGGCTTTTGTCAAATACCGCGCCTCCGTTTTATACCGAGAAATTCAGGAGCGCAGACATACCGGTTGACGCCTGAAACATCAGATATCATACAGAAGTTTGTACGTGCCTTAGGATTTATTCCAACCAGCACATACTGTTTTCCATCGCCGCCGCGGTATGTTCTTAAATAATCACTTTCAGAGATTTCGAACAACCTTGAAAGCATTTTTACGTTCTTGAAAAACAAATCACGCTTTCCGTCATCGTCATCCTTAAAGACGGTACAAGTCAGCTTTGTTGAAAAGCTATCCGGAGTGTAGGTTATCGAACCAAGCGAGATTTTTACATCGTGCTTATCTCCGATAGTCTTCAGCGCATTTTTGATTTCATCAGAAATCTCTTTTACAAGATTTTTGTCAAGCTGAACGGGCATCAATATTACGCCTCCTTTCAAGTGCTGCTTCCATCTCCTGCTTAAGCTGATGACAAGTGAAATTCTTGTAATTCTTCTGCAAGAATTCATACGAGAATACATCAAGTCTCAGGTACGCAGCGAGATTGTACTTATAAAGCGAAAAGAAATCGCCCAGACGCTTATTTACTTCATCCTCAAAATCGCACTTTCCGTGCAACGCGTTTATAAGAATGCTTGCAAATGACGCACTTTTGGGAATTCTTCTGTAATACTGGTCTATGAATTCCATATTGATGTTTTGCAGAGCAGCATCCGACAGAACATCAGATGTTCTTTGCGCTCTGACAACAGCGTTGGAATTAAAGCTTCCAACGTCCTCAAATTTTATTCTGTCTTCAAAGCACTCGCCGAACTCTTTGGTCATAGAGTGATTGCGACTAATTTGAGTCCAGCTCACTCTTGACGGGCGCTTTTTAATGAACTCAATTGGCAAGTCAAACAAAGACAAGCTCGTGAACGACAAACCCATCTTTTTATAGTTTTCAAGAAGATAATCCATACCGTCACTCTTTTCGCAGATTATCTTCTTTATTCTATTAACAATCACCCAATTGTTGTAGTTCAAAATACCGAAGTTCGATTCGTTGAAAAAGTCAAACGACCCTAAAAACTTCCTCCCGCATTCATTGTAATAATTGGCAAGCACATCGGTAACCCGATTTCTTGTCAACGCGTCTTCTTTAAGAAGCTGTCTGTTTTTATTCAAAACCTCATCAAGCATTTCGAAAGTTAGGTTTTGTGTCACGATTGCGCCTATTGGAGCAACCAAGTAGACTTTTTTCAACAGTTCCGGCGACAACGCAGCGCAAAAGCTGTTGTCGTAATTGACATACTTTAGATAGACACTTTCGGTTATAAGTTCAGGATGATTCGTTAAATATCTCCTGAATGCTGAAGTAAGCTGTGAGTCTATACCCCAGCCCGAATAATGAACCATCATTTTATTTGTGCGCTTTGAAACGTCCTTAAAATACGATTCATACTCGGTAAGTGCTGCTTCGAGACCGGCTGAAGAAATCGGAATACCGCGGTTTGTGGCGTTGATGAAACTTAACGCCTTTTGTTCAACAGCTGCGTTATCCACTATACTTTTCCCTCCTTTATTCTTTCGAATATTTTGTTAACAAGATTCTTTTGATATACTCCGGTTAACAGAATCTTTTCGACATCACCGTTTTGTTTGAGGCACTTTATCATTGCGCCTGTTTCTGTAAAATCATCTCCGTGCGTCAGTTCAGTGAAGCACGGACAAAGTTCGGTATAAATCTCACCGGACTCGTTATCACTCATTAAAGCGTGGTCGCGAGACGATGAGAATGTTATTGAATCGGATGTTGACGCCCATAAGCCAATCAAATTACCATCTGGTCCGTAATAAGTGCCGCCTCCACCTGCCTCGTTGCCAAGCGTGATAAGCATCATAAATGCGTCTATTTTGCTGAAAAAGAGTTCTTTTTGATAGACACCAACATATGAAGGCGGTGTCTTAAACAGGTCGATAAACTCTTTTCTCTTCGAATTAAACGCATATCTGAACTTGTCCGGAGTGATTATCTCCCGATTCTCATCAAAGAGATATTCTTCATCGCTTTCAGCTATTGAAATAGCTATCTGAGCGACATCACGATACTTTGAATCGTGATAATCCACAGGAGTGAAATATTCTGATATATATGAGTAAAGCTCTCGAGGAAACCCTTGAAAATACGACGAAGAAGAGTCATTTTCGTAATAGTCTCCTACGTGAACGACCCTGTCGCCCTTCCACGCAAGTGGACTGTTTATCAAAGCTTCGGCAAACAGCATATGGGAATTTCCAAGATATGTGTGTTCCATCAGCTTTGCAGGGGATATATCGATATACTCACGCTTATCAAGATTAGCAATAATAAAATACTGCCCCATTACGCTTCCTCCTTGTTAATAGCTTTTTGGATTACACCCTTCATTTTATGTGAGGTGAAATCCTTGTAGTGCGCGGTCAAGAATTCCTTCGAAAAAGCATTCATATTTACAAACATCGTAAGACAATTCTTATCAAGTCTGAAAAAGTCTCTTGACCTTTTCTCAACTTCCTGCTCAAAATCGCATTTTCCGTTCAATGCGTTGACCAACAACGTAGAAAATAAAGATAAACAATCCAGCCTTGGACCGTATTGTTCGATTACATCCATATCTACATTTTGGGTTGCATATTCGGAAATTTTACTAACGTCATTTCGACTGCTGTATAAAGCTGACGTGTTAACATTTCCGATTTTTGAAAAATCTATTTTTGCTTCGAAGGCATTTATAAACGGGATTGTCATATCGTGGTACTCGGATAACCCGCACCACGAAAATCTCGATGGCCGCTGCTGAATAAAATCAAGAGGCAAATCCGGGATTCTTGAAAGTGACGTAAAGGAAATATTCATCTCCTTAAAATGCTTTACTATAAACGGCGTTCCAAGTCTTTTTACGCCAAGTCTTAATATGTCAAGCGAGTCAAAGTCCAAGACACTCCAATACTTTTCATTCTGAAGGTATAAACCCTCCAAAAAATTTTGATGATAGGCTCTGAGATTGCTTGTGAAGCGGCGCTTTATCATATCATTGAATGCAATTATATGCCCGTTTCTGTCTATAATTTCCTCAAGCATATCATCGGTTATTTCGCTTTGTCCCGCCATCTTTTCCGGCGAAGCGTCGAGATACACCTGTTTTATGGTTTCCGCGGAAATCTGAGGATTAAACCATAAATCGCTACGTGTTATACCAAGATAAACGTGCGCAGACACTAAATCTGGATGTTTGAACAGGTAGTCTCTAAAAGCATAGACCAGATACCGACTGGAATCGTTTGCATTTGCAAAATATGCTACGCCTTTATCGAAGCAATCTCGATAATCATTGTAGATTTTTTCAAGACCGCTCATCGTAAAGGGAATACCGGATTTCAGTGCGGCTGTGACCACATTAATATTGTTCTCCATCATCATACTCCTTTCCGACCGGAATCCAAGGCACTTTACTTGCATAAAGCACACCCTCGTATCCCAAGTCTGAGATTATAACCGCGTCCGATGGAATTTCGTATTCGGTTAATTCTTCTTCCGTTCCGTCATACCAATCAATTGCCGCCTGCTTTGAGCAGAGCCATAATCCGTATTGGTGTTCGGGAAACTTCTCTTTAAGAAAATTAATTACAGCATCAGCATCTCTCGCACGACCTTTATAACCGTAATTTTCTTTCAGATATGCAGAAATATCCGTGTTTCGAAGTTCGCCGATTTCATACGCAACGATTTCATACAAATTGCGCACTCCTGAGCCGTAAATATTTTCATTTCGAAAAAGGGTGGCCATCACTGACCACCCCCTTTATTTAAGCTATAGGACGTCGACACGTCCTTCAGCTTGACGAAAAGAACTTTACACTCACGTGTTTCGGTTCTTTTTGTCAATATGTCCCCATTTTCAGCGTTGACGTATGTTTCAATGTCAACGTTACTCAAGGAGACAAATTTTCCTTGTTCGTCATACCCGCAAACAGTGGTATTTGAGGGAATTTTGTCTTTTACAACAAATTCCTCGACTACCGCCGTTGTCGGAACCGCTTTTTTCTCCAGCCAGTAATCCGACTTGAAAACTACGCTGAGGGTGATTGATAACGCAACTACCCCAACAGCCACAGCAACACAAAACGTTGTCCACGCGGCGCTGCCGTACCTTGTCTCGATTGTTGCCATACCGTCAGACCAGAACACGAACAGGAATAACAACGGTATAGCGGCCATTAACAGTGCGATTACCAACATTACCAGCATTGCCATATTATTTTCCCTCCTTATTTATTGTTACACTTTCGTCACGAA
>Ga0310694_10002688_pt1 | contig 17963 bp, 13 predicted proteins | sample 174DNAGHGhighgp2_FD_203884 | JGI IMG/M metagenome (GOLD analysis project Ga0310694, IMG submission 203884) | Sheep rumen microbial communities from Palmerston North, Manawatu-Wanganui, New Zealand - 1742 DNA GHGhigh gp2 (v2) (version 2) | ecosystem: Host-associated > Mammals > Digestive system... | reverse complement strand
AAAGTTTAAAAGTTCGGAGTGCTAAATGATTATAATGTTTCAATAATTAAAAAAAATATTATTTTTGCATTCAGATTAAAAATATATTAATTATGCGTAAAAGTAATACATTCAAAACATTAGTTGTACTGGCGGTTTTTGTTTTCGCCGGTTTTAGTGCAAAAGCACAGCTTACTCACCTTGAGCAGTCCATCTATCTTAATTTCAACATTCCTACGGCACAGTTCAACGACGATGTTGCTGTCAATGCTTTGAACGGACAGATTCCTATGACCCGATTCAACGCTGGTAAGGATGCTATCTTCGGTTTCGGTCTCGGATACCGCGTATCCTACCGTTTTGATGTAGGATTCGGCGAGGTTTCACCCTACCTGCATGGCGACTTCCAGTGGAACCGCATCAGCGGCGACATGCGCGAAAGCTACATGAACGCAGGTGACGGCAGTGCCCCCAACTATTTCAATATCCCGATCTATGTCGGTGTCAACTATCGTTATCAGCTTACCGACATTTTCACTCCTTTTGCAGAGTTTGGCATTGGTCCTGATTTCTTCATGATAACCAAAGAGTCGGGTTCACTGACCGTTCCTGCCGATGCTGTTACGGGAACGCCCGAACATACTTATGATTTCAAGCTTCGCTATCAGACGACCACCAATGTAGCCTTCCAGCTTGGCCTCGGCTGCTATTTCGGCCAGCATGTCAGCGCAAGCCTTCACTACAATGGCTATGGCAAACACGCTATCAAATACAAAGGCAACGACACACCTACCGAGATGGCACTGGCTCTCACCGAGGGTTCGTCCACACAGACTCAGACCCGCAGCGTGGGAATGCTTTCGTTACGTATCGGATTCCACTTCTAATTTCTAATAAGGAGCAAACGATAAATACTCTACAGCATTTATGTAAAGGACCCCGAAAGTTTGACGGATTAATATAATCGGTTAATTTGTCTATAGAAATGAGTTCGGTATATTCACCGAACTCATTTCTATTTTCAGTTTGTTGTGTTCGTTGTTTTATCTTACCACGAGTTTGAGGTGAGCATGTCCGAGGGTGGTGAGGACGGAGACGATGTAGACGCCGGCGGGGATGGAGTCGAGTTGGAGGGATAGGGAGTGGCTGCCTGTGGCGTTGGATGCGGAGTTGTGGAGGATTTGCCGTCCGTCGAGAGAGAGGAGTTCGGCGCTGAGTATTGGCGAGGCGGAGAGAATCTGTACCGAGCCTGATGCCGGATTGGGCGAGAGGGTGATGCCTGCTTCCGAGGCAGTCTCGTCGATGCCTGCAGGGGCTGCGAAGAAGGCTGTGAGCGTCGTGTCGCCGCTGAGAGTCAGAGTGCGCATGCTGTTGGAGTCGCCGTCGCTCCAGACGGAGAAGAGGAAACCGGGTTCAGGTATGGCCTCGATGTTTGCTGAGGAGTCGCACTCGTAGCGTCCGCTGCCGAAGACGGAGCCCCAAGAGGAGTCGTTGGAGAAGAGAGTCACGGTGTTGCAGGGTCTGAGGAAGTGGACGGTGTCGGACCAGGGTCGCCACGATTCGTTAGTGTCGTAGGCATAGTTGCAGCATCGCGCCCTGACGCGGAAGGCGTAGCGTTCGCAGAGTCCCGGGCTGGTGACGGTACAGAAGGTGTCGGTGGTTTCGATGACGGAGTAGTCGTCAGTGTCGGCATCCGTTGGGCCGAAAGCCACCTGGTAGAGGCTGTGGGGAGTGGTGGCTGACCAGCTTAGAGTGTGCTGACGCAGAGCGGTGTATTCACTCTGTAGTCCATAGACATCGCCGCAGGGCCGTGGATGCCGCAATGTGCTGTCGAGGATTGGGAAAATGCCATAATAATGAGATGATTCGCCATATGATTCTGTATAGAATTGTCTATAGATGGAGTTTTCTATTGTTACCATAAAGGCTGTTGAGTAATTGTCAACAACTCGAAAAGCGAGCATTTTTGAATTGTCAAAATTATAAGGCTTATATCTTTTTGTAGAAGCAACGCATGTTGCAAAAATACTATCTTCTATAACATGGCAACTGTCAAAGAATAATTCTATGACAGGCAAAATTGTATCTATGGACTGACAAGAAATGTCATTATCACTAAATCTAATAGGGACACGGACGAACGCTGTTGGTGGTGTAGTATCAATACATAGTGAATCTCTCATAATATAATTATTATCATTAATTGAAATTAAGTGCACATAGTGGCTTTGCGCTGTGTCGGATTTTGTGAATGGTATTATTCCAATTCCATAAACACGTAAACCGGTATGATATCCGCTGAAAGCATTGCCGTATAAATTTCCAGATACATTAGTAACATTTCCCTCTTTCATACATAAATCAGGAATAAGACATGCAGTGTCATTGTTGTTGTAGATGTGTATGTTTTGCGCGTATAAAAAGTTGTTTGAATGTAATAATACGATTAATACAAACTTGATTAATTTATTGTATAACTTCATATAGACATATTTTTTGTTTTATTGGCAAATTGTGCTTGGTGTGTTACAATAGGATGTTTTTTTTATTTGATTTGCCAGAATATTAAGTGTATCTATGTTTAAATTATCCACTCTGTGCAATTCCTGCACAATTGGCAGCGGCTTGATGTCTATGCTGTGGGTTTTCATGCATAATGAGTTGTAGCTGGCTGCATTCTGCAGGAGCCATTCGTTGCCGTTGCCGAGCAGGAAATGCAAGGCGTTGGTTGTGCTGTAGTTCAGACAGTTGATGTTGGAGTAGAGCGATGAAGCCCTGTAGAAGAACTTGGCGGTGTAGGGTACATTGGTAAAAGGATTAAGAAGTACCACCGAGGCTCCTTGTGCAGAGGTCACGGGATTGTCGGTGGTGAGAATACAAAGATGCTTGGCATCGCAGACGTAGTCGATGCCTTTGACGTTGATTTTGTCGTGCATCAGGAACTCCTGAGCATCGAGCATGGTCATGGCATCGACATCGATGAACCTCGTCCTTGCATGGATGTCTGTGGGGGAGAATATGGTGTTGAGACAAACCGCAATAGTGTCGCCCATGGGTTTGAGATGGTTTCCGATATGAGCGGCGTGAATCGACTGCATGTCCTTATCCTCTGTATAGGGGAAAGCATGGATGGTGTTAAGAAGTATCGGGTTGCCAAGGGCAGATTTCTTTTCCCTGCGCAGGCATAGGCCGCCGAGGATGTTGTCCGTGCCGACGAAGACCACGTATTGGTCTGTCAGAAGAATGTCATAGATATAGTTACCCACTCCTAAGACATATTTTTGGTAATTGTATGATGGATAATTGTAAGGGAGTATGTCCTTTATGTGTACAATAAGCCTTTCTGACCAGTTGTCGTAGGTGAGGGCAGTGGCGGCGATGTCGTAATCGCCTTGAGGGGTTCTGTAGGGCTGCACTTTCAGGAAAGTGTAGATGTCTAGGTATTCGAGGTACTTGAATCGGACGCTGTCGCCAGCAGAAGTCGGAAGCTCGAACCAGCCGACGATGCCGTGATAGGTGTGCGAGGTGTATCCTGAAGGCGAAACATTGACAATTAGTTTCTTGCCGCAGAAGGCAATGTAGCCCGTGGTAGCGACAGGCCTGAAGTCGGTGGCAAAGATGCTGTCTGGCAGGTCGAACTGGTGGATTGCCGCTGCGCCTTTGTTATAGACGAAATGTCCCCGCTGTTTGGGGTTCATAGGGTTTGAGAAGTCGGTGTATTCATGATAGGAGAGTGCGCCGTCTGGATAGACGGCCACGAAGAGTTCGTTGCCATTTTGGTGCAATACTGGCGACGGGTTTTTCTGCCCAAGAGAGACTAAAGTCGGCGGGAGTGACTGCGCACTGGCAGCCAATGTGCAGGCAACAAAGCACAGCAGAGCTGCGGCAAAACGGATTTGTTTTTTGAACGTTTTCATGATGATTTGTTTTTATGGTTATTATTTATGAAAAATATATGGTTTATTTAAATTTTTTTTGTTCTCAAGGTGTTTGTCGTTTTTGGAGAGTGCGGGAAAACCCAGCTATAGCGCGCGAAATCCTATAAAATATGTAGATTAGTTCTGGCGCGGACGAAAATGGTTGATTTTGTTGCTGTTTTGTTTCGTTACAATGGATATATCAACAAATGCGTAATAGTTACAAAACGTTTTTAAAGTGTGATGGGTATTGAAGAAAATAGGTAAAAGGCTGGATTATAATATTTTATTCATATCGTTATTGTTTTGAATATATGAGCAAATATATAAATTTTTTCAATATTTTCAAAAAAACGGAAATTTTTGCAGGATACTTCTAATAATTACTTTTTTTACGGCGAATTGGAAGAATTGAGCAAATTAATAAGCGCGTTGGTTAAACTATGAAGGGAAAGTGGCAGCCTACACATAGGCTCCTCTATGTGCTCCGCAGGTGCTTGTACCAAGCAAAAACGCGTAATTCTCCTGCTCGCGAGCGAGATCTTGTGGATGTATTTTCTCCTGCTCGCAAGCGAGCGAGATCTTGTAGATCTTGTGGATTTTTTCTTTTTTTTTCTCCTGCTCGGCGTCCCGCCTCACGAAATCTATAGATCTTATAGATTATAACGCTCGCGTCGCGAGCGAATTAATGGCTATTATTACTTGATTATATTATGTCGTTAAAAATATATTTATGATAATTCCTGGCCAATTACTGGTAATTTCTGTTTAAACTAAAAAATATTTTCGGGCATTCACGGGCATTCACGGGCATTCACGTTCAAAATCTCCTGCTCGCAAGCGAGCGAGATCTTGTGGATGTATTTTCTCCTGCTCGCGAGCGAGATCTTGTAGATCTTGTGGATGTTTTTCTCCTGCTCGCAGGCGAGCGAGATCTTGTGGATCTTGTGGATATATTGTCTCCTGCTCGCAAGCGAGCGAGATCTTGTAGATCTTGTGGATTTTTTTCTTTTTTTTCTCCTGCTCGGCGTCCCGCCTCACGAAATCCATAGATCTTATAGATTATAACGCTCGCGACGCGAGCGGATTTATGGCTATTATTACTTGATTATATTATGTCGTTAAAAATATATTTATGATAATTCCTGGCCAATTTCTGGTAATTCCTGTTTAATCTAAAAAATATTTTCGGGCATTCACGGGCATTTACGGGCATTCACGTTCAAAATCTCCTGCTCGCAAGCGAGCGAGATCTTGTAGATCTTGTGGATATATTTTCTCCTGCTCGCAAGCGAGCGAGATCTTGTATATCTTGTGGATGTTTTTCTCCTGCTCGCAGGCGTGCGAGATCTTGTAGATCTTGTGGATTTTTTCTTTTTTTTCTCCTACTCGGCGTCCCGCCTCACGAAATCCATAGATCTTATAGATTATAACGCTCGCGACGCGAGCGAATTAATGGCTATTATTACTTGATTATATTATGTCGTTAAAAATATATTTATGATAATTCCTGATTAAATACTCCTGCTCGCTGACGCGAGCGAAATCTTGTAAATCTTGTAAATTATTACGCTCGCGTCGCGAGCGAATTATTGACAATTATTTTGTTGCAGTATCTTATTGATAAAAAATATTTTCGGGCATTTATGGGCATTTACGGGCATTCACGTTCAAAATCTCCTGCTCGCAAGCGAGCGAGATCTTGTAGATCTTGTGGATATATTTTCTCCTGCTCGCAAGCGAGCGAGATCTTGTAGATATATTTTCTCCTGCTCGCAAGCGAGCGAGATCTTGTAGATCTTGTAAATCTTGTAGATCTTGTAAATCTTGTAGATCTTGTAAATTATGTAGATCTTGTAAATCTTGTAGTTTTGTGTTTTTTGTGGATTTTGTTTTTTTACCCCTTATCTTACCATGAGAATTGTATTGTGGGGCCGTTTGCTATATGAAGCTGAAATGGCGTGCCGGCGGGCGGCAGTTCCATCTGGTCGGTTGTCTCGTTGTAGTGGCGCAGCCAGAAGGGGTCGATCGGTATGGAGAATCGGCAGCGGTCGCGGCCAGGAGTGTTTAGGTCGAGGAATATATTTTGTACGGCGACGAGCTGGCGGCGCGGCGCGGTGATGCCGTCGCCTTCAAGATAGACCTGAATTACTTCGCGCTGCGAATCGCGGAAGCCGTCGACGCTGTCGAGGACGAGGGTGCCGCTGACCGTCAGCGACGGGCGGTCGAACTGGATGCTGTCGTAGTGGAAATGGCCGTAGCTGAGGCCGTAGCCGAAGGGGAACAGCGGCTCCTCTTCCATATATCTATATGTGCGTCGGCTCATATCGTAGTCCTCGAACTCGGGTAGCTGGGCTGTTGATTTGTAGAATGTTACCGGCAGGCGTCCGAAGCCGTCGGTATTGCCATTCAGGGCGCCCACGACGGCGGTGCCCATATCCTGGCCGCCGTACCAGGCGACAAGGATGGCGTCGACATCGTCGACCACCTCTTCAAGACCTATGGCGCTGCCGGTGCAGAGAACGAGCACGATAGGCTTTCCGGTGCGGCGTTTGATTTCCTTGATGAGGTCGCGCTGCGGTGCTGGCAGCTCGATGGCGGTGCGGTCGCCCTTGTAGAAGCCGGGCATATTGACCTGCAGCTCTTCGCCCTCGAGGGCAGGGGAGAGACCGCCGCAAAAGACGACGACGTCGCTCTTCGCAATTTGTTTCCAGAACTTGCGGCCGGGCTTGTAGCCGTTGTCGGCCAGGTGGCAGGCGGTGTCGAAATAAAGTTGAGAGTTGAAAGTTGAAAGTTGAAAGTTGAAAGCGTCGGCGATGGTGGTACAGTAGGGAGGCTCGCCGTTGTAGTTGCCGAGGGCCATTGCCGAGTCGGCGGCATTGGGTCCGATAACGGCAATCTGCTCCATTCTTTTGGGGTCGTTCAGTGGTAGTATGCCGTTGTTCTTGAGCAGCACCAAGGTGTTGCTTGCCACCCTTGCTGGGTCGGAATAGAGGCTTTTGTGCCCGTGGTTGTATTCCGAAAACCATTCAGGACGGATGCGGAAACGTGTGCGCAGGACGCGGCGAAGGTGTTCGTCGATTTTGGCCTCGCTGATGTAGCCGCTGTCGACGGCCGTACGCAGCGCCGCCAGCCCCGAGCCGCACTCGAGGTCCACTTCCGAGCCGAAGGCGGCAGCGGCGGCTTGTGCTGCGGTGGCGTGGGTGCGGTGGCGCGGAATGACGGTGTCGGGCTCCCAGCAGTCGTTGAGGGCCCAGCAGTCGGTGACGAGGATACCGTCGTAGTGCCACCGGTTGCGCAGTATGTCGACCAGCAGGTGGTGGTTGGTGCAGCAGGGCTCTCCGTTCAGCCGGTTGTAGCCGCACATCACCTGCTGCACGTCGCTGTGCTTTATTATGTATTCGAAAGCAGGCAGGTAGGTGGTCCAGAGGTCGCGGTTTGTGATGCGGGCGTCGAACTGGTGGCGTAGACCTTCGGGGCCGCTGTGGACGGCCAGATGCTTGAGGCAGGCGGCGGACTTGAGAAACGGAGAACGGAGAACGGAGAACGGAGAGCAGGCTGACGCGTCAAAATCGCTTTCCGCTTTCCGCTTTCCGTTTTCCGCTTCAATAGACCCTTGCAGGCCGCGCACGGCGGCCAGACCCATCTGGGCTGTCAGGAAGGGGTCTTCGCCGAAGGTCTCCATGCCGCGTCCCCAGCGCGGGTCGCGGAAGATGTTGATGTTCGGAGTGAAGAAGGTGATGCCTGTGTTGTCGCCATACTGGCCTTCAGCTTGCGACTGGCGGTGTTTGCGTACGCCCTCGTCGGCAATGCAGGCGTAGACTTCGTTGACCAATTCGGGGTAGAAGGTTGCCGCCAGTGCTATGGGCATCGGGTAGACCGTGGCGATGCCGTTGCGGGCGATGCCGTGCAAGGCCTCGTTCCACCAGCTGTAGGGCTTGATTCCGAGTCGAGGGACGGCAGGGTTCTGATGCTCGAGGAAGCCCAGTTTTTCGTCGAGTGTCAGCCGCGCGATGAGGTCGTCGACACGCTGTTCGACAGGCAGCGAGGTGTCCTGGAAGGGGAACTGCTGTGCTCTGGAGCAAAAAGGAAGTAAGATACAGATTATGTGGAAAAATACAAGAAGGGCGAAACGTTTCATAATGTGCTAAAAAAGCCTCGCCGAAGCGAGGCTATAAAAGTCCTTGACAGTTATTTTAAAAGTCCGGCTGCCGTCGCGTAGTCGGGCACTTTGTTGATTAATTCTGATTGGCTTGAGCGTAGGCGATGAAACCGTCCATCTCGCTGAACAGGGTTGATTCGGGATAGCTGTCCTTTACTTTTTGGAAGCATTCGACAGCTTTGTCGTTATTGTTGTTCATAAGATAGACAACGCCAGCTTTGAAGAGGGCGAAAGGAGCAGTGATGGGGTTGTCGTCCATTTGAGCAGCCTTGTTGTAGTGCTTGATGGCAGCGTCGTTGTTGCCTTGCTCAATTTCGGCGTCGCCTTTCATCATTTCGTTGATGACGGGTGTGAGTTGGTCCTTGCCATTGTATTTGTCAAGGTATTTGAGTGCTTCTTGATACTGTCCGAGTCTGAGGTAGCAGATACCGGCTTCGTATTTGGCGCGCTTGCCAGCTTTGGTGGAGCCGTATTTGTCGATGACGCGGAGCAGGCCAATGCTGTATTGGTCGTTGGTTGTGCTGTCGCCATAGAGAGCGGAGTTGAAATCGCCGTTAGCGAAGAACTGCTCGGCTGCAAAAATAGCTTCGTTGGCTTTCTGTTGGCGAGGTTCAGAAACAAATTTTTTGATTCCGAAAATCGCGAGAACAATAACCACAATGGCAATGACAACGGCAATTATCGCCTTTTGATTTTTCTCTATAAACTGTTCGCTTTTAGAAACAAAACTGATGTGTTCGGCATTCTTTTGCTCTTGATTATTTTCCATTTTGTGTTGTATTTTTCGAAATTAATTATCCTTTTTTGGATTTGCAAAATTAGATATTTTTTTTCTTATCGCAGAAAATATTTTTGTTTTGTAGCGGAATGAACAGTTTTTGTTTTTTTTAGTGTGCGCTTATTAGTTTGATTTATAGAGAGGTGGTGTGCGGTTGGAAAAATAATTGTTCAAAAAAAATTTTTTTTTGTGAAAAATGTTTAATTTTGCATTTCATAAAAACAAGTCAAGACCATGGATACAAAGACCAAATATTTAGGATTGGAAATAGAGAGCCCCATAATAGCCGGCAGTTGTGGGCTTACTAACGACATATCAAATCTCGAGAAACTCGAAGCCGCCGGAGCAGGAGCAGTGATTTTGAAATCAGTGTTCGAGGAGCAGATAATATATGACATCAAGCGCAATCTCAGCATGATGGCTCCTGTTGACAATTACGGCATGAGTTACGAGTATGTCGCCGCGCATGTCGCCGACGACTCGCTCAACAAGCATTTCGAACTGATACGAGAGGCCAAGAAACGTCTGCATATACCAGTGATAGGCAGTATCAACTGCTACTCGTTCGAGAACTGGATGACCTATACCCGCAAGTTCCAGGATGCCGGTTGCGACGCTTTGGAGCTCAATATGGCCATACTGCCGTATGAGACAGCCCTTTCGTGCGAGGATGTGGACCGCCTTTTCTCCGACATAATCAACACACTGCGCAAGTCGGTGACAATTCCAATCAGCATCAAGGTCAGCCAGAATTTCACTGATATGGCCAACTTCATGCAGCGCCTCTCGTGGATGGGAGTCAGCGGCATCACGATGTTCAACAAGGCTCTGAATGTCGATATCGACATTGACAAGATGGAACTTACGCATGCGCCGTCGCTTTCGTCGCCCGACGAGATATACAACACGCTGCGCTGGATAGCCATACTGACCAAGAAGTTGCGTTGCGACATATCGGCATCGACGGGAGTGCATACGTCGGCCGACGTGGTGAAGATGCTGTTGGCAGGTGCCGGCACGGTGCAGGTCGTGTCGTGTCTGTACAAGAATGGAGTAGACTATATGAAAACACTGAACGAAGGACTGAAGGAATGGATGTCGTCGAAGGGCTATGATTCGTTGTCCCAGTTCCGCGGCAAATTTGCTGTCAAACCCAACGAACAGGCATCAATGTTTTTCCGTACACAGTTTATGAAGCATTTTGCCCAGCTTTGAAATGAAACAGAAATAAAGAGAGACATGCAGAGGTAGATAATACGAACAACATTTAACAAAACTTTTTATAATTATGGAAGAAGGTGTACCCAGCTTTTTTAGATTTGAGGATTTGCGTGTCTACGGAAAAGCAATTGACTATTGCAGATGGCTTCATGTGGCAATGCGCGAGTCGCGTAGCGAATGCGAACGAGAGCTTGTCGACAAGTTTGCAAAAGCGGCTATAGACATAGCATTGAACATTGCAGAAGGTTCGTCGCGCAACAAAAACCAGTTCGAAACGTACCTCAAGACATCGAAGGCGTCGATCAGGGAATGTGTTGTGTATACGACAATAGCGAAAAATGTCGGCATGCTGAACGATGAGAGTGCTGAGCAGTCGCGCGGTTATCTGATGGAACTTACGCGCATGATAGGTGCGTTAATCATATCGCTTCAGCGCAGCCAGCGGAAGACGTCGTTCGACATGGCGTCGTCGTCGGAACCGGAGTCGGAATCGGATTTCGATATCAAGATTGACGACGGCCAGGGTTCTGATTTTATGATATGACACCATCAGCACTGACTAAGAAAAGAGCCGTCGAAAGACGGCTCTGTTTTTAACCATTAGGTTATAATTGCGCTGCATAATACTGAAACGTGTATATATATTTTATAAATTCTTAATTTAAAACGGCGAATTAAGCGAATTAAACGAATTTATATTTAGAAATTTGTTTTGCTAAACAAAACGCGAATTAAACGAATTTTTAGAGGTTACCTTAAACGAATTTTTGAGATTACATTTAAAACCTATAGTAATATCGTAAAACCATATCCTCCCAATTCTTCTGCTCGCACGCGTGTGACTTATTCCGCCGAAGGCAGCATGCAGATGCAGCTATTATAGATAGAAACCAAAAAAAAGACATATCGTGAGTTATACAGTCAATTATCCGAATTTGCCCACAATGCGGCACAAAGATACTGGCAACTTTTTCCTGATTGCCGGACCTTGCGTGATCGAGGACGAAAAGATGCCATTCGAGATAGCAGAACGCCTGCTTGAGATAACGGAACGTCTGAACATTCCGTTTGCTTTCAAGGCCTCGTATCGAAAAGCCAACCGTTCGCGTGTCGAGTCGTTTACAGGAATAGGCGACTGGGAAGGCCTCGAGCTGTTGGGTCAGGTGAGAGACCGGTATCACATACCGGTAGTTACAGACATCCACAACGAGACCGAGGCTGCTACTGCTGCCCAGTTTGTGGATGTCCTGCAGATTCCGGCATTCTTGTGCCGGCAGACGTCGTTGCTGGCAGCTGCAGCCGAGACAAATAGGGTGGTGAATGTAAAGAAAGGACAGTTCATATCGCCAGAGTCCATGATGTATGCGGTGAAGAAGATCCAGTACTATGGCGGGAACGACATAATGCTCACCGAACGAGGAACCACGTTCGGATATCAGGACCTCGTCGTCGACTTCCGCAGCATACCTATTATGAAGCGCAACGAAGTGCCTGTGATAGTCGACATCACCCATTCGCTTCAGAAACCGAACCAGCCTGACGGTATCAGCGGCGGAAATCCCGAAATGATCGAGACCATCGGACGTGCGGCTGTGGCAAACTGCTGTGACGGTATTTTCATGGAGACACATCCCGACCCGAAGAATGCCAAATCGGACGGAGCCAACATGCTGCCTCTTGATTTGGCCGAGGATTTGCTGAAACATCTTGTCGAAATACACAAGGTCGCAAGAGGACTATAGTCAATAGCTAACTGGTTGGTACGCAAGCATCCCTGCCTGCGAAAAAATCACACATTGCACCTCATACCTATTATAATTACTCTCTAAAATAAACACTAAATGCAACTGAAACTATCAAAACCAATTGTTTTTTTTGACCTTGAGACTACGGGCGTGCAAGTGGGCCACGACCGCATTATCCAAATATGCCTGCTGAAGGTGATGCCGGACGGCTCGGAACAGGAGATGACAAGGATGGTCCGTCCGGTCGATGACCGAGGTGCGACGATGCATATTCCTGAGGAATCGACAATGGTGCATCATATTACCGACGCCATGGTGTCGAACGAACGCAGTTTTGCAGAGCAAGCCGCCGAGATTGCTGATTTTATAGGCGATTCGGACTTGGCAGGGTACAATTCCAACAAGTTTGATGTCCCGCTGCTCGTCGAGGAGTTCCTTCGTGTCGGGATTGATTTCTCGCTCAACAACAGGCGTTTGGTGGATGTGCAGAATATATTCCACCGCATGGAGCAGCGCACGCTTGTGGCAGCATACAAGTTCTACTGCGGCAAACAGCTCGACGGGGCACACAGCGCAGACGCCGACACGAAGGCTACCTACGAGGTGCTGAAAGCCCAGCTCGACATGTACGAGCATGTGCCGTTCGTTGACCGCGACGGGAAAGAGTCCTATCCTGTTGTGAACGACGTGGAAGCCCTTAGCGAGTTCACCAGTAATGCTCAATGGGCTGATCTGGTCGGACATATCGGATATGACAAAAACCATCAGGAAGTCTTCAATTTCGGCAAGCATAAAGGCAAGACCCTTGAACAGGTGTTCCACCTGGAACCGGCCTACTACGACTGGATGATGAAGGCTGATTTTCCGCTGTCTACGAAGAAAGTGGTCATGCAGGTGCAGCGTCGCATCGTAGAGGAGAAACGCCGAAAAGACCAGGAAAAACTACAGGCGCTGAAACTGAAATTTGAGGGTTGAACCATATACAATAAACTATGAAACACATATTGTCATTCCTGTTTGCTGCATCTATGCTGCTTTTGCCGTTGAGAGTCCATAGCCAGCAGGATTCGGTTGCTGTTGCCGACACGATGTCGGATTATGTCGAGTTTTTGGTTCCCAGCTATGAACATCTGGGAAAGATTATCAGCGACCCCTCGTCGCGGTTCTACTACCCGACACTCCTCAAGCGCTTTGAGGAAGCTGACACAACGCTTACGATAGAAGACATACACTGCCTATACTATGGCTATGTGCTTCAGAAAGACTATGATCCATACATTCATCTCGACGAGGAAGATCAGGCCCGCGACATCCTCAACCATGAAAGAGTCACCATAAAAGAGGTACAGAAGGCATTGAAACTGCTCGATCGTGCCGTCAAGAAGGCGCCGATGCATTTACGACTCTACATGTATCGCCATTATGCCAATGCGAAGGTTTACGGCATAGATTCGAAGCAGGCAGCCGACGACGCCTTCCGCTATGTGGCACTCATCAGTGCCATAGCAGCCTCGGGCGACGGCAGCGACTTCGCTACGGCGTTCCACGTCGCTATAGTGTCTCATTCCTATAATTTCATGAATTATTTCAACTTCAAGTCCAAGTGCCAGTCACTACAATATAACGATGGACAACAGTTTGACGTCTTCTCGCTCGAAGAAAACGAGCACGGCCTCGAAAATCTTTATGTCAACGTGACGCCCTGCATGAATTATCTGTCCAAGATGTTTACAATGGACGAAGACGACGATGCTTTGAGCGAAGGGCCTGTAGACCAGTTCGATATTAGTGTTGGTCGCAAACTCACAATAAAGCTCGACAAGAAGCGCAAGGGCGAGTACAAGTTCCACGTTGTCAAATACGAATCATGTATCGACTCGATCGGCTTGGCTGTTACCGACAGCCTCTTTGTCGAAGATGGTGAGCCGAACACCATTGTGTTCTATTGCGTGAAAAGCAGCTTGGGAAGCCGGCCGTCAGTGCTGTTGGTGATGAAGAGCTATTGTAAGAAAATGCTGTCGTACGACACTTTCATCCGCCTCGACGGAAGTCCCGAATTCCAGAGCACATCCAACAGCGGGCTCCTTCCTGGCGTTCGGGGCGTTGAAATATGGAACGATCCTGTCAACTCGATACGTATAGCACATTTAAGGCCAGCCAAGTGAAAATAATCTGTATAGCACGTAATTATAGCCAGCATGCGGCCGAAATGGGTGCTCCGCAATATGAGCGAGGGTCGCAGCAGGCCCTTTCGCCGTCCTTTTTCCTAAAGCCCGACAGTGCCCTGTTGGTGGGAGGCAAGCCGTTTTTCTATCCGGAGTTCAGCAATCGCATAGAACATGAGATTGAATTGGTTGTGCGGATTGACAGGGTCGGAAAAAGCATCGAGGAGCGTTTTGCGCACAAATACTACAGCAGCGTCACGCTGGGGATAGACTTTACGGCTCGCGACCTGCAAAGTGAGGCCAAAAGCAAAGGTCTGCCGTGGACGTTGTCGAAGGGATTTGATGGTTCGGCAGTCTTGGGCGATTTCGTGCCGCTGGCAGAGCTGGGCGGGAATGTGCAGGATTTGGATTTCGCATTGCTGCGTAACGGAGAGACTGTACAGAGCGGCAACACATCGCAGATGCTGTGCAGCGTTGACAGGATGATATCTTATCTGTCTGATTTTATGTTGCTGCGCACTGGCGACCTGATTTATACAGGTACGCCGTCGGGGGTAGGTCCTGTTGCTATTGGGGATACCCTTGAGGGCGAATTGTGCGGACGTAAGTTGTTGCATTGCAAGGTTAAATGACACTTATGAGCACGTTGGAACTGCTGGCACCGGCAAAGAACTATGAATTTGGCAAGGAAGCCGTAAACCATGGTGCCGATGCCCTGTATATCGGAGCTCCCGCGTTCGGAGCCCGCAGCGGAGCGACAAACACAATCAAGGATGTGGAATCGTTGGTCAAGTATTCCCATCTCTATGGCTGCAAGGTGTTTGCGACAGTCAATACCATACTCTACGATGACGAGCTGGAGGCAGCCGTTACGATGATAAGGAGATTGTATGATGTTGGCGTCGATGCACTCATAGTACAAGATATGGGGTTGCTTGAATGTGATTTGCCGCCAATCGAGCTGCATGCCAGCACCCAATGCCATAATGCATCAGTAGAAAAGATAAAGTTTTTGCAGCAGGCAGGCTTTAAGCGAGTCATACTTGCCCGAGAGACATCCTTGGAGCAGATGCGAGAGATACGTCAGTCGACCGATGTCGACTTGGAGGGTTTCGTGCATGGAGCGCTGTGTGTCAGTTATAGTGGGCAGTGCTATATGAGCCAATACCTTAACGGACGTAGCGGAAACCGCGGGTGCTGTTCGCAGCCCTGCAGGTCGTCGTACAATCTATACAACGGCGACGGCAAGTTGTTGATAAAGAACCGCCACCTGCTCTCACTGAAAGATTTTAATGCCTCGTCGAGTCTGCAGCAGATGATTGATGCAGGCGTCACATCGTTCAAAATCGAGGGCCGTCTGAAGGATGTCGGCTACGTGAAGAACGTGGTGGCGCATTACCGTATGCTCCTTGACGGTTTGATGGAAGGTAATGCGCGAGCATCGTCGGGGCGGAGTGTGTTCACGTTTGTGCCCGATGTGGAGCGCACGTTCAATCGCGGATATACAGACTATTTCCTTCACGGCAGACAGCCGATGGCGTCGTTTGCCACACAAAAATCGATGGGTAAATATGTCGGAGAGGTCGAATCTGTAGGACGAGATACGCTGACGGTGCGTGGCAAAGAGACCTTTGCAAATGGCGATGGAATTTGCTATTTTGACAAAGAAGGCCAACTGCAGGGCTTCTTCATCAACGATGTGCGCGGCAAAACAATTGTCCCGAACAAAATGCCCTCAGTCAAAGTCGGCACGAAACTGTGGCGCAACAACGACCAGCAGTTTGAGAAGACGCTTGCCGGCAGGACTGCCGAACGGAAAATAGCTGTGGAATTGTCGTATTCTGCTACTCCACAGGGATTTATGCTGGATGCGATTGACGAGGATGGCGTTGGTGCATCGTACAGCATAGATGCTGTGCACGAGGAGCCCCGCTCGGGTAGGGAGAGCTGCAAAGAGCAGACCGTTAGGCAGTTGTCGAAGACAGGCGATACACCTTTCGTGGTCACCCAAATGAAAGACAATACAGACGGAATGTTTTTCTTGCCAGCATCGGTGCTGAACCAGCTTCGGCGCGGTGCTATCGGAGAATTGACGGCAAACAGGTTGAAGCACTTCAGTCCGAAAGAGATGCTGAGGGTTGACCAAGGGATGCCGTTCCCGACAAAGGATATAGACTACAGAGGCAACGTGGTCAACAAGAAAGCCGAGGAGTTCTATAAAAAACACGGAGCGAGCGTTGTGGCTTGTGGCGTGGAGCAGACAGGAAGATACGATGGCGTTGCCTTGATGACGACAAAATACTGCTTGCGATACGAATTGGGTTGCTGTATTCGTGGGAAAAGCAAGACGCGTCCGACGGTAGCGATACGTGCCGACGAGGAATTGTATTTAGACAATAACGGGCACCGGTTCCATTTGGTTTTCGATTGCCCGAACTGTCGGATGAAGGTCGAAAAAGCTTGACTTTACGACATCTCTCCGTTTAGTGGAGAGTGTATTCGAGGAACATCGTTTGGGTGATTTGCTCGCCAGCCACTCTTAGGGTTATGGGCAGGAAGGACGATACTGTTGGTTCTGCTTTGCGGTTGTCCATTCGGAGGTAGATGACGAGTTCGCGTCCGGGAGTCAGCTTGCTGTAGCCGACAACCTGCACATCGGGCGAGCCGACACTGATGAAATCCAGTGTTGTCTCGGTAATCGCGGTGTGGTTGAGGTGCACTTGTATGTCGGCATATTCGCCTGCGAAATAAGAGCCTACATGCATTGCACGTGTTGGCAGGTGGAGGCAGCTGATGATGGAGCTGTCGTCTTCAAGGTACTTGTAGTCGAGTATTTCGATACGACGTTCCTTGGCGGCTTCGACGCTGTAGACCGATTTGTTGGTCTGTTTGCGGTCGTCGCTCACATCCTTGCCGGCATGAGTGCTTCCGTAGGCGACTTCTTGAATCTGGAGCGAGCCACCATTGGTTCCCATGTATTTCGTAAGCACACCTTTCTTATACTCAACGATTTGGTTCACGATTGAGGCGATACGGCGTTTCGAGATGAGTTCGTTGTATTGTCCGGTGTGTATGGGGCTTGCATAGCCGGCGACAGTGATGCTGATGCGGTGGCCGACCTTGAGGTCGTCGAGGAGCAGGTTGAGGAACTGCTCGAAGCGTTCGCAGTTGTATTGCACATCGTAGTCGAAGAAATAGTCGATGGCATCGCAGATGGAATCATATACCACATTTCCGCCAGCAAGGGTGTGGGCTTTCTTGTAGTCGGAGCGGAGGAACATGTAGCGGTTATAGGTCTGGAAGTAGTTTGTCGTTGTCGTTGCGAGTTTCGATTTCGGGTCGGGCTCGTCGTTGTGGAAATAGAGCTTTATAGGCAGCAGGTGCCGTATGGCACCCTGTTGAGCCACCGGAGCGGGGGGCTCTTCGGTTTTGCGCTTGCGGACGGTCGTCTTTTTGTCCACCTTCCAGCTGTATATGTCGTTGCAGCAGGTGTTGCCGTTGATGAAGAAAGAGCCGCGTCGGTTGGAGGTGAGGTAACCGCTTTTGGGTCCGGTTGGATTGACGGTGAAATAGAGGTCGTTAGCAGGGCTGTTGAGCGAGCGTCCGAGGTTGGTCGGCTGCTGCCAGCTGTCGCGCGAGCCGTCGGAGCAGAACACATCATAGCCGCCATAGCCGAGATGCCAGTCGGAGGAGAAGTAGAGACGGTTGGCGTTGTTGTCATAGAAGGGTGTAATCTCGTTGCCCTCGGTGTTGACAGGGGTACCGAGGTTGACGCATTGGCTGGGCGACTGGCCGTCTTTAATGATTGAATACCAGATGTCGTATCCGCCGAGGCCGTTGGGCCGGTTGGATGAGAAATACAGGATTGTCGTGCTGTCGGGCAGATAACCTACAGAAGGTTGCGTTGACGAGAAGTCGTCGAGGTTCACGTCGCCGCCAAGCTTGCGGGCTTTCTGCCAGCGGCCGCGAGCATAGTGCGATACGTAGATCTGGCAT
>Ga0310694_10002687_pt1 | contig 17968 bp, 11 predicted proteins | sample 174DNAGHGhighgp2_FD_203884 | JGI IMG/M metagenome (GOLD analysis project Ga0310694, IMG submission 203884) | Sheep rumen microbial communities from Palmerston North, Manawatu-Wanganui, New Zealand - 1742 DNA GHGhigh gp2 (v2) (version 2) | ecosystem: Host-associated > Mammals > Digestive system... | reverse complement strand
CATGTGCTGCAGCCAGTTCGGAAACAGTCTGCTTGCCGTCCTGATAGGAACTCCAGAGGCTGGACAATGCCACTTCATGGCTGTTGCGGAACTGATACCTGCATTCTCTACATACATATAGCTGAACGCCTTTACGCTTTCCATTCTTCATCGTGTGCGACGAACCGCACACAGGGCATTTTACTTTATACATCTTCTACCGTTTATGGGGTGCTTGAATGCCCACAAAGGTAGTGTATATCGACATCTTAGAAGATTTTATCCTGCAAAATGACCCATTGACATATTTTTTTCGCCGATTTTTGCCTCAAGCTGCTTAATCTCTCGCAATGCCTTTATATACTGGCATCCCGAGAGATTTTATCCTGCAATTTGACCCATAGACCGGAAAACGCAGCCTGCATTTTTACATTTGCATGCTGCGTTTCAAGAATTGTCTGTGCCTCGAGGGGTATTTGAAAGAGCGGTAAGCGACAATGCCGCTCAACGTGACAGGTATGTCCTGCCGCCTTGGATGTAGAGTCCGCGCTGCGGGACACGCCCGATGCGACGGCCGGAGAGGTCATAGCATTTGTCATCCGACCATTTGCCGTTTACCATTTCCTCTTTGTACATGTTGTCTGCGGAAATCCCCTCTATGGCGGAGGCGATGTCAACGTTCATCCATTCTGACCAGTCGGAACTGCCGTCGTCACAGACAGCCTGCACACGATAGAAGCACTGCACGGCATCTGTCAGCTCAACGGCATAGGCAGTTGTGGTCAAACCTGTATAGGTAGTGGTCTTGTTGCCCGTTCCGCTCATGTCCATTATGTTGATGTTGTAGAGGAAGAGGCGTTTGTTCCGTTTTGTAGAAGAGAACTCCACCATGCAGCCGGCCGGGACATCCTCGAAGGTACAGCGGTAGGTGGCGCGGCTGCCAGTCAGCTGTAGTGTCTGCGAGGCAATGGTCTGTGTGCCGTCGGCATCATAGACAGTGACGATTACGCTGCTGCCGTCCTCGCCATAGTATGCCGCATCGAACTCCACGACCAGCGTTCCCGGCTTGTTCTCAATGAGCGGTGTGGTGATGTGGCCGGCAATGCTTGTGGAGGAGAGGCGCACCGCAGCATCCTTCGTGCCATACATACCTGCCCCCGACCATCCGGAGACCTGTGTGTATTTGTAAAGGATGCTGTTCGATATCTGCTGGCCATCGTCCACATCACTGAAGCCGGAGAAGTTCTCGGCGAGTATTGTCTCTGCACTTATCTTGTCCGTCGTTGTCTCCACCTGAAGGTTATAGCTTGTTGCCCCGGCCACCGTCTGCCAGTTCGCCGTGAAGCCGTCGGGCGTAATACGTGTGGGGAAAGCCACTTCGGGTGCAGGCAGGGCGACATAATCGCCATAGGTGAAGCTTATCTTGCCATCGGCTGTCTCGGAGATGGAATGAATGAGACTGGCATGAGTCGTTGTGCCGTACCTTTCTGCGGTGAACCACGTCAGGGGTTGCACCTCGTCTATGCTTTGCTTCCCGGGGTAGGGATCGCCTGCCTCGTCGTCGGAAGTTATGTAATAGCTATTGCCGTAACCGGTCTCACGAAGGACGCCTACCTGTCCGTCGGCAGGGAGGAAGGTCATGCGCTGATGGTCCTTGTCCTGGTTGACTCTGTTGCCTGCCCATGCCGCCCTGTTGTAGTCGATGTGCCACACCATGAGGCCGTGGCCCCGGTTGCCCTTGCCGAAGGTTATCTGCTGACGGTTCTCCAGGATGTAGTACTCGTTGCTGTTGCCCGTGTTCTTGATGACGTAGGCAACTGCTTCGTCGTTGATGGCGGGCATGTCCTTTACCCTGCAGGGTTCTTTCAACTGGATGAGGTCGATCCATCCTGCCATCCATCGCTCGTATGCCGTATAGGGGGATGGCACTTCGCCAATGCGCCGAGGGCCATTATAGCAGCCTCCGTCGAGCAGGTCCCAGTTCTGTCCGGCCGTTCCGCCCATATAGCTGGTGTCATAGAAGTCGGGATAGCCAAGACAATGGCTGAACTCATGGCAAGCTGTGCCGATGCCTTCGAGCGTCGTGTTGTCGGAAAGTTCATTGGAGACGGCATAGGTATCGACATAAACGCCGTCCAGCGCCTGTATTCCAGTGCCGCATCCGTAGTATTTCGCATTGGAGAGAAGCCATTCGTGGGGCCAGATGTAGCCAGGTTCGGTGTCGCTTGTCTTGCCTGCGAAAATGACGTAAACCTGGTCAACCTGGCCGTCACCGTCCCAGTCATAGTCGGCAAAGTTGACATCCGGGTTGGCAAGCTGCAAGGCTTCGATAACCATTTCCGCTGCCCGGTCGTCCAAATAGCTGTTCGGAGCCGTGCCGTAATGGTCGTGATTGTTGGTTAGCGTGAGTGGTCCGACGACATCGAAGTCAATGGTCAGCATACCATAGCTCTGATTGATGAAGTAGTCACGCACGGAGCCGATGTGCCTGTCGCGCATATAGCCCTGCTGGTTGAAGCGGTTGTTCCACTCTGCGGCGGCACCGTCCTTGAACTTCACGTCGGTGAACTCCACGAGCAGAACGATCCCTTTCTTCACCTGCGGCTGTGTCTGGGCACGCCACGGCCCTTGTCGGTGACGAAGGGCGATGTTGGCTTCGCGCATCTTCTCGAGGCGGGCCAAACGGTGCTCGTTGACGCCCGGCAGGCGATGCGTGTGGTGATTGCCGTGGTATGGGGTTGTCGTCGCCAATGGCTGTGCTCCGGCAGCAAGGCTGCCAAGGATGGCGACAAACAGCGTAAGTAAGAACTTCTTCATGTTAAATAATATATATGGTATGGGATGATACACTTTGAGCGTGCAAAGGTACACATTTTAATTCATAAATCATAACACACAATTCATAATTATGAGCTATTTCGCTACAAAAGGAAAAAATCTTTAATCCTTAATCCTTAATCTCTGATCTTTTTTCGTACCTTTGCGCCCTGTATGGAGAAAAAAGCAAACACAGGGAAAGTTTTCCTCATTGCCGGCAGTGAACCGCTGGGGAGTGCCGGTATGCAGGCGGACATCAAGGCCATCACGCGCTGTGGCGGCTGGGCAGCAGCGGCTCTGACGTGCATCGTGGACGAGGACGTACACCGCATCAAGGGCATTCACCATCTGCCTACAGACCTGATTGTCTCGCAGGCGGAGTCGTTCCTGAGCACCGTCGGCGCCGATTGCATCAAGACAGGCATCCTGCCCACCACTGAAATTATCCACGCCGTGGCGGGCGTGTTGCGACGCTTCGACAAGCAGCCCATCCTCATCGACCCCGTCATTGTGAACTTTGCGGGCGAGCAGCTGGTCAGCGACGCTGCCATCGCCGCCTACAAGGACGAGCTCTTCCCACTCGCCACTCTCATCACGCCCAACGTCCGCGAGGCGGAATTCCTGCTCGGACACACTATCAGCGACCCCGAGAGCGACTTGCGGACACTCGCCGGATGGGGGTGCAGCGTATTGGTGAAAAGTGTGGAAGAGGGGAAATACCTGGTGGATTATCTCTACGACGCAGCAAGCGGGACGCTCACACCACATCCGAAGAAGAAGCTTGTCCTCGACGACCGCAACGGCACGGGCGACACCTTGGCCAGTGCCATAGCGACGCATCTGGCGAAGGGCGACGACCTGGCGACCGCCGTCATGCGTGCCGAGGCCTACATGAACTACTTCCTGGCAGGCCCGCGCTACTATATCAGCGTAGGGCTCTGACGGTCAGCCGGAAAACGCACCGTGCCGCGATGACAAACGCACCGTGCCGCAATGACAAACGCACCGTGCCGCGATGACGATTGCGGCACGGTGCGTTTTGAACATATCCGTAGGAAGTCTCTTATTTCTCTGTGTGCTCCTTGCTTTCGTGGCTGCCGTATTGGCCGTAGATACCGTAGTGGCCATAGCGTCCGTAGCCGTAGCCATACTTGCCGTATTTACCGTACTTGCCATACCTGCCGTACTTGCCGTAGCCATAATAATAGCCGTACTTCTTCTTCTTCATATCGACGGCATTGAGCACAAGGTTGATCTTCGGCAGCTTGTTCTCTTCCTTGAAACCGTTGACGAGGTCGAAGTTGGCACGCGGGCTGTAGTCGGCACGGCATACGAAGAGGGTCATGTCGCCTACGCGGCCGATGGAGAGCGTATCGCTGACAAGTCCGACGGGCGGTGTGTCGAGCATGACGTAGTCGTAGTGCTCCTTGAGGAGTTCGACGGCATGGTCAAGCTGTTCGCGGGAGATGAGCTCGCCCGGGTTGGGCGGGATGATGCCGGCAGGCAGTACATCGAGGTTCGGGTTGCCCACACCATGTACGATCTGATTGTCAAGCAAATCGAAAGTGCCATCGGAAGTGGAGAGGAAAGACGTGATGCCCTTCTTGTCGGAAGGCAAGCCGAAGAGCTTCACCAGACGCGGCTTTCGGATGTCGAGACCGACGACAATCACCTTCTTGCCCATCAAGGCCAGCGACATGGCAAGGTTAGTGCAGACGAATGTCTTGCCCTCGCCGGGAATACAACTGGTGCAGAGGATGACCTTCTCGTCCGACTCAAGGATGAATCGAAGATTGGTGCGCAAGCCTCGGAACGCCTCCTCCATCGTGTTGTTTGTATTCTCGCGGACAACAAGGGCGCTCTCGCCGTCAACACCCTTGCCCGCCAGCGGGATGTCGGCAAGGATGCTTATCTTCGTCAGCTTCTCCACGTCCTCGCGTCCCTCAATACGGTAGCGCAAGAGGTTACGCAGATAGATGATGCCGATGGGAAGGGCCATGCCGAGTAGCAGTGCAATGAGCCAAATGATGGAACTCTTCGGAGCCACCTGCCCCACGTACTGCGGGGAGTCGATGATACGGGCCTTGGCTGCGGTGCTGGCCAGCGAGATGTAGTTCTCCTCGCGCTTCTGCAAAAGCATCAGGTAGAGGTTCGCCTTGATCTCCTGCTGACGGCTCAGGTTGGTCAGCGCACGTTCCTGTGTAGGCGTGCTGCTAATGCGGCTGCTGTACATGTTGTACTGGCTGTCAACACTTGCCTTCTGCGTCATGATGTCGCTGCGAATGGACTCAAGGCTCATCCTGATGGAAGGCCACATCTCTTCGAGTTCTGCGGTGAGTCGCTGCACGAAGGGGTTGTCCTCGCTCGACGACTTGAGCAGACGGTTACGCTGCAGCACACTCTCGTTGTACTTGCTGATGAGCGAATTGAGGTTTGCATTGTTCAAGCCGAGATTGGCAGGGATGACCTGCATGGCATTGGCGGGATTGTTCACATAGTTCACGAGGGCATTGATGAGGTTGAGCTGCGTCTCGAACTCCACCTGCTGCTTCTGGTACTCGGTCGTGCTGGTGAGTGCATTCGTGGCATTGTTGGTCAGGTTGATCAGCTCGTTGCTCTTCTTGTACTGCTCCAAGTCGCCCTCCGTCACGTCAAGCTCACCACGGATAAAGTCGATACGTTCCTTGATGAACTCCTCCGTCTTCATTGCCACCTCGTTCTTGTCCTCGTTGGCATCGTCGTTGTAGCTCTTGAGCAGTTCGTTCAAGTAATCAATCGAGCGCCCCACTTGGGTGTCGGTGAAGGAGACACTCGCCACGGTCGTCAACTTGCTGGTTGCTCCGGCGGAAAGCTTTGCCCTGTAGATGCGGGCAGCCGTCTCCACAGGAAGGATAGTGGCATAGTACTTACTGTCGCCCCACTTCGTTCCCGGGTTCTGCTGGAAGATGATGACACCCATCGGCGTGTTGATGCTGCTGGGCAGCTTCGGAACATCGTGCTCGAAGGTGACAGGTTCCTTCTGTCCGGCCACTCTCACCCTGCCCAATACATGCAAGCCCTTGTCCGTCTTTGTCATCTCAATCTCGATGGGAGTGCGCAGAACTGTGAGCTGGTGCTGCGGCATATCGACGATGATGGGGTTGTCCTGGTACTGCTCTATCTTTTTGATACGGCCTTCGACGGCATAGCTGACATAAAGCTTCAAGGACTTCACCACGCGACTGTTCACGTTGGTACTGGTCAATATCTCAAGCTCGTTTTCAAAGCCATTACTGTTCGAGATAAGACCCATCTGCTCCAAGTTCATCTGTCCGCCTATGGAGCGCTTGTTTCCGTTGTCGTCCTTGATCAGCACCTTCATGGCCGACGTATAGACCGGCTGTGTGTAGCGCAGATAGCAAAAGGCTATACCGAGAGCAACAATGGTGGATAATAGTATCCACGGCCAGTTAAGCACAATGATTGTCCATATCGCGGCAAAGCTAAAGCCATTGGACTCCTCTTCCTTTTTCAGTTCCTCGTTAGCAACGTATTCTGCCATGTTCTTTTGTTTTGAGTTGTTTCCTTTATTATATAATCAGCGTGCAAAGATACGAATAAATATAATAATGTGAAGGAATTTGCAGGAAAAATTGTCTTTCTTTGCGATTTCTTTGTTTTTCTTTGCCTTTATTCGCACAAATTGTCGTAACTTTGCCTACGGAGTATGTGCTTTCAAAGCATATTGTCTCCCTCAAGACAATGCAAAAGGAATCATCAAATATATCTTTGTGGCAGCGTGTGCGCCAGAGGCTTCGCTACGGCATGACACTTCTGGCCGAGGCTTTCATCTGGACGGGATGTGCGTATCTGGCTGGAATGGTGCTGCGCGGCATGAAGATAAGCACAGCACAGCCAGCCGTTTGGTACGTCCTCTTGGGATGGGGAATTGCGTTCCTCATTATCGTTTCGCGCTTCATTCCGAACAACGCCTACAGCCGTACTGCCCGTCGCGACGAAGTGGTGGCACAAGCCATGACGACGGCTCTGGCCTTTAGCGTGCTTGCCTTCGCCGTATTCACAGAGAGGACTTACCTCCAGTTCCTCGCCTGCCTCATCTTCTTCATTGCCCTGACTGTAGAACGCCTCATTGTGAACAGTTGGTTCATCCGCTACGCGTTGCGTCACAGCGAGCACGGCATCATTATCTGCAACGAGGATTCCGCATGGCAGCAGAAGGCTTTGCAGCAGAACACATACGGCTTGACGTTGACTCGCCTCGAAGAGCAGACAGCACAGCAACTAGAAGAATACCTTGCTGCACACCCCGAGACGGAGAGTGCCTATTGTGTCCCTTCTTCCCTGTCGGCAGCAGAGTTGGAGGACATTGCACACACTTGTCGCAAACGAGACGTGGTGCTCCACATCCTGCCCATTGTTCCAAGTTCCTTGCCACAGGCAATGGAAAGCGAATGTCGCGGCACCGTCGGCGTGCTCTCACCAGCAAAACCGCCTCTGCAAAGCATTCTCAACAGAACCGTAAAGCGCCTCACGGACATCGTGCTGAGCCTCCTGATTCTGCTCACCGTGTTCCCCGTCTTTGCCTTCATCGCCTTCATCTTCATCAAGAAGCAAAGCAAAGGGCCGGTTCTTGCGATGCGACACCTATGCGGCATGAACGGAAAGACGTTCCTGTGCCTTACCTTCCGCACACGCCACTATGAGGCAGCGCCTTCTTTCTTCGAAGGCACGGGCGACCCGGGCTATTTCCCCTTCGGGAAGTTCCTGACGCATTCACGCCTGGAGCTACTGCCGCAGTTCCTCTGTGTGCTTTGGGGCAGCATGACGATTGTGGGATCACAGACGATGCAACCCAATCAGTATGCCGAATACCTACGCGAAGCCAGGCATCTCTTCGCTCCCGGCTACCATCTGAAGGCTGGCATCACGAGCTATCAGTTCGGCGGGCAGGACAAGGGGAGCACGAAGGCCGACGTCTGGTACAGCGGCAACTGGGGTTTCTGGCTCGACGTGCGCATCATGCTCCAGCGCCTCGGCACCCTGTTGAGCAGGTCAAAAGCCCAATCTATCAATTATATATAATGTAACGAAACAGCAAACAAATAATTAAATAGTAAATTGTAAACAGTTTAATTGTAAATTTTCATCATGTCTATATTCAGCAAACTATTCGGCAGAAACAAGGAGAAAGAGCAGACGAAGGCAGGCGGCATGGAGGACTTCATGCTCCTCATCCGCGTCTATTATCAGGCGGTGATGGCGGCACAGCTCGGCATCAACAACCTGGGCGCACTGCCCGACCTGCGCATCTTCAAGCAGACGTACCGCGTCACTACGCTCAACAACAAGCTCGGCATTGCCGAAAAGAAGTATTGCCGCAAGCTCATTCAGGACATCTACAAGGTCAGCGACGACTTCTTCACAGAGATCGACGGCAGCATCCGCAAGCACTGCCGCAAGATACAGGACGCCCAGAGCTACCTCATCCAGTTCCAAGGCTTCAGCCAAGAGCTGATGATGCTCATGGGGAACCTCATGCAATGGAAGATGCGGCTGCCCAGCTTCTTCCGTAGCGCACTCCGCGAGATGACGGCAAAGCAGGTTCATCAGATAATGACGAAGAACGACTGGAAGGACGAAGGCGTGCGCCGTGCCTGTGTCGCCGTGCGCAAGTACCAGAATGTCCTCGGCTATTCAGAACAGTGGATGACGGAGTACGTTCATACCATTGTTATGCTTGCAAAAAAGGAGCCAAAGAAAAATAGTGAGCAATAAACTTGCATAATGCAAAAAAAAGTACTATCTTTGCCCGCAAATTGAGTTAATTCGACATGAATAAGGAACTGAAAGACCTCATAACCCGCCTTGAAACGCGCGTCAGACAGCTCATCATGCAGCAAGCCCAGCTGCAGGAAGAGCTGGAGAAAATGCGTCGTCAACTGGGCGAAAAGGACGAGGAAATTCTCAACCTGCAGATTCAGAACGAAGAGCTCAAACAACAATACAGCCGTCTCAAGATGGCGAAATACATCGACATGGCCGACAACGATGTCAAAGACATGCGTGGCCGTATCAGAACGATGGTGCGCGATATTGACCGGTGCATCTCTATGCTTAAAGTAACACAGTAATGTGGATTAGAGATTAAGGATTAAGGATTAAAGACTTTACAATCAAAAGCAATGGATGACACCCTTTCAATAACTCTCCGATTTGGCTCATGGACGTTGCCCATGACCATCAAGCGTGACGAAGAATACATCTATCGTCAGGCCGAAAAGCTTATCAAGGAGAGATTCAGCTTCTATACAAGCACATATCCCGGACAGAACAACGAGATGTATCTGGTGATGACCATCCTCGACATTGCCGTCATGAGCAAGCGACAGGAGACGAACTACGATGCACAGCCCGTCATGGACGTCCTTCACCCGCTGCTTGCAGAAGTCGAGGCCGCACTCATCAAGAAGATGTAGGGACGCGCTGTGACGCGTCCAAGTAAGAGAGAGTAAGTGACCCCGAGTATTAACACCAAACTTTTATTTTAATGAATCCAATTATAGTAGCCGTACTGGTCGCTTTTGTGTTATTCCTTGTCCTGGTGGCAGTGTGGTACTTCGTTGCCGTGCCTGCCAAGCGCAAGGCCATCACAGAGGAAGCCAGAGAGAATGCCGAGAAAGAGGCAGAAGTCATCAAGCAGAAGAAGCTGCTTGAGGTAAAGGAGAAGTTCCTTAGCAAGCGCACAGAGCTTGAGAAGGAGGTGCGTCAGCACAACCAGCAGATACAGCAGAGCGAGAACCGCATCAAGCAGCGCGAGATGCAGCTCAACCAGAAACAGGACGAGCTGACACGCCGCAAGCAGGAAACCGACGCTCTGCGTCAGCGTATGGAGACGCAGCAGGCGTTGCTCGAGAAGAAGGAGGAGGAAGTCAATGCACGCTTCTCCGACCTCATCAACCAGGAGCGCACGAAGCTCGAAGAGATTTCCGGCTTGAGCGTGGAAGAGGCTCGCGAGCGTCTCATCGAGACGTTGAAGGACGAGGCAAAGACGAATGCCGCAGCCTACATCAACGAGATTATGGACGATGCCCGCATGACGGCCACCAAGGAGGCCAAGCGCATCATCATCCAGAGCATTCAGCGCGTGGCCACGGAAACGGCTGTCGAGAACTCCGTCACCGTGTTCCACATCGACGACAACGACGTGAAGGGACGCATCATCGGCCGTGAAGGACGCAACATCCGCGCCCTCGAGGCTGCCACAGGCGTTGAAATCGTGGTTGACGACACGCCCGAAGCCATCGTCATCTCCGCCTTCGACCCCATCCGCCGCGAGATATGCCGTCTGGCCCTCCATCAGCTTGTGACCGACGGACGCATCCATCCGGCACGCATCGAAGAGGTCGTAGCAAAGGTGAAGAAGCAGATCGACGAGGAAATCCTCGAGGTAGGCAAGCGTACCACCATCGACCTCGGCATCCACGGCCTGCACCCCGAGCTCATCCGCATCGTCGGCAAGATGAAGTACCGCAGCAGCTACGGGCAGAACCTCCTGCAACACGCCCGCGAGACCGCCAATCTCTGTGCCGTTATGGCAAGCGAACTCGGCCTCAACCCCAAGAAGGCAAAGCGTGCAGGCTTGCTTCACGACATTGGCAAGGTGCCCGACGAGGAGCCGGATCTGCCACATGCCCTCTACGGAGCCAAGCTTGCGGAGAAGTACAAGGAGAAGCCCGAGATATGCAACGCTATCGGTGCGCACCACGATGAAATGGAGATGACCACCCTCATCGCGCCCATCGTACAGGCTTGCGACGCTATCAGTGGCGCACGTCCCGGTGCCCGTCGCGAGATTGTGGAGGCATACATCAAGCGCCTGAAAGACCTGGAAGACATCGCCATGAGCCATCCGGGAGTGGTCAAGACATACGCCATCCAGGCTGGACGCGAGCTGCGCGTCATCGTCGGTGCAGACAAGATCGACGACAAGCAGACGGAACAGCTCAGCACAGAGATTGCCACCAAGATACAGAACGAGATGACGTACCCCGGACAGGTCAAGATAACCGTCATCCGCGAGACACGCTCCATCGCCTACGCAAAGTAATTCTGCCCCCATTCGCCAAGCTTCTGGTTTCCAGAAGCACTGGAGATGTTAAAAACACGGCTCGGTGCATTGCCCAACACACCGTGCCGCGTTGCCCATCGAGGCACGGTGCGTTGACAATCGCAGCACGTCGAATTTGAAAACGAACAAGGCGCATTCCTAATTTGGAGTGCGCCTTGTTCGTTTTTATACCATGAAGCTTATGCCTTCTTTTCGTTCATGGCCTCGTAGATCCTTGCGGTAATCTCGTCGCAAAGCTCGGGGTTGTCGCGCAGGACAGCCTTCGTCGCCTCCTTGCCTTGCCCGAGTTTGCTGCCGTTGTAGCTGTACCACGAGCCGCTCTTCTCGAGGACTTCGAAAGTGACGCCAAGGTCAACCACCTCACCGACGCGGCAGATGCCCTCGCCATACATGATTTCAAACTCCGCCTTGCGGAAGGGAGGAGCCACCTTGTTCTTCACCACCTTGACCTTCACGTCGTTGCCAATGATGGTGTCGCCGTCTTTGATGCTCTGGGACTTGCGTATGTCGAGGCGCACCGAAGCGTAGAACTTCAGGGCATTGCCGCCGGTGGTCGTCTCGGGGTTGCCGAACATGACGCCAATCTTTTCGCGGAGCTGGTTGATGAAGATGCAGGTAGTGTTCGTCTTGTTGATGGTTGCGGTGAGTTTCCTCAAAGCCTGGCTCATCAGACGAGCCTGCAAGCCCACCTTGTTGTCGCCCATGTCGCCCTCCAGCTCGGCCTTCGGTGTCAGGGCAGCCACAGAGTCGATGACGATGATATCCACAGCCGCACTGCGTATCAGCTGGTCGGCGATGTCAAGAGCCTGCTCGCCATTATCAGGTTGCGAAATGAGAAGGTTATCGACATCCACGCCGAGGTTGGCGGCATAGAAGCGGTCGAAGGCGTGCTCGGCATCAATGAAAGCAGCGATGCCGCCCAGCTTCTGCGCCTCCGCGATGGCATGGATGGCAAGTGTCGTCTTACCGGACGACTCCGGGCCGTATATCTCCACGATGCGCCCCCTGGGATAGCCGCCCACGCCCAGCGCATAGTCCAGGGCGATGGAACCCGACGGAATGACGTCTATGTTGTCGATTTTCTCCTCTCCGAGCTTCATAATCGACCCTTTGCCGAAGTCCTTCTCTATCTTCGCCATCGCCGCCTGCAGCGCCTTCAGCTTCTCACTCTGCTGCCCCTGGGCAGCCGTTTCGTTTTCTTTCTTTGCCATAATTACAACTTTATTTGTTAGATAATACTTAATTCCGATAATTGCTCTTTAAACTTATACACTTTCCCTATTACGTCCAAAGGCTCGTCAAGATAACTGCCCGGAGAAGTTACCCTCAACTCCTGCAACCTCGACTTTATGGCCTGCCGTGCGTATGTGAACCTCCACCGCTGGCTGTTAATTTGTGCGATGAACCAAAACAGCTCGCGAACCGTCATCCTGTACTTGGGAACAAGCACACGGACACTGCTGCCTCCGTTCCCACGGGCAAAATAGCTCCAAGGTTGCAGATATGCTGTGCCAAAGGCAGAGACAGAGATACAGCCTTCGCACAGTTCTGAATCAGGTGCCGCAATAAGCCCGACCACACCGTTTGTCCCATCACCGCTTGACACATATGGCACAATCCCGTCAGAATAGGTCTTCAAGCCTGCGGACTTTCCTGTCTTCACATCAAAGAAGTTTGCCAACTTGTCTGTCTTGCCGAGAGGAATTCTCTTTGTTTTTTCTACATCCGCAAAGCCTTCATCCAAGCTGTCAGTAATGTCAGGATAGCTTGCAACCGTTTGAAAGAGTGCCATCAAGGTCTTATTATTCTCTTTTTTCATTTGCTCAACATCCAAAGGTACCTGCGGAAGGTAAGATTGGGGGCTGTATTCTGCACCATCCCTCATTTGGGAATCCGAGATGGTAACAAAATACTTATCCTGAACGTTCTTCCCCTGTATAAAACGCAAAAAAGCATCCTTCAGTGCAGGGATTTGGCTTCCCTCACATGCTATCCGCTTTCCTTTAAGTTTCTCAAAACCATCATTCTCTATACGCCCTATGAATATACGCGATCCAACAGGCTGCGGCACATGCGCCTTCGCTATCATTATCGTGGTGATAGCAGAGGCATTGGGATAGAACAACTCGTCAGGCAATGATATCATAGCCAGAATAGTATGCTTTCTCATAAACTCTGCCCGCCACGCCGCATTCTCCTGGTCGGCAAAGACACCTGCATAAATGACACCTGCAAAAAGCCCGCCCTGAACCAATGCGTTCATCGATGCATCGATAAAATCCCTCTCCGGCTCCCCTTCCTGATGGAACGGAGGATTCAGGAATGCCCTGTGGAAACGATTGCACACACTCTCTCTTGAAACCTCATCAAGTGACGAGATATTCTCAATATGGCTCTTTCCATCTCCACGGAAGAACATATTGAGGCACGACAACGCCCAAACCGTAGGATTTGTGTCGAAGCCATAGATGCTTTCACGTATCAGCTCACGTGCTTTATCATTCAATGCTTCGTTCTTCAACTTATCGAAGGCGGCCACAAGGAAGCCACCGGTTCCACATGTAACATCAATCACGTTCTGTCCCACACTTACACCCACAAGCTCCACACAGAGACGTGTAATGTGGCGTGGAGTAAAGACTATGCCCATTGCATTGTTATCTGCACCGTAACGCAAGAAAGCCTCATAGAACATTCCTAAGAAATCGGCATCCGACTGTAGTACAGATTTCACGTTGAGCCGTTTCAAGATAGAAACTACCCTAAACACATATGGAGATAGTCTTTCAAAGTCATTCATCCCTAAGGTCAAAGCTTCTATCAGCCTCTTCCTTTTCTTTTCGCTAAAATGAGAACTCTTTACAATGGCCTGCGTCATCAGTCTATTTATGTCATCTAGTGGAGAATGTGAACCTATGATTATATCTCCAACATAAAGTGCCGTCGTAACCGCTCCCACGACTTTCGGACGAAGGGTAGGCTCTATTTTCGCCGTATGCAAGATGTCCGAAATTTCTATTGCCGCCATGACGAACTCCGCGAAACTGGGAATAGTCAGTTTCGTAGTTGCGTCATCTGCTGCAATTGCATCGATGCACTCTTGCTTGGAAGGCAAAGCAGTAAGTGGATAGCTTTTGGCAATCAAATCCTTCCATACACCATTGCACAGGAACTTTACGGCAACGATATACCCATGATCTGGTTCACCGGCAATACCGACGGCTATCTTGACAGAATAATTGCCTGCTGCGTTTATCGCTTCACAGTACTTTTCTGCTTGAGCAATTGCTTCGTCAGACTTTGCACTTTCATTTTTTGTCTCTACAACCATGACAGGCAATCCTCGCAAGCAGAAAAGGAAATCAGGACGCTTCCTCCCCAAGCCAAGATGGGGAAAGAAACTCGTCTCTTGCTCCTCCAAAATGTCGCCACCTCGCTGCGGATGAGCCGCATTCCACCCTTTTCCCTTTGCAACCTTTCGCACAAAATAACGTGCGCGGCTCTCTGCTCGTTTGGATTTCTCCGCCATAACGATAGTGTTATTAAAGTTTGTTATTCTTAATTAGGTTTCTTGGAACTAATGAGATTTAGGCTTATTGTGACTTATCAATTATCAATTGCCAATTGTCAACCTCACGCGCTGCCCGCTGTAGTCGATGGTCTGCTGTCTGCCGTCGGGAGTGACCACGGTGAACTTGCGCCTCTCTATCATGCCGGGATAAGTGCCTTTGCGCTCACCGATTGTCAGGGTATGGGTGCGCTCTGTCCAACTGATAGGGATGGTTGCATAGATGCCTTTCTCGTAGTTATAGTTGTCGCTTTCGTCTTCATAAAGCGTAAAGGTGGCGTCTGCTCCCGGATAAAGGCGAAGCTCAAGGTTGTCCCATTGTTTCTCCCCCACATATTGCACGACAGGTCCCATAGGCAGGATGCTGCCGGCACGGACGAACATCGGCACGCGGCTGAGCGCCGTCTCCAGCGTCACCGTCTGTCCGCCGGCATAACGCTTGCCCGACCAGAAGTCGTACCAATAGGCGCCCTTCGGCAAATACTTCTGGGCAGTCTTTACGGTCGTCCAATCCACACGTCCTGCCTCGCCACGGACAATCTCTTCCTCTGTATATTGAGGCTCAAGGATGGGAGCGGCAAGGATGCTGCGCCCAAACATGAACTCGTCTGTCATGTCCCAAACGCGGCGGTCTTGGGAGAAGTCGCTGAACAAGGGACGCATATAGCTCTCGTTGTTACTCGTCACCTGCCATGCCGTACTATATAAATAAGGAAGGAGCCGGTAGCGCAGGCGTATGGTCTCTTCTATGGCATCATAGACAGGCTCGCCCTTCTGCCCGAACTGCCATATCTCGCGCGGCGCATCGGCACCATGACTGCGGAACACGGGGCAGAAGAGGCCGTATTGCATCCAGCGCACATAGAGTTCCTGATACTGCGGATTACGGGGAGCAGAGGCAGGCCCTCGCGTATTGTATGCGCCGCAGAAGAAGCCGCCGATGTCGGTGTTGAAGTTAGGATTGCCCGTCAGCGAGAAGCTCAGCCCTGCCGGCACCTGCTTTCGCAGCATGTCCCAAGAGGAAGTCACATCGCCGCTCCACATGTTCGAGCCGTAATGCTGCTGCCCGGCAAAGCTGCTTCGCGTCATTATGAACACGCGCTTGTCCGACGAGACATTGCGCTGGGACTGATAGACACCACGAACCGTCTCCAGGGGGAATGCGTTGCGAAGAGAACGCCATGTGCCGCCTTCCTGCCCTGCCTTATGGGCGTATGTGGCGGGAGAGGAGTCGAAGCAGTCGGGGTCGGTGGAATCCATCCACCAGGCATCGGTCCCATAGTCATAGAGCTTCTTCAGATGCTTCCAGTAGATGGCCCTTGCCTCGGGGCTGAACGCGTCATAGACACGCACGCCGGACGGATAGTCCTTGCGCGGCGGCCAGAAGGTGAGTCCGCTCTGCGGCCACGTCTCGAAGTCGAAGAGCAGGTCCTTTTCGTCCAGCTCTTTGTAAGCCTTTGTCATGGGGCCGAAGCTTGCCCATATGCTAATCATAAAGTGTGCGCCCAGCTTGTGGACCTCGTCTATCATCCATTTGCCGTTGGAGAACTCTTCCGCGAGGAAGTCCATGGCATTCCAGAGGTAGTTCGACCCCCAGTACTGCCAGTCCTGTATGATGCCGTCGAGGGGAACACCCTGCTTGCGATACTGCTGCACGATGCCCAGCGTCTCGTTGGCCGTCTTGTAGCGTTCCTTGCTCTGCCAATAGCCGTAGGTCCACAGAGGGAACATCGGCACGTCGCCTGTGAGGTGGCGCATCTGCGCAATAACACCGTCGGCCGAGCCGCCGTACATGAAGTAGTAGTCGATGGCCTCGCCCGTTTCCGATGTCAACGACATGCCATTCTCGTCGTCGTCGAACTGCGTTGGCGAATAGTTGTCCCAGTAGATGCCCCACCCCTTGATGCTTTGGATGACGCTCTGGAAGTCTTCTGTATTCGATTGCTCCATGCGTTTGTGCTCGCCTCTCCGGTTCATCTTGCCGTTCTGAATGGTACCCAATCCATAGATGGCCTCATCCCTGTCGAGCTTGAAGACTTGGCTGACACCCTGCCCTATCGAACAACTCGACTCTTGCAGCAACACCTTGCCGTTGGCTGTCAGGAAGGTAAGGCACTTGGACGCAGGATTCAGCTTCACGGTCAGCTCTTTGCTTTTCCATGTACTGCCATTGCGCCTGACGGCCACCTCCTGCGGTTTTGCTGTCACGACAAGGCTCTTGGGCTTTTTCCCGTCCTTCGATTTAACGACATGAACGATGCCGGGGGTGACGAATTCTATCGTTGTCTCTTGCGACCATGCGAGGGTTCCACCCAGTAGGGCGGCGAAGACAAGCAGTATGCGTTTCATTGGGCAAGGGGTTTTGTGGGGTGTCTTTTAGAGTTCCAGGTCGCCGTCGTGTATCTCGTGCCAGGGGAGGCCTTGCGTGTTGAGCTGTTCCATGAAGGGATCGGGGTCGAACTCCTCGACGTTATGCACGCCGGGCTTGTTCCAAAGGCCTTTGAGGAACATCATGGCACCAATCATGGCAGGCACGCCGGTGGTGTAGCTCACGCCTTGCATACCTGTCTCCTCGTAGGCGGCTTGGTGAGAACAGTTATTATATATATAATATGTATGCTCACTCCCGCCTCTGAGGCCTCGGATGCGACATCCGATGCTTGTCTCGCCGTCGTAGTTCTCGCCGAGGTCCTGCGGGTTGGGCAGCACAGCCTTGAGGAACTGGAGGGGGACAATCTTGACGACCTCTTCGCCCGTGCCGTCTGCCTTGGGGGCCTTGTACTCGACCTCGTCGATGCGGCTCATGCCGATGTTCTGTATCACGTCAAGGTATGTGAGGTACTGCTGGCCGAAGGTCATCCAGAAACGCGCCCGCTTGATGGTGGGATAGTTGATGACGAGGGACTCTATCTCCTCGTGGTGGAGCAGGTAACTCTCCTTCGGGCCGATGCCGGGATAGGTCAGAGGCTTGTGTATCTCCATTGGCTCCGTCTCGATGTATTTACCGTTCTCCCAGTAAAGCCCCTTCTGCGTAATCTCGCGGATGTTGATTTCGGGGTTGAAGTTCGTTGCGAAAGCCTTGTGATGGTTGCCTGCGTTGCAATCCACGATGTCAAGGTACTGAATCTCGTCAAAGTGGTGCTTGGCAGCGTATGCCGTGAAGATGCTGGTCACGCCCGGGTCGAAGCCGCAACCAAGGATGGCGCAAAGCCCGGCTTTCTCAAAGCGTTCCCTGTAAGCCCACTGCCAGGAGTACTCGAAGTGCGCCTCGTCCTTCGGCTCGTAGTTGGCGGTGTCGAGGTAGTTGCACCCCGTCTGCAGGCAAGCTTCCATGATGGTGAGGTCCTGATAGGGCAAGGCGAGGTTCATCACGATGTCGGGCTTGTAGCTGCCCAGCAACTTGACAAGCTGCTCCACACTATCGGCATCCACCTGTGCGGTCTTCACCTTTGTGCCGTACTTCTTGTTGAGGACTT
>Ga0310694_10002685_pt1 | contig 17973 bp, 27 predicted proteins | sample 174DNAGHGhighgp2_FD_203884 | JGI IMG/M metagenome (GOLD analysis project Ga0310694, IMG submission 203884) | Sheep rumen microbial communities from Palmerston North, Manawatu-Wanganui, New Zealand - 1742 DNA GHGhigh gp2 (v2) (version 2) | ecosystem: Host-associated > Mammals > Digestive system... | reverse complement strand
TTCCATATAACAAATATATATCTAAATAGGGATAATTCCAAATTATTTAACTTTTATTAAGAAATTATAGGATTCGCACCAGATGATAGAATTGACCTCGCACCAAGTGATAGAAACCTCGCACCAGATGATAACTAACTATACTTAAAACTAAACTTAGAAAACTATACTTAATAGCCCCCTGGGGCTAAAAATGGGGAAAATAGGGGTATAGAGTTGATAATTTCTGTTGGAGGAGAAATTTGTGGAAGTTATGCGGGGGAGAGTAGACAGGGCGCAAGGCGCCCCCCATGCTTCGCATGGGAAAGCGATATTAGCGTGTAAAAAACTGCGTAGCAGCGCGTAAGCAACAACGCAAACGCTCTGTTAAACAGAGTGAACGGATACACAAGGCTCTTTCCGTTTGCTCATAAACAAACAACTATATGGCTATTTCATCAACGGCGCTCAGAGCGCTTGGATTCAAGAACAAAGAAGTGAGTGCAAACGCGGTAGTCCGCAAAGATGCGGGCATCAGCAAGTTTATCAACGGGGAGGTCATAACCTTCCCAGACAAGGTGGTTTTCGCTGAAAGCCGCAAGTACGCGGGAGCGTACGCGGTCTTTAGCACAGAAAATCGTCCAGTGTTCATCTCGTCTTTGGTTCGTACCATTGACCTGGTGGACAACAAAGGTGCCCATACGGGCAAGACATTCACACCAGACACGGCGTTCTACAAAGACGCCGCAGGGTGCTGGACTGCAGAAGAGTTCGCAAATTTATTGAGCGGAAAATCCCTGAAGGTTACTCTGGTAACCGTAAAGGGTGTGCCTACCTTTGAGAAGGTGGGCGAAAAGTGGAGCGTAAGCGGCTGCGAAAGTAAGGCGGTCGCTACTTTTGAATATTGTGAAAAGTAATTGACGATATAGGGGAGCACGACCTTGTAGTGTTCCCCTATTTTTTTTTCTCGCACTTTGTGCGAGTTTATGCCCCGCTTCGGCGGGTCTAAAGTGTAGCCATATGTATTCGATAAACATCTATTTACCCAGCCAGGTAATGGTTGGCATTGTTTAACTTTTTTTTAAATTTAATTTTATGTCAGTATCAACAAAAAATCTGGAGCAGCTTCTTAAAGCTGCAGGTTTGAAAAACGAAGCAGTTGCTTCGGACAATTTAGTCAACTCAAACACAGGCACTCTCTCCAACTTTGGGGTTGGTGCAGTAATCAGCATCCCAGCAGACTTTGTCTGCTATCCAAGTAAGAACAAGCAATTCAAAGGGGCATCTGCAGGAGTCACTGCAGAAGGAATGATTCTCTGGCCTAGCCAGTTAATCAAGACCCTCGCTGAATGTGAGGGAACCCAGTTCACTGGACGCGTCTTGCGTCCTAAGACCCAGCTTGCGAAAGATCTGGGGGCTGCGCCGTCTTATGAGGATGTATACAAGTGCATCCGAGGCAAAAAGCTCACGGTGCTTAATGCTCCTGAGTGTAGAGTCGCCGTCTGGAAGGACGGCAAAGTAGTGGATAACACTACTAAGGCTCTTCGCATCTTCGAGTATGCGGATGCTAACACTAAAGCAACTGAGTGTTATGAGCTGTCGTAAGACAGCTCTTATACCTGCCACATGGGAGGGTGGACTTCTCAAGTATGAGGGGTTCACCTTCCAACCGTGGAACTGGGATGGAGAAGAGGGAGACTCTGGATGGTGGCTCATAAGCTTTTGGGTAGAGGACCTCACGCGTCCAATACCGGCGAAAGTTCTTCGCTTCATTCCAGCAACCTGAAGTATATTATAGGGGAACCATACATATTAAATATAAGTTGTTAGTTCCCCTGTAATATTACTTAAAAATTTATTTTGTCCCTTCTAAATTGCTTTAATTAGAAAAGATTAAGTAAATGCTAATGTATAAGGTATATTAGCCAACGTCATCCGGAAAGACGTAAAAAAGGTACTCTGATGAGGTCCGGACGAAACATATTCTTAAGGATATGTAAGTACTAACTAAACTAAACAACTATGAGAGTATTTTTTGAGACAGCAGACGGCATACAGTTGTATGTCTCTGAATCAAATGGGCAAATAATAGCGTGTCACTCTACTAATCCTCCAGCAATACTGACAGCTTTGCGAGAGGATGCAGCAGGTGCGGATCCTATAGCTAGAGTTCTAGCTGAGGGAACCCTTAAACTTATAAGCTTAGTAGGGATTAACGTAATTGAATAGTTCATGGTGGAAACTGGAGTAACCACTTTAAATAATCTCCATTTATATTTATTTATGTCACTTGTAATACTCATAGGTGATGCTATTATGGTTTTGAAAGCAATATACTATGAGGACAAGTGACATTATTTTATTGGCTCTTTAGAGCAACTCCTCGTCAACTATCTGTATAACAGAAGTACGAGCACTCCGAACTTGCAATATGTAACGGTATAGATTCCGAGAGCTAAGGCGAAGCAAGTCAGAGGTTATAATCGTAATGAAAGTTACGTTCCACCATTGTCAGTAGGGGTGTGTGGGTAATCGGCTAGAGGAACTGTCTGTATAAGTGTATGACAAACATTTATGCACAAGTGTGTGTCTGGCGGCTCGGAAAGACGAGCTTGTTTAACAATTGGTATTCCACCGACGCCTAATGGCGTTGCTTCCGCATACCACCCTCTCGAAAGAGTAAATTAAAAAGGGTAGCTAAAAACTGCGGCGTACGTCAGAACGAAAGTTATGGTGGGTAAACGACTGATGCAACAGCTCTAGTATGCTGAGTATGTTGCTATATATGAGTGGGTTGCATACTATGCTGTGATAAGCTACAAATTCCCTAATTATCACCGTGTAAATGAGGCTAGCCACCTCTACGTATTACAGGCATCAGTTGGCGACTGTATAGTTCTTGTAGGTTCTTAATGCGTAATGAAGAAATAGAACCTATGGTGTGGAGATTTGAGAATGACCACCGAAAGAGTACCTGAAAGCTCTTTATTTTTTTTTTGTATAACAACTAAAACAAACAACATTATGATAATACTAAAGGTACAATCAAGAGTTCTTAATGTCGCATTGCAGGATACAGAAATGCGTATGTTGAAAATGTATCTTAGTTCTTACAAAAGAACTGTAGATAATTGTTTCATATGTCAGGAGGTTGACTCTGATAAAGGACTTGTTCCAGAAATCAAACTATCTTTATTTGATTACACGTTTAATGAGCGTGAGTCAGATAAGATATGGCAACTCGCTAAAAGTCTCCTTGGTAAGGAGATAATAGATCTGCAAATTGTTAAAAGAGTAGAACTATGAAACTTTTAAAGATAATACATAACGAAGGTGCGGAACCTGATGATATCCAGACTTATGTTTGGAAGGAGGGGACTGAGGAGGAACTTAGACCAGTCGCTAAAAGGCTGGTCGAGTATCTCCTTCCCGTCTTTGAGGGGTTAACTCTTATAGCAGCTGGGTTTACTGAGGAAGGTAAGCCATTTAAAACATTTGCAAATGGGCTGTCCAATTCAGCCTATTGGGTAAGAGTAACAGTGGCCGAATAAGATTCGGAGTTGATTAGGTTAGTCAACTTGGCAACAGAATATATATAACCTACCTAACTCAGCAGGGTTAAAGTTGAGCGGCACTGGGAAAGACTAGAAACTAATTAATACAAACAACATGGCAACAATTACAAAGATTAAAAGTATTAACTTCAATCCACTGTTCTTTGAAGAGGAGAACAGTTCTTTAGTAGAATGGGTTATTAGGTATGGCGAAAAGTCATATTGTACTCTAACTACGAATGTGGTTAGGGTAGAACTCTGCTTGAATCAGTATGGTGTATTTATCCATCGTTTCTACATACTGAATAAGGAAGGTAAGACTATTTATAAAACTTCTTCTTGTGAAGAGTGTGCAGAGTATTTGAATGAGCATAAGAAGGAGCTTATCTTAGATACTCTTATTAACCTTTCTAAATTGGACGAGAGGACTTTAGAATTGATCAAAGCCGTAGGTCTTTATGAGGAAGGAGGTGCCCAATGAAATATAATAAAAATCATTGTACTTCTTCTGTTAGAGGTGTTAAAAAGGTGGGCCAGTTAGAATACATTCTGACTGGCACTCATGCCTTCCAATGGACTATCAACATCCTTTTCCGACAGAAGGTAATAAGATCAACCACGTTTCCAAATCGTATAGCAGCTATGCGTGAGTGGGGATTGATTCACATTTAATCCTATCTAATCCTATCTAAAGTATAGTCTTCAGACTATGATAAAAGAAGATGTCTTTAGAAGGTCTCATAATAGGTACTGTCATAGCAGTTGTAAGCCTAAAGATTAAAACTCAATATAAAACATTGGAAGTTAAGTTGTTGTAAGGTGTAGAGGAGTTCGAGTCCCTCTAGACGTCTTGTCAATAACTGCAGATAAATTGATGAGGCTAATCTATGGTAGGCGCATCAAACTTGTGGTAGTTGAAATGCTATTACGGGGTACAATTTAATTTTCCAATTCCCAAGATGTTGAGGGCGCCAGTTTTTCTTATTCACTACTTATCACAAAGGTGAAAATGCGATTACATCAAAGAATAATATAATGGTAAATGTGATAAACCATTATGGCGAATAAGTTTTAGGCGTAAAACACAAAATAAAAACAATATGGATTATAAAACATTTAGGGCAACTGCCCTCAAGTATAATCTACTCGGCGAGGCTGAGTATTTAGTGAGGCGATATGGTATGTCTTATGAGGAGGCACTCTCTGAATTAGACATATTATAAGTTGTTTGTTTATTTAGTTGGATCCCTCTCAGTGAAATATCTGAGAGGGATTTTATTTAAACAAACAGTATATAATATAAGAAAGGGTGAAGCTTGAAACCGGGAGATAATACAATAACTGGGCCTGTAAGGTATATGTGAGTATTAATAAAGTAGAGATGAATCCGCTCGAAGCCACCCTTTCTTTTTCTTTTGAATTAATCAATTTAAATAAATAAACATGAGAACATTTTGTCTTTTATCGTTGCTTGCAGCTGCAGTTTTCTTTGGTGTATTATGTATACACCTAGCTTGTCAGGGATTAGTTTTCGTAAGTATCCTTTCGGCTCTTATGGGATTAGCAATGGCGTTCATAGCTCATTCAGTATCTAGAGTATGAAAAAGTTTTTATTGTTTTTTATATGTGCTTGGACTCTCCCTTTCTCGTTTGCCTTTGGAGAGCCCGTATTATATGCAGAGTCGGAGCAATCCGACTCTGTGTATATACAAATCCAGGATGCGGATCAGACACTGTATATCGACGACACTGAGTTTGCAATTACAGATATTCATGAGAGAAAGCGTGTGATGATCTTAACACTGCAAGGTAGAAGAGGTAATCTATTCACTATTTGTATAGTACATATACATGGTAGGGAATATTTTATTTATTGTGATGAATGGTGTTGGGGAAAGTTTGTATACCGGTTTGATTAGTAAAAATATTTTATTATATTAGCAGTAATAATAATTAAAGTATTTTTATATGGCAAATCCTAAGAAAATTCTAGACGCTTTAAGAAAGCTATACCAAGAGGGAAAATAGTTGTCTCTCTTTAAAGAGGAGCCAGCCGTTATTGGGCCAAAGGTTTCTAAAACTAAATTGGTACCTAAGAAAGCAGCACCTAAAACTCCAGCTAAAGATGTTAAACCTATCTTAAATACTTAGCAGTATAGATAGGAAGAGTTACAGTTTCCAGAAAGAACTCCAGAGCTAACAGAGGATGAGATACTTAAACAAAAGTTAGATGATCTTTATAATGATCCTTCAAAAGATTGGAGAGATAATTATGATTATTGGTGGCAATGGTTTAACAATCAATAAGTATGGCAAAACAAAGAACTTGGTCCGATGAATAGCTAATAGAGGCTGTTAAAAATAATATATCTTTAGCAGGAGTTCTAAAAGAACTGGGACTTAAAGTAGCTGGAGGAACTAAAGCTTCTATTAAAAAGCGTATAGAAGAATTGAATCTAGATACTTCTCATATGAAAGGATAGGGGTGGAATGTAGGTATGAAGTTTCAACCTAATCAAGCAACTCCTCTTTCTAAAATCTTAGTAAAGGGAAGTACTTATACATCTTCTAAACTATCATAGAGATTATTAAAAGAGGGAGTTAAAGAACGTAAATGTGAACGGTGTGGAAGAACAGAATGGGAAGGCGAACCTATTCCAATTGAACTTCATCATATTAATGGCGATCATTATGATCATAGAATAGAGAACTTATAGTTTCTATGTCCTAACTGTCACGCGTTAACGGAGAATTACAAACGTAAGAAACAGCATTTACTTAGTTCAAGCCAGGCTTGAATAGTTTGAATTATCTAAAAGATTTTTCAAACAACTTATAGGGAGCTGATTACTCTCTATAGGTGCGGAATGTAAACATTCCATATGTTTAAACAGCGAAAAGAAATCAGTATCGGAATAATAAATTTTATTTCCAATACTGATTTCTTTTTTGTTTAGAAATATTTATTAATATAATTGTATACTTAATAAGCAGTCATGGCGGAATTGGCAGACGCACAGGACTTAGAAATTTGAGTGGCAAGGCACGAAAGTCCTTGTTAGAATCTCCTAAATTCGGCGAAGATCCTTTATCTTAGGCTAAAATAAGATGATACTATTATAGTATTAACCTAAGGTATCTGTAAATAACCCATTAAGAGAAGGATATGGGTGCCTTCGCAGCACTAACCAATAATGTGTAGGACAACACCGAGCGAAAATAAAGTTCTATCGGCTGAGTAGCGGATAGATTAAAGATAGGAAGACTTGGCTTTATAATCGTGTAGAGACTGAATGGGAGATACCTAAGTTGGAATTAGATAATATAGATGAGGATTACAGATTAATGTTGTATGATAAGAACTAGCTAAACTCATAGTGTACATAGAGTGCTAAGTTATTCACCGAATCTAGTAATCAAATAGACTATATTTACATCTTACTTCGAAGAGTTCCAATATGGTAAAGAGACAGTGAGGTTTAACCTCCGCCAATATTAACTACAATAAATAATACGTTATGTATGTGGAGTGTGTGATAATTAGTGATAAGCGCACCGCCCGTCAAAAAAGAGAAGTAACGTATTCACTATTATTTGTAGACACTTTGGTGCCAGACCACAACAAACAATCAAGTATGGGTAGCTTATATAAAGCAACTATCTGAGTAGAGATAGTAGTTCTGTAGTGAGATTCTACAGTCAGGTTCGCCAACAGTAATATACTGAATGATTGTTTGGCTATGGTAACATAGAGTGGTAAGAAAATCCTGAGGGTAGAAATACCCGTGTGGGTTCAAGTCCCACTGGCTGTACTATTTTGCTGTCATCGTCTAATAGTTAAGATCTCTGGATGCATACAGAGCAATGCAGGTTAGAATCCTGCTGGCAGTACGATTTTTGTACCATGTTATTACTCACATGGGGGAAAGAAGAAGTAATTAAGTGAGTGAAAGGCTCACAGCATTGTGGGGTGGTAGCAGTGGTAGCTCGCCAGGCTCATAACCTGGAGGTCAGCGGTTCGATCCCGCTCCCCGCAACTTAATATTTAGTATCCCAATGTAATATGCAATGATTTAAAGTCTCATGCCGAGACATAGAAGAACATTGGGATTAATTACTGATAACCGTGATTACTGCAATAATTGTGGGAAACAGTAGGGCTGTTGCAGCAGCTGGTCAGTGCGGGCCGGAGTGAATTATAGGGGTGTCCCCTGTGATTCACTCTTAATTATTATTTTAAATTACAAATATCTTAGATGGGAATTAGTTAAATAAGATTATTATTAGAAGAAGCAATCTAATAGTAATTGGATTAACTAATAAGGTAGCTTGATTGCTTGAGTCTTTCCATCACTCCAACATGAAGAACAAGGAAGATCCCTAAGACCTTCCTTCTTACTGGATAATGCGTTAGCATGAAAGCAGGTTCGTTGGAGAGGGTATAGGTTGGGAGACTAACCTATACTCACATTTAAGGCATGTGTAATTTAATGTAGATAGTTGTGAGTTAGTTGCAAATAACCATAATGATACTACATTAGATTATAAATTTACCATGCGTCATTTTATAGAGTCTACAAGTTAAGTAGGCATGTGTGGAATTTGTAAATTATAACACACATAACTTCAATGCATAATATGGATTATATGCATGCTCTACTGCGGAAGTTTAAAAGGAATAGGTACCTTCCTAAATTTTATGCAGTTCTTGGTTCCATAGCTCAGTTGGTTAGAGCATCTGACTGTTAATCAGAGGGTCGTAGGTTCAAGTCCTACTGGTACCGCAATATATAGTACGGCTAAGATGTATGTTAGCTACAAATAACGTAGCATCGAGCTATTGTATTATGTATTCGTGATCGTTGTAGCGATAGGCGTTATGTATAGTGGTGTTTGGTAGCACGGCAACCCGTAGTAGGTGTAATGCTGAACCGGGTTGCAGGAGTGGGTTCGATTCCCACCTATACCACTACTTAATTAATTAATATAATAAGCAATGTTTAAGCCAAGGAAAATTAAAATAAAAATAACAAAGGAGGATTTAAAGAAAGCTTCTTTTAAATCCGCATTAAAAAGAAATTGTAAAACAATCTATAATGTAATATGGAAAGAATTAGAGAACTCTATTACAACATCACAACCTTCTTCCGAAACTTAAAATTGTTTTGGAAAGTTCTACGAACATATCATTGGTGGGATTATCAGTATGTAATCAACGCTAACATTGTTATGTTTAGAGACATGGCAGAACACTTTGAGAAAGAAGGTACTCACATTAGTAATCAGAAAGTAGCTGACAATATAAAAGAACTTGTCAAACTATTAGAGAAGGATATCGAAGCTGAAGCTTATGAAGAATGTAAATCTATAGAAGATCTTAATGAAAGAAACTTTCAAGAAAGCTTAATAATAGATGAGCATAAGGATAAGATTGTTCGATTACTTTTTGGACCTACTTATGGAGAACAACAAATACAACGAGCACGAATGAGATACGCTGTAGAACATGGCATGTCTCAAGAGGAAGCTATATTAAAATACATTGATTACTCTGGAATAGAGAATTGGTGGGATTAATAATTATAAATAATTATATTATGGAAACAGATATTATAGGACAAGATGTTCTTATCAAAGATTTGTCTCGTATCTTTGAGATCTTTAAAGCAAGTGACTGTGAGTTAAGACCTCATTTTATTCTTACGGGAGAGTCTGGTAGTGGAAAAAGTTTTACTATTAAAACACTGTGTGATGTCTTTGAATTGGATTATTTGGAAGTAAATGCTGCTCAAATTACTAAGGAAGGAACCGCAGGAAATTCTATTAGTAAAGCATTGTCTCCACTTTTAAGAAGTGGAAATACTCCAACTATTGTTTTCGTAGATGAATTTGATAAGCTATTTATCTCTGGCAATTCAAATTCTCAGTTAGCTTCAGAATCTACTACAGAAGTTCAGAATGAATTTCTGAAAATACTAGAGTCTGAAACTACTAGTGTCTATGATAATTACGGTAAGTATGCTAATGCTTTATTAAAGAATACTCTCTTTGTATTTGCAGGAGCATTCAATAATGAACCTGATATTACTTTGGATAGACTAAGAGACTTCGGAGTAAAGACAGAATTTCTAGGAAGAGTTGGTCTTGTATATAATACACAACCACTATCTTTAGATAGTCTCTTTATAATTCTAGAGAAGAGTACTCTACTTAAAAAGTATCTTAGCTTATTCCCAGAAGTTAAAAGTGCAGATGTAATTAATACTATTAAAGAAATCTTAACAGAAACTTTTGCTAATAATACTTTAGGAGCAAGAAGTGTTAATACTTTAATTCATCAGTACTTTATAAAAGGCGGCAAACTTCGGAATAAAGAAGTCAAAGAAATAACTTTCCAGAAAAAATTAAGTTTTAACTAACATATTTCTTTAGGTACTTTCTTTATAAAAGAAAACTCTCGTGCACCCATAGGCTATATGCTTATGGACTGCACGTTAAAAGGTTTATAATCCTCTTCGGGTAGGGTAAAGCAGATCCTGCGAGTTGAATTATGTTCAAAAACATTTATTGTTTTTATATAGATAAATCTTAATTAAGAATCATTCCCTCACCTAGCAGTATGTTTCCTCTGTATAGGTTAATAAAGGCTAATGGTTAAAATCTATGGAGTACTGAAGTACTATATACGGAAACCAAAATAGATACATATCTTAATTAGAATCTATAAAATTAAACTTAGTTCAGAAGCACCTATTGCTTTAGTATAGGTAAACCTTCTTATCAGCGAGAATGCTTAGGCAAGCTCAATGATTTGTAAAGCTGCAAAGCCAGGTAGAGGAAGTCCTGGCAAACATAAATTAAACCAAGGAATGCGTGGGAGGGAAGTTTATTCAATTATCGGTGTAGGAGTAAACGAAGGTGCATAGCTGTCCAACCGTTGTAGACAGCATGTGTGTAGGTTTAATTACTGGAATATGGTGTAATGGCAGCACTAGAGATTTTGGTTCTCTCAGTTTAGGTTCAAATCCTAATATTCCAACTAAGATATTGCAACGCTGAGACCAACGTGACCTCGTGGGGATGGCCTCCCAAATTTGTGTCGCCAGTCAGTTACAGCATGTGTACTATATGCTGAAGGGATAAAACTTTAGACACCCTTTGTTTAATCGATATGGAAACAATCGAGGAAGAGTTTGTAATATCTATCTTATTATTAATAAATATAATATTTATAGCAATCGTCACACCAGAGATGGTACTGACCTAGCCTTAGTAGAGTTGGTAGACTTTTGCGCAAAAATAACCTAACTCCCCGGCTAAGAACCTATAATCAACGTGCACTTCAAGAAAGGTTCTTCATAAGCTTTATCCCGAACTCTATAGGGAGAGATGGAGAAGTGATTGCTATAAATATTGTATTTAAAAACAGTATTATGATTTTATGACTTTGGTGATGATACTATATACACCTACATGTAAGGTATCTGAAAGCAGAAATGCAAAGTCGAAGTCGAAGATGGTGTTCATGGCTGAGGTAATGGCGGTATTTAGGTTAGAATCCTAAATCAAATCATAAAATCATAAATATATTGATTTTTAGTTCGGGTAATTGCCAGAACGATCAATACCCTAAACAAGAAGTATAACATGGGGATGTTACAGGAGCAGCTGCCTCTAAAAGTTCTTGTGCTGTAGGCTGCTATTAGTATTGATCGTTTTGGTATCCCACGGAAATCAAAGACATTTAATCTCCTAAAATCTGCGATGCTAAAGCGGAGCGAAAATGAGAATAGAATGAAAAGCAAGTGTAAGCAGAAGCAATTGCCTCCTTACAGACTCCTTTAATTCTTTATATGATGCTTATTGGTGGCAATTCGTAAGTATCATTTATTCTCATAACCGTACGAGGTCAAAAGGAGATACCTAAGTTGGAATTAAAATCAACCAGAGCTGTAGTAGTAAAGCTCATTAAACACTTGCCTGAAACAGGGTGTTGATTTTTACTTGCAAGAATTTCAACTTAGTTAAGTCAATTCAGATCACTTACAAAGAGTGCCTTCAATATATAGTTTTCAATCGCCTGCCAACTGATATGGTAGGAAAGAGGGAAATAGGATAGGTTCTTTGATTATGATAACATGAATCGGCAATACATGATATTCATGGGTTCGAGTTACCTGTGAGTATCATGCAGACCTCAATCGGTTCTTGTAGCTCAGTAGGTAGAGCACCACCCTTTTAAGGTGGGTGTCATGGGTTCGAGTCCCATCGGGAACACAATGGTCCATTCGTCTATCGGTTAGGACGAGAGATTTTCATTCTCTAAAGAGCAGTTCGACTCTGCTATGGACTACATAAGCCCGAAGTACAAGGGATCGAAGATGGGAATTGCCTCTTATAGTAGCGTATAATGCACACTATTCCTCCGAATCGTAAGTCGGCACAGTTTGTTAGATCTGGGGTTAATCTAAAATCTAATAGGAGAGAGCAACCTACAAGGAGTAGGGACTGCCTGCTAAGCAGATCGTTCATGTATGTGAATCAGGATCGTAACCTGGACTCTCCACTAGGTAGTTAAAGTAGAGATTGAAAAACGTCGACTAAGTAAATCTTGAAATGGCTATTGAGCATAGCAAATAATACTCGCGTAAAAATTGCTATGTGTGATATGGTGTAACGGCAACACAGCCTTCTGATAAAAGGCAACTCCTGGTTCGACTCCAGGTATCACAACAAAACATTTTAATATAAATTAAAATATATAATTATGGATAATAAACATTGTAAATCAACAGATCCTATGTATATAAAGATAAATGCTTATGGAAACACAGTAACATGGAAATCTTCACATAGTGGTGTTACTATCTCAGATATGTTTGATACATTTAAAGGCTTATTGATTACAATAGGATTTAATGAGTGTATTGTTAATCAATGTATTATTGATATGGCAGATGAGATAAGAGAAGAAAAAGCGTTAGAGAACGAACAGGAAGAAGAAGTATTCTAATTATTAATTTATAAATTTAATTACACAATGAAGAAAAGTATTGTATTAATTTTGGCGAGTCTTATAACTATTATGTTATCATGTACCGGGGGGGGGAAGAATAATTTGGTAAGATATGATGAACCAAATCCTTCTTATACTCGCAGTAAAGGTGTTGTATTATTTACAGACTCTATTAAACGAACAATTCAAAGCAACTATTTAGAAGATGGTTCTATAAAAGAATCTATTACAACGAATTGTTATTTCAAAATTTCTAAAAATCTCTTGCCCTTTATATATGGGAAATGTAAGATCCAAGATCCATATATTGAGTATACTTCTTATATTTTAAATTCAGATAGTGTTACTTATAAAGGTGTGAAGACTACGTATTTAACTGTTAATCTAGAATTGGATACTATAAATAATATAGTAAAAACACATACTGTAAATACTATACATGGTTCACAATTTCGTGTTAATAAACAGTTACCATTATATACATTTCAAAAAGCAAACTTGAAGTTTATAGTTATGTACAATTAAATGTTATATAAAGTAGACTCATTTAATTTATAATTTTAAAGTTTCTTTCTTAAATCTCTATTGGATTTAAACCAATGGAGGTTTAAGATATTGCACCTATGGCGGAATAGGCATACGCGTCTGACTTAGGATCAGATTTTTACAGGTTCGAGTCCTGTTAGGTGTACAAACATTTAAACATTTATAATATGGAAGATTATTTATACGAAGTAACCTTTAACTCTGATAATGCTACTGATACATTATTAGTACGAGCTGGATCTAAAACAGAAGCTATTCATAGAGGAATTCTTAGATATAATAAGGAGTACTCTAATGTGGATGCTGTACTTACATCAAGGCATAATGCCACTATGAGTAGGTACTTAGATTGGCTAGATAAAAAGACTTTATTAACCAATTAAAAACACAAGACAATGAAGAAATTAATTTGTTTACTTGTCCTATTTATTGGGACACTATCAGCCTTTGCTGAAACTTATATCTGGCAAGCGTATGCTTTCTGTACTAGAGACAATACTACTATGCAATATAGTAAGTGGGAACCTAGTGCAGTCACAGGAAAGATAATATTGAACGGAGATAATGGAGCCTTCTTTATTTATACAGAAGAGCCTCAACAATATACTGTAATATCTTATAGACAAACAGACTCTGGGATATTTATGTATTGTAATGATGTACTAGGTAATAAATGCCAAGTACGTTTTATAGTAGATTCATCAGAACGAATACATTTATATGTAGATTACTCTGATGTATCCTGGGGCTATCTAATTAGAGTTCAATAATTTTTTCATATTCATTTTGTTTTTGTGTTTCTAAAGGCCTGACAATTCCGTCGGGCCTTTAGTTTTTTACACAAGACTTTAATACTTACGACTATGCCAAATTGGGTTTATATACAAATACAAATAACTACATCAGATAAATCTAGATTAGAGAGATTCAAAGATAAGGAGCGAATGACTATGAGAGAAATCATAGGAACTACTTTACCCGATATCTACAATATAGATACTACTAATGCCCCTCGTAGTCGTGATGCTATCTGGTATATATTTGATGATATACCTGAAGGAAAGAAAGCGGGGGAACCTAGATTTAATTCCGACGAAGAGTATGAAGAATATCTAAAAGAGTACAATGAAGCCAAGAGAATTCAACAAGAGACTTATGGTATTATAGGTTGGTATAATTATAATTGTGCTACTTTAGGAACTAAATGGGATAGGCTTGCTGATATTAGTGTAACTGAAAATGATTTCGGTGGTACTATAGATATATATCTTGAAACAGCTTGGTCGTTCCCAGATCCTTGGTATGCGGATTTAGTAAACCTATATGAAGATGATTGGAATGTTGAGTGTACTGCTAGAGAAGAATCAGGAGCTTTCAATATTCGTTTTCATAATCTAGAACTTATGGATTCATGGGATGAGTACGAAGCTCCAGATGGATCTTGGGTAAATATCTACGATAGACTAGATGGAAATAATTTATCTGCAGTAGAGATTGACCAACAGAAGGAATTGTATCATATTCCAATAGAGTAAGCTATAAAATATCTTTATAAATACATCTAATAGATAAAATAAATTTTTCTTGTTATAATTAAATTTAATTTATATATTAGTATACAATGTTAATATTGCGAGAGGGGTTCACCCATCGTTAATAGGAGGGCGACAGAATGCTCTTTGCTAAAACAGAGTGTATTTATAATAGACACTGAAACTTTGAGTGAGTATCACTATGGGTAAGATCCTATTAGTCAGATGCTCTATTGTAGTACTAGCCTCGGCAGACGTGCCGGGGCTTTTTTATTTTATACCAATATGTTACACAAACTTACACATGATATATTAGTTGAGAATGACTTCACTAGTGTAGGAGAATTTCCTTTTGGAGATGAAGGACTAGCATATACTAGAACTTATAAGAACTACACTATTATAGTAGACAATAGTACAGAATCAACTAAGGTAACTTTATTGTGTCCAACAACTTCTTCAGGAGTATATACTACACACACTCAATCTATAGATACTGTAGAAGATTTTAATCGCATGATGGTTGCCCATAATGTATCATTTAATTTATCTGTATCAGATAAGTTTGATGATATATATATGTATTTATTGGAGGCCATTGATAAAAACATGCGATCTATAAAGTTCTTTCCTAAGGCATGTCACACTTTATATTTTATGGTAGATGAATATCTATATAGATGTAGAGAGACTGACTACAGTACCTGTAAACTAGGAGAGGATAAACTGTCTTTTGCATATGTAGATCCAGAGACTAAGGAGACTGTTGAGTTGTTTGGCACAAATGACTTTGAAACGTATTTTACTTTTATTACAAATTATTTTAAACACACATTTTGATTATGAGAATTTCAACAGGAAAAAGCTACGACGTTGATGTATTCGACGCGGCTAACAATTTAGTTACAACAGTGTATGGTATTACAGGATGTACTTCCATACAACAAGTTATCAAACAAGCAACTTCTAAGACTTACGTGAAAGTAGCTTATGTAGCAATCTATTGCTGCGAAGATATGACTAAGAAAGAGAAGTATTCTATTGTAGGACGTAAGCTTAAGTAATATGAATTTATCAGAACTTGTAGATAAAATCAATAATGGTGAGCCTCTTCCCCAATTAAATAGGGAAGAGTTCACCAACATGTTAAAACAAGTAATGGAATTCTTAGGATGTACTGGAACAGCTACTAGTAAAGAGACAACTGACTTTATGAATAATATTCTAGCAGACTTTAGTGATAAAGAGTTAGATACATTTATAGAGTGTAATGAACTTATCTCTAAGATACAGGATCAGAAGAGTGTAACTATGATACTAGTGGGATTGCTTATACAAAGAATGCCAGTTACTTACTATTACGAACTTTCAGGACTTCTGGAGAAATGGACAGAGGCTGAATTAAAAACGTTATAATATGACAACACTGATATCTTTTATAATACTATCAATAGCAGCTATAATAGCTTACCAACTTATAGTATCTTATGTAAAGTACTACGATAAGCTGAAGGCTTTTGCTAATATAAAATTACGAAATGTAAAGATTATAATAGCATTGGCTCTATCTGCTTTGGTATGTATAACTCTTTATGTAGTATACTTAATTACTTTAAGCAACCATTATTCTACTCCGACAATTGTACAAGATACTACTACAGTATCTGCGCCATCTATTGTATTAAGTAATATAGAAAAGACTGATATATTAATAGATGCTATTGCAGAAGTAGAGTCGGGCGATAATACTGCAGCTAAGTCTGTGGTATCTTCTGCTGCAGGACATCTGCAAATAACTAAGGCTTGTCTTGATGAGGCTAATAAAATTGTGGGCGAACAGAAATATAGTTATGCAGATAGACATTCTAGGAAAGAGGCAGTAGAAGTATTTAAACTTATACAAGCTAAGTATAATCCAAAGGGCGATATTGAAAAAGCAATTAGACTTTGGAATGGAGGCCCTGGATATACTACAGCAGGAACGCAGGCTTATTACGTAAAGGTTCGCAGAGTATATAATAGAATGATTGATGAGCGTTTGGAGAAAATTATTAGGGAGTATAAATCTTTAGAGTTAACTGATTCAATTCAATAATGTACTACTATTTCCAACCTAATTCTAAAGATCGCAATAATGAAATAGGGGATTGTGTAATTCGAGCTATATGTAAGGTCTCTGGAAAGTCTTGGAAAGAAGTATTCGATGCTTTGTGTATAATAGCTAGGGCTAGACAATCTCTCCCTAATTATTCAGATGTATTTTCACAATACTTAGAATCCTTTGGGTATAAACATAAAGTAGTAAAGAAGAAACTTACTGTTAAGTATGCTTCTTTATTATCTAAATCTAACAAACGATTAGTAATGAGGTGTGAAGGACATCTTGTTGCAGCAATCGACGGAGATTATTATGACACATGGGATTCTGGAAAAAAGGTTGTGAAAGAAATTTGGATATGTGATAATAAATAAATATACTTGTATTGAAAATTTAAAGACCTCCAAATTTTAAAAGCTAACGACTGGCTTATAGTCGGTGACTTCTTAGGATTTGTTCAACATGCAAACGAATCTAGGTAAGAGCATACCTACGCCGAGAGGATAAACCATGCCACAAGATTAACTTATTGTTTAATGACAGGGAGGAGCTGGGTCTCCTCCCTTAACTTTTAAAACTATGGCACTGATAATACAAGTCATAATATGGACTACTGCAATCGTATTAGGATTGCTATACATATTAATAGGCAGTATTTATCCGGAGGTATATTTTGATGAAGATGAAGTCCCAATTTATAAGAAAGTTTTGGTGGGCACCTTCTGGTTATTCATAGAAATGTACCATCGAATAAATGCTTTTATAGATTATATAAAACATTAGATTTATTTTATTAAAAATTAAACGTATTAAAAATGAAAAAGCTTTTTGTATTCGCCGCAGTTATTGCAGCATTGTGTTCTTCATGTAGCAAAGGTTCTACTGAAACAAATTCAGATTCAGTTATTGTAGATACTGTCATTGTAGACAGTGCAACAGTAGATACCTCAGCGGTGGATTCACTTTGATAAATAGAGCCTCAACCAAAAACTGGTTGGGGCTTTATTGTTTTTATACATTTAGTTTAATAATTTAAATCTATAAATCGTGGAGATTAGAAGCAAATAAATGTAGAAATAACCTCCATGGAAATTTCTGGTGACCACGGCCTCGCCCAATTCATCAGCCATAACACAGCACAACAAAAAATTTAAAAGAAATAAAAATAAGTATGAAGACATTAGTATTAGGAGATATTCATGGTCATACTAGTTGGCAAGATATTGTTAAGAAAGAAGCTGCAGATCA
>Ga0310694_10002684_pt1 | contig 17976 bp, 13 predicted proteins | sample 174DNAGHGhighgp2_FD_203884 | JGI IMG/M metagenome (GOLD analysis project Ga0310694, IMG submission 203884) | Sheep rumen microbial communities from Palmerston North, Manawatu-Wanganui, New Zealand - 1742 DNA GHGhigh gp2 (v2) (version 2) | ecosystem: Host-associated > Mammals > Digestive system... | reverse complement strand
GCGCAGACCCGGAGGAACTGCCCGAGCACCTCAGGCAGTACCTGATCTGACCCGCCTGCTTTTTTCGGGCACCGGTATCTTGCAGAGGCGGAAAACGCCTCTTTTTTCGAAATCTGTTTACCAAGGAGAGATGCATATGTCGTTTTTTTCCACCCGCGGCGAAAGCTGCGTCACGGCCAGCCAGGCCATTCTCCGGGGAATCGCGCCGGACGGCGGCCTGTACGTGCCGGCGATGATCCCGGCAGTCTCCCCTGAAAGGCTGACGAAGCTGACCGAAATGAGCTACGGGGAGCGCGCGGTGGCAGTGCTCAAACGTTTCCTGGAGGATTATTCACTGCGGGAGATCGAGGATGCGGTGCGCGATGCGTACAGCACGGAGCGCTTTACCCACCCGGAGGTTGCCCCTGTCCGGAAGCTTGACCAGGGAACGTGGGCGCTGGAACTGTTCCACGGGCCGACGCTGGCTTTCAAGGATTTCGCGCTCCAGCTCCTGCCGCACCTGCTGAGGATGGCCGCAGAGAAGAACGGCGAAACGCGCGAGGTATGCATCCTGGTCGCCACCAGCGGCGATACGGGAAAAGCCGCCCTGGAGGGATTCCGGGACGTGCCGGGAACGAGCTGCACGGTGTTTTACCCCCTGGACGGGGTCAGCGACGTGCAGAAGCTGCAGATGGTCACCACGGGCGGGAACAATACCCATGTCATTGCTGTGCACGGCAACTTTGACGATGCGCAGACAGGCGTCAAGGAGCTCTTCGCTTCCGAAGCGTTCCGCCAGGAGATGGCCATGGCGGGGAAGACGCTTTCTTCCGCCAACAGCATCAACCTCGGGCGCCTGGTGCCCCAGGTGGTATACTATTTCTCCGCGTATGCGGACCTGCTGAAGGCGCATGCCATCGCTCCCGGGGATCCGGTGAACTTCTGCGTGCCCACGGGCAATTTCGGCGATATCCTCGCCGCTTACTACGCCCGGATGATGGGCCTGCCGGTCAGCAAACTGATCTGCGCGAGCAACCGGAACAATGTACTGACGGACTTCTTCCGTTCAGGCACCTATTCCACCCACCGCATGTTCTTTAAAACGATGAGCCCGAGCATGGATATCCTGGTGTCCTCGAACCTGGAACGCCTTCTGTATGAAGCGGCTGACCGGGACGGAAACCTGATCCGCACCTGGATGGGGCAGCTGAAGGAATGCGGCAGCTACTGCATCGGCGCGCAGCGGACGGAGTGGCTGCAGGATATGTTCTGGGCCGATTGCGCGGACGACAAGGACACCCTGGCGGAAATCCGGAAGCGCTGGGAGCAGGACAGGTACCTGCTTGACCCGCATACGGCGGTGGGCAGCCATGTGCTGCGCCAGTACAGGCTGGCCACGGGGGACGATACACCTGCCGTCGTCGTGGCGACGGCGAGCCCCTACAAGTTCTCGGCGGACGTGCTGAGCGCCCTGACCGGCGGCAATGCAGGCGGGGATCCCTTTAAAGCCAGCGAAGAACTGGAGCGGATCACCGGCATCCCGATGCCGGAGCAGGTGAAGAAGCTGCGCGAACTGCCGGTGCGCCATACCGCGGAATGCGACAGGGATAAGATGGGCGAAGCGGTGATCAGGGCGTTCACCTGATACAGCACCGCAGTGACTGATAACGGGCTGCCGGGAGCAGGATCCGGGGAAGGCTCCGCTGCTCCATAAGTGCCAAAAATTGCCATGACAGTGCTTCTGCACTGTCTTTTTTTGCAGTTGTACAGACAGAAATTGCGAATCCGGACGCCGCTGGTACATTTTCATTTTACTTTGTTTCAAATTGATACCCATTTGCTAAAACGGGTGGAAATCGCTCCAGATGTATGCTAACATGTGTACTGATTTCGGACCGTTATACATTATTCTGTTTTCAATGCGGGGATCCGCATGAAATAATTTAATAAAAGGAGAGTGTCCCTATGAAGAAGTTCCTGTCCCTGGTAATCGCGGCCGTGATGCTGCTCGGTATCGCCGGCATCGCCGCTGCCGATGTCCCCAACGCTGAAAAGCCCGTGATCTGGTACAACCGTCAGCCGTCCAACAGCACGACGGGTGAACTGGACAAAGACGCCCTGACCTTCAACGCGAAGACCTATTACGTCGGTTTCGACGCCAAGCAGGGCGCCGAACTGCAGGGCCAGATGGTCGTTGATTACCTGCAGGCCCATCCCGAAGGACTCGACCGCAACGGCGACGGCATCATCGGCTATGTGCTGTGCATCGGCGACGTCGGCCACAATGACTCCATCGCCCGTACCCGCGGCGCCCGTAAGGCGCTGGGCACCGCTGTTCCGGACGCCGGACAGGGCAAGACCGAGATCGCTACGATCGACGACGTCGATCCGAGCCCGATCGGCACCAACACCGACGGATCCGCCACGGCTGTCAAGGACGGCGAGATCACCATCGGCGACAAGACCTACATCGTCCGTGAACTGGCTTCCCAGGAAATGAAGAACTCCGTCGGAGCCACCTGGGACGCTGCCACCGCCGGCAACGCCATCATGACCTGGAGCGGCGACTTCGGCGACCAGATCGACGTGGTCGTTTCCAACAACGACGGCATGGGCATGGCTGTGTTCCTTGGCTGGGCCAAGGAGAACAAGGTTCCCACCTTCGGCTATGACGCCAACAGCGACGCTGTGGCTGCCATCGCGGACGGCTACTGCGGCACCATTTCCCAGAACGCCGACGTACAGGCATACCTGACCCTGCGCACCCTGCGCAACGCGCTGGACGACGCCGACATCATGACCGGTATCAGCACCCCCGACGCTGCCGGCAATGTGCTGAGCGACGACCTGTACTACTATGACGAAGCGAACCGCTGCTTCTACGCCCTGAACGGCGCTGTGACCGAAGCGAACTACGAAGCGTTCCTGGACGCCACTGCTCCCAACCCGCTGTTCAACAACCAGCTGACCGAAGAGCAGGCTCCCGTCAAGAAGGTCTGGCTGAGCGTTTACAACGCAGCCGACAACTTCCTGAATGCGACCTATGTACCCCAGCTGCAGAACTACGACAAGATCCTGAACCTGGCTGTTGAGTACGTCAAGGGCGACGGACAGACCGAAGCGAACCTGACCGACCGTCTGGGCAATCCTGCCGAATATGACGGATTCGCCATCAACATGGTGAAGACGGACAACGCCGCTTCCTACATCATCAAGCTCCAGTAATCCGGTGTTTTCCCAATCCTGAAATAGAATAAGAGGACGGGGCATCAGGAAGTCCTCTTCCTGATGCCCCGTTTTTCGGGTATAATGATACAGAATAGCTGTAAAGGCGGAAAGTAATATGGCTGAACAGGGAGCAAAGACGGTCTTATCGATCCGGGGCATGTGCAAGTCCTTTGGCCGCAACCGCGTCCTGGACCACATTGACCTTGACGTGAAGCAGGGCAGCATCATGGGGTTGATGGGTGAAAACGGCGCAGGAAAATCGACCATGATGAAATGCCTCTTCGGGACTTACCAGAAGGATGAGGGCACCATTTTCCTGGACGGGAAGGAAGTGAACTTTTCCGGGCCGAAGATGGCGCTGGAAAACGGGATTGCCATGGTGCACCAGGAACTGAACCAGTGCCTGGAACGGAATGTGCTGGACAACCTGTACCTGGGGCGTTATCCGCGCAAACGCACCGGCGTGGTGGATGAAAACCGGATGAAGACAGAGGCCGCGGACCTGTTCAGGCGGCTGAATATGACCGTCAACCTGACGGCGCCGATGAAGACGATGTCCGTTTCCGCGCGCCAGATGGTCGAGATTGCCAAAGCCATCTCCTACAGGGCGAAGCTGATCGTGCTCGACGAGCCGACGTCATCCCTGACAGTGAAGGAAGTCGAAAAGCTGTTTGAGATGATGCGCAACCTGAAGGCGCAGGGCATATCCCTGGTATATATCTCGCATAAGATGGACGAGATCTTTGAAATCTGCGACGAGGTCTCCGTGATGCGGGACGGCAAGATGGTCCTGACCAGGAAAACCAAAGAGACGAACATGAACGAGCTGATCGCCGCCATGGTCGGCCGGACGCTGGACAACCGCTTCCCGCCGGTCGACAATGAACCGGGCGGCACGGTGCTGTCCGTCGAGCACCTGAGCACCAAGTTTGAGCCGAACCTGAAGGATATCTCCTTCGACGTGAAGGAGGGCGAGATCTTCGGGCTTTACGGGCTGGTGGGCGCCGGGCGGACGGAACTGCTCGAAACCATGTTTGGCGTGCGTACACGGGCAGCCGGGCGGGTCTATTACAAAGGCCGGCTGATCAATTTCAACAATTCCCGGGAGGCCATGGACCACGGTTTTGCCCTGATCACGGAAGAGCGGAAAGCCACCGGGCTTTTCCTGGAAGGCGACCTGACCTTCAACACCACGATCACCAACCTGTCGCACTACATGAGCGGCATCGCCCTTTCCAAGGAAAAGATGGTCAAGGCGACGGGCAACGAGATCAAAGTCATGCACACGAAGTGCATGGGGCCAGGCGACGCTATCACGGCGCTTTCCGGAGGAAACCAGCAGAAGGTGATCTTCGGGAAATGGCTGGAGCGTGCGCCTGAAGTATTCCTGATGGATGAGCCGACGCGCGGTATCGACGTCGGCGCCAAGTATGAAATCTACGAGCTGATCATCAGGATGGCCAAGATGGGGAAGACGATCATTGTCGTTTCCTCCGAGATGCCTGAGATCCTGGGTATCACGAATCGGATCGGCGTCATGTCGAACGGGCGCCTGGCCGGTATCGTCAACACCAAAGAGACCGACCAGGAAGAACTGCTGCGGCTGAGCGCCAAATATCTGTGAGGAGGGGAATGACAATGGAGAATAAGAAGACAATCCTTACGGCCCAAGAGGAGCAGGGGCTGCTCCGCCCGATCGACGAATACGTCGGAAAGATCCAGGAGAAGATCAACGAACTCCGCGAAGAAGGCACAAGCAGGATCATCTTCCTGAACAACCATATCGCGGTCGTGAAGGAGAACGCCAATTATAACAAGGAAGAGAAGGCCTCCATCATTGCGGAGGACAAAAAAGCGCTGACCGCCGCGAAAGCTGTTGAGCAGAAGAACAAGCAGGAAGTCAGCAAGCTGATCGCCGACGCGGAAAAATACCTGGACGAGCATTACGACAGCGAGTATTACAGCAAAGTGGAAGCTTCCTGCAAAGAGCAGGCGGCGGAAGAGGCGGCCAGGTACGAAAAGGAACTCCAGGAGCTGAAGTCGCAGCACGAGGCGGAACTGGCAAAGCTTAAGGACAGCGCCGATATCAGGGAAGAAAAGTACGTCTACAAGAACAGGCTCTTCGACGCGAAGCTGAAGCACGGGTCCACGCTGCAGGAGATCAAGGACAGGCAGCATGAAGCGTTTGCCCACCGGTACCACCTGATCGACCTGCTTCGGCTGTCCAAATTTACATTTGCCGAGCGGCAGAAGCAGAAGTGGGAGAACTACAAATATACGTTTAACGTCAAGCAGTTCCTGCTGAAGAACGGGCTTTACATCGCGATCCTGTTCATTTTCATCCTGCTGTGCATCCTGACCCCGATCATCAAGCATACGCAGCTGCTGACAATGACCAACATCCTGAACATCCTGCAGCAGGCGTCCCCGCGCATGTTCCTCGCGCTGGGCGTCGGCGGGCTGATTCTGCTGGGCGGCACGGACCTTTCCGTGGGCCGCATGGTCGGCACAAGTATGGTGCTCTCCACCATGATCATGCACAAGGGTATCAATACCGGCGCCCTGTTCGGACGCGTTTTTGACTTCACGGCGATCCCGGTGGGCCTGCGGATCGTGCTGGCCCTGGTGGTCTGCTGCTGTGTGACCACGCTGTTTACCACTATTGCCGGATTCTTTACGGCGCGGTTCAAGATCCACCCGTTCATTTCAACCATGGCGAACATGCTGATCATGTTTGGCCTGATTACCTTCGCGACCAAGGGCGTCTCCTTCGGCGCGATCGAGCTGTCGATTCCCAAGACGATCATGCCGAAGATCGGAGGACAGTTCCCGTCGATCATCCTCTGGGCCGTGGCCGCGGTGGCTATCATGTACTTCGTCTGGAACAAGACAAAACTGGGCAAGAACATGTATGCCGTCGGCGGAAACCCGGAGGCGGCGGCCGTTTCCGGTATCTCCGTCTTCAAGGTCACGATCACCGCGTTCGTCATCGCCGGCATCCTCTATGGCTTCGGCGCGTGGCTCGAATGCATCCGCATGGTCGGTTCCGGTTCCGCCGCCTACGGTCAGGGCTGGGAGACGGACGCCATCGCGGCCTGCGTGGTCGGCGGCATCTCCTTCAAGGGCGGTATCGGTAAGATCCAGGGCATCGTGGTCGGCGTGCTGGTGTTCACTGCGCTGACGTATTCCCTGACGATCCTCGGCGTGGATACGAACCTGCAGTTCGTCTTCTCCGGCATCATCATCCTTTCCGCCGTGACGATCGACTGCCTCAAGTACGTCCAGAAGAAGTAATCCTGAATTTCATAACAGACAAATCGCCGAAGGGGGCGGTTCCCGCTGCAAAATGTGCAAAAGAGAACCGTCCCCTTTTACACATCGAATTTTTTCTTTTCAAATGGCTGTAAGTATGATAATATAAACAACAGGTGATTTTGCCATACGGCGAAAACACGGAAAGGCGAGTGTTTTATGACTGCATCGGAACGGCTGGGGGATTTCCTCCGGCTCGGGTCGAACACGGCGGCGGTCGTTTTCGATCCGTCCAATATGTTTTACCTGACGGAGGGGTATACCGGGGAAGGCCTGGTGTTTATCTCCGGGAACCGCAGGGCGATCGTGACGGATTTCCGCTACACGGAACAGGCGGAAAGGCAGGCGCCCGGGTTCGAAGTGCTCATGACCGAAAAGGGCCGGAGCGGGGACCAGGTGGTGGCTGAGCTGGTGCAGGCTGGCGGCATTACCTGCGTAAAGACAGAAACCAATTATATTTCCGTCGACCGGTTCGATAAGCTGAAGGCGGCCCTCGGCGAGGAAGTATCCTGCGTTTCCCTGGAGGAAGCGCCGCAGAAGCTCCGGCAGATCAAGACGCCGACCGAGGTGCTCGCGATCCGCAAAGCCTGCAGGATCACGGCGGACGCCTTCAGGGCCATCCTGCCGAAGATCCGGGAGGGCATGACCGAAAAGGAACTGCAGATCGAGCTGAACTTCACGATGCTGCGCCTCGGCGCGGATACCATGGCGTTCGATACGATCATCGCCGCCGGTGAAAACGGCAGCCTGCCGCACGCGATCCCCGGGAACCGGCAGATCCGCCGCGGGGATATGATCACGATGGACTTCGGCGCGAAGGTCGGCAACTACTGTGCCGATATGACCAGGACGGTGGCGCTGGGCCAGCCTTCGGACGAAATGCGCAAGATTTACGACACGGTGCTCCGCGCCCAGACCATGTGCGAGGAAGCGCTGGCTGCCGGGAAAAACTGCTTCGATATCGATAAGCTGGCGAGGGACTACATCGACGCGCGGGGCTACGCGGGGCGCTTCGGCCACGGGCTGGGGCACGCGGTGGGCATCGATATCCACGAGGAACCGCGGCTGAGCCCTTCCTGCCAGGACATCCTGAAGGCCAATGTCGTGATCACGGTGGAGCCGGGCGTGTATGTACCCGGGCTTGGCGGCGTGCGGATCGAGAACACGTGCCTGGTGAAGGAAAACGGCAGCGAAGCGCTGACGGACGCGGAAAAGCAGCTGATCATCCTTTGATGCAGCGGCAGCGGAACAGCCTGATAAAGAAATGATATAAAAAACGGAGGAGAGAAAACAATGATCACAGCGGGCGATTTCAAAAAAGGGATTACCATTGAATGGGACGGCGGCGTATGGAATATCGTGGATTTCCAGCACGTAAAGCCCGGCAAGGGAGCGGCTTTCGTCCGCACCAAGATCAAGAACGTGATGACCGGCGCGGTGGTTGAGCGCAGCTTCAACCCCACCGACAAAATGCCCAAGGCCATCATCGAAACCAAGGAAATGCAGTATGTTTACAACGACGGTGACCTGTACTACTTCATGGACACCGAGACCTATGAACAGCTGCCCCTGAGCAAGGACCAGGTGGAGGACGCCATCCCCTTCGTGAAGGAAGGCACCAACGTCACGGTCCGCTTCTTCAAGGGAAGCGCCTTCTCCGTGGAAGCCCCCAATTTCGTGGTGCTCGAGGTCACGGATACCGAGCCCGGTTTTGCCGGCGATACCGCGTCCAACACCTACAAGCCCGCCACGCTGGAGACCGGCTTCAGCCTGCAGGTGCCGCTGTTCATCAACACCGGCGATAAGATCCAGATTGACACCCGCTCCGGCGAATACCTGAAGAGGGCTTAATGTCTCCGGATCCGGACCGCATATTTTGTGAGGAACGAAAAATGAGCAAACTGACAGACAGAATCAGTTACCTGCAGGGCCTGGCGGAAGGAATGAAGCTGAATCCCGACAAGGACTCCCATAAGCTGATCCTCGGGATCCTGGACGTGCTGGGCGAGGTCGGCGAATCCTTTGAAGCGCTGGCGGAATCCCACGGCGAGCTGAGCGACTATGTCGAGAGCATCGACGAGGACCTGGCGGACCTGGAAGCGGACCTGTACGACGATGAGGACGAGGACGCCGCGGAGGACGAGGACGACGACGGCGAATTCGAAAGCACCATCGAGTATGAATGCCCGCATTGCGGCGCTGTCATCAACATCGATCCCGACGACGTGGATTTCGATGAAGCAAGCCTCTGCCCCGAATGCGGCAAGGAACTGTTCCCCGAACTGCCGGACGGCGCCGGGGAAGAGGATGAAGAGGACAAAGAGGACAAAGAGGACAAAGAGGACAAAGAGGACAAAGACGACGACGATTGAGCGTCGGCCTGCGGCCGGTATACGGAACGGGAGGGTTCGGATGAACCCTCCCGTTCCTGTTTTTCCGGATCAGAGCTTTTTCAGCTTTTCGATGACCTTGTAACTGGCGAGCACCACAAGCGCGGACTGTTCGTCCATCGGCGCATCGATATCCGGCGGGATATGCAGCTCGTCCCCCTGCCGGACGGAAATCACGTTGGCGCCGTAGGAAGAGCGCAGGTTCAGCTGGCGGATGGTCTTGCCGTACCAGGATTCAGGCGCCGCCATTTCGACGATGCCGTATTCGTCCGACAGTTCGATGTATTCCATGATCCCGGCGGAAGTCAGGCCCAGGGACAGCTTGTCCGCCATTTCCCGCTCCGGGATGATGACCCGGTCGGCGCCCAGCTTCTCCAGGATTTCCCGGTAGGTGTCGTCATGCGCTTTGCAGATGATGTAGGGCACGCCCAGGGTTTTCAGGTTCATGGTGATCAGGGCGGAAGCCGCCAGGTCGGAACCGACCGCGACCACTGCCCGGTCGAAGGAATCCGCGCCCAGTTTCCGCAGCACGTCGATATCCCGCGCGTCCGCCGCGACGGCCCGGGTTACCCTGTCGGCAAACTTGTCGATGATGGTTTCGTCGGTGTCGATGGCCAGGACGTCCTCGCCGCATTCATACAGTTTGGCGGCCATTTCCAGGCCGAAACGGCCCAGGCCGATGACTACATAGGATTTCATTGGGGAAATTCCTCCTGTCAGTATCGATTCGTGATTCGGGAAACGCCGTGCGGACGCCGGGATGCCGGGCGTCAGCCGATCAGGAGATCCGTGTTGGCATACCTGTATTTCTCGCCGGCCGGTTTCTTTTTCAGGAAGCCGAAGCTGATGGTCAGCAGCCCGACGCGGCCGAAGTACATGAACAGGATGATCATGACCTTGGCGGCAAGCCGCAGCGACGGCGTGATGCCGGTGCTCAACCCTACCGTGCCCAGGGCGGAAACGGCTTCATACAGCCCGTCTGCGAAGGATACCCCGGAAGTTGTCGCGCAGATGAAGGTGCCGCCGGCAAAGCTCAGGATCACCATCAGCACGAAGATCGTGATGGCGTTCAGCACATGGTCGTCCGAAATGGTGCGGTGGAAGACGCTGACCGTATAGCGGCCGCGCATCCTGTTCCACAGGAACAGCAGCAGGACGACGAAGGTGACGGTTTTCAGCCCGCCGGCGGTGGAACCGGAGGAGCCGCCGATGAGCATCAGGAAAACGGCCAGCCCTTTGGAAGCGGGCGTCAGCAGCGCCTGGTCCAGCCCGGCAAATCCGGCTGTGCGAAGGGTGACGGACTGGAAGAGCGCGGCCAGCAGCTTTTCCCCGAAGGGGAGCGGGCCGAGGGTATTCGGGTTATGCCACTCCAGGACACAGGTGAGCACCCAGCCCAGGAGCAGGAGGACGGCTGTCGTAATCAGCACCAGCCGTGTGTAAACGTTCCATTTTTTCGGACGGTGTTCCCGAAGCACATCGTCCCAGACCAGGAAGCCCAGGCCGCCGAGCACCACCAGGGCGCACAGCGTCAGCGAAATCACCGGGTCCGTATGGTACAGCATGAGGCTGGTGCCGGGGGCACGGAAGCCCAGGATATCAAACCCGGCGTTGCAGAAAGCGGAAACCGAGTGGAATACGCCCAGCCGCAGCGCCGTCAGGAAGGGGTAATCGAAAGCGAAGCGCGCGGTCAGGAGTGCGGCGCCGGTGCCTTCCACAATAAAAGCGCGGACGAGCAGCCGCTTCTGGTGGGAGGTGATATCGCTCATGCTGCTGGCCCCGATGGCTTCCGCCATGACCAGGCGGGAACGCATGCCGATCCTCCGCCGGAATGCGAACCAGGCGGCGGACGCGGCGGACATAAAGCCCAGGCCGCCGACCTGGATCATCAGGAGGATGACCAGCTGCCCGAAAGGCGTCCACATCGAATAGGTATCCCCCATCACCAGCCCGGTTACGCAGGTGGCGGAGGTGGCGGTGAACAGGGATGTCAGGAACCCGGCGGAATGCCCGCTGCGGGAGGACAGGGGCAGGGAAAGCAGGCATGTGCCCAGCACGATGATGCCGAGGAACGCCAAAGCCATGATCCGGCTGATACTGACGGAGCCGCGGGCCTTGCGCTTCCGTTCAGGATGTAGGTGCTGCTGCATGCTTTTCCCCTTCTGACTCGTTCTATTGACGGAAAGCAGTATACACCCGCTGCGCCGCCATTTGCAAGACAGGGCGATTGCGTGTATATTTATTGGCGGAAGCGAAGAACGAAGAGGTTGTTGAAGATGGAAGCAAGGCCTGTACTGTGGATTGTGGTTCCCTGTTATAATGAAGAAAAAGTGCTCCCGATGACGGCACCGCTGTTCATCAGGAAGATCAGGCAACTGGCCGAAGAGGGAAAGGTCAGCGCCAGCAGCCGCGTGCTCTTCGTCAATGACGGATCGAAGGACAGGACGTGGGAGATCATTCGGGAAACCGCTGAGGAGTACCCGGAATGCATCGGGATCTGCCAGAGCCGGAACCGGGGGCACCAGAACGCGGTGCTGGCCGGCCTGATGGAAGCCAAGGATCGCTGCGACATCACCATCTCCATCGACTGCGACGGGCAGGACGATATCAACGCCATGGACGAAATGGTGGATAAATACCTGGCCGGCGCGGAGATCGTCTACGGCGTCCGTTCCCGCCGCGATACGGACACCTGGTTCAAACGAACCACCGCGGAGGGTTTCTACCGCCTGATGAAGGCCATGGGGGCGGAGGTGGTGTTCAACCATGCGGATTACCGGCTGATCTCCGCAAAAGTGCTGCAGCATTTTGCGGATTTCGGGGAGGTCAATATCTTCCTGCGCGGCATGGTGCCGCTGGTCGGCTTCCCGTCCGATACTGTCTATTATGACAGGACTGCCCGCCTGGCGGGGGAGAGCCACTATCCCCTGCGCAAGATGATCGCCCTGGCGTTCAACGGCATCACGAGCCTGAGTGTGAAGCCCATTTCGATGATCAGCACCTTCGGCATCGGCTTCAGCCTTGTCGGGCTGATCCTGATGATCTGGGCGGTCGTGGAGGCATGCCTCGGCAAAACCGTCGCCGGCTGGACGTCCACAATCTGCATTATCTGCCTGCTGGGCGGCATCCAGCTGATCAGCCTGGGCGTGCTGGGTCAGTATATCGGCAAAACATACCTGGAGACCAAACACCGCCCGCGGTATATCATCTCCGCCAGGACCTGGGAAAAGGAAGAACGGCACTGGATCGAGGAAGAGTAAACCGGTTTGCGCCCGCCGGCGGACGGGATCTGTCAAGGGAAAACGGTTACATTTCGGTAACATTTCGCCGGAACCGGCAAGAAAATACTGCTAGCACAAAAAAAAAGCAATTCGGGAATTGTTGGAAATACAAGGGTAGAAGGTATATTTTGGAAAAATGCTGACCGGATCCGGCAGAAAATGGCCTTTTTTGGGTTGATTTTTCCGGATGACGGCTCTATAATCAATTCTGTAGAAGTATGCACTTGCGGGGCAGACTCAATTTAGTATACTGCAAACCGGGAAAGCAATTCCCGGACGTTGAACACCAGAGGGGAGAACAATCATGAAACGGAAGCTGCAGCGAATTCTTTCCATCCTGTGTATCCTGGCGCTGTTCACCGGCTGCCTGGCTTTTGCTTCTGCCGAAGAGGAAGCAGAGAAGGTATCCCGCGTCATTACGGTCAAGTGGGAAGATGAGGACAACTATGAAGGCATCCGCCCGGATTCCGTGCAGATGACGATCGGCGGCGCCGCCGTCATGGTGAAGGCGTCGGAAGACTGGGTTGCCGAAACGCTTGCCGGCGCGGACGAGAAATGGTCATACGGCGCGGTGGCCGGCTATGAGGAGCCCTTTGCCAGCGGGAAAGAAGTGACAGTCGTTACCTATACGCATAAAGTCGAAAAGACCAGCGTAACGGCAAAGGTCGCCTGGAACGACAATGAGGATGCGAACAGCCTCCGGCCTGCTTCGGTTTCCGTGCTGCTGCTGGCTGACGGAAAGGTCTTCCGTAAGTCTGCCGCTGCCAACGCGACCAATGGCTGGACAGTCACCTGGGACGGACTGCCCCTCAACGCCCAGGGCACCCGGACAGCCGTCAAATACACCGTGGAACAGGCGGACAGCCTGGAAGCGTACGCGACCGCGGTTTCCGGGCTGGACATCACCAACACCCTGAAGACCGGCACCCTGGCCGTGAAGGTGACCGCCTCCGGCGCTCCGGCCGACGCGGACCTGAGCACCCTGGCAGCAACCGTGACCGGGCCGGACAAGAAGCAGATGCCCGCGTCGCTGGTTTACGGGAACGCAGCGAACGGGGAAAAGACCTTTACCTTTGAGAACGTGGTTGCCGGCGCTTACGCCGTACAGCTGACCAACGGCGACGCCCTGATTGACGCATACGCCAAGGCGCACGAAGACAGCGAAATCGTCTATGCCCTGAGCGAAAGCTCCCGCGTGGGCGACGCCGGATACGTCGAAGCCGGCGCAACCCTCAGCCTGAACGTTACCTGCGCGTGGAAGGAAGCCGCTGCCGCCGAACCCAATACGGATCCGATGAGCGCGGCCGGCAGCCTGGTTTTCGAAATCACCGGGCCTGACGGATACAAGAAGACCGTCACCTACGCTGAGTTCACCGACGGCAAGTATGAACTGGGCGGCCTGAAGCCCGGCGAATACGCCGTGGCCGAAAAGAACGCGGAAGGCCTCGTCAAGGCGTATTCCCTCAAGGGCGACGAGAGTACCACCTGCATGACTATCACCGTCGGCAAGGACGGCACAGCCAGTGCGAAGCTGGTCAACAGCTACGCGCCGGCTCCCACGCCGAAGCCCGACGCCGAGGTAATGGACATCCCGGTCACCAAGATCTGGAATGACGACAACGACAAGGACCGCAACCGCCCCGGCAGCGTCACCGTCCACCTGTACGCCAACGGCGTACTGAACGATACCGCGGAGATTACCGCGGCCAACGGCTGGCAGCATACCTTCACGGAGAAGCCCGTGACCGATGAAGCCGGCAACGAGATCGCATATTCCGTCAACGAGGATGCCGTCCTGTGGTACGACACGGAGATCAACGGCTTCTTCATCACCAATACCTACCATCCCGAACTGACATCCGCTTCCTTCCAGAAGGTCTGGAACGACAACAATAACAACCAGCGGATCCGGCCCTCCTCCATCGCCGTTACGCTGCTGCCCATCGGCAAGGTATACGTGCTGAACGAGGCCGGCGGATGGAACGTAACGCTGAACGACCTGCCGAAGTACATCGAAGGTCAGGAAGTCACTTATACATGGAAAGAACAGGCGGTTTCCGGCTACACCCAGGAAACGACCGCTGCCGCCGGAAGCGCATGGACTGTGACAAACCGCGTCACCCGGATCCCGCCGCGCCAGCCCGGCAAGCCAAAGGACGACCGTCCCGGGGAAGACTGGACGATCTTCAATGAATACGAAACCGCCCTCGGTATCCCGATCCTGATCAATCATGTAGGCGACTGCTTCGACTGATTTGCGGCCGAAACGGATAAGGAGAATAATAAGGAAAGGGTCTGATCATCGTGAACAAGTTCCAGAGAATCCTGAGCATGCTGCTGAGTCTCGTCCTCCTGCTGGCCTGGATGCCTGCTTCCGTCGCGGAAGAGGAATTCGGCGGTGAGGAAGAGGATCTGCTGATCCCGGTGAAGAAGGAAATGGAGCTCACCGAGGACGGCATTCCGGGCGAACTGATCGTCGGCCATCCGACCATCACCAAGGGTGACTTCTTTACGGAAATGTTCGGCAACAACACGTCGGACATCGACGTACGTGCGCTGATCCACGGATACAACCTGGTTAACTGGGACCAGAACCAGGGTACCTACGTGTTCGATCCCAGCGTCGTGCGCAGCGCGTCCGTCCAGATTGACGACCGGGGCAACAAGATCTACACCCTGACGCTGGCGGACAACCTGTTTTATTCCGACGGCACGCCGATCACCGGCTGGGACTATGCGTTCTCCATCCTGCTGATGATGAGCCCCGAAATCGAGGAGATCGGCGGCAAGATCTACCGCTGCGAGCATCTGATGGGTTCCAAGCGCTACATTGCCTCCCGCAGGAAGGTAATCGCCGGCGAGCCCCTGGACCTGAGCGAAGACAGCGAGGACATCGACTACCTGTCCGGCGTGACCGTGCTGGACGAAGGCCGCCAGCTCCGGTTCTTCCTGGATGACGATTTCCTGCCTTACTTCTTTGAAATCGGCCTGATGCTGACCGTTCCGTATCCGATCAGTGTGATCGCCCCCGGCGTCAAGGTGGAAGCCGGTTATGTGGATCCCGAAACGGGCGACTCCATCGGCATCAAGCTGGTGAACGCCGACGGCAGCGATACGCCCATCTATACGGCGGACCTGCTCCGGAAGACCATCCTGGATCCCGCGGAAGGCTACAATTCCCATCCGAAGGTCGTATCCGGCCCCTACCTGCTGGATTCCTGGGATCCGGAAACCCACGTCGGCCACTTCTCGATCAACGAGTACTTCAAGGGCGCATGGGTGGAAAACAACCTGCCCGGCGAAGATATCGGCGCGGCGCTGCAGAAGGCGCTTGACCACGGCCATGCCTATGCGGAAACCGATGAGTTCGGCAACCAGCTCCTGGACGGCAGCGAAAAACCGATCTACCTGGTCAAGCCCACCATCGAGCATGTCCAGCTGCAGGTCGCGGATTATGAAACCGTCGTCGAGAAGGTTGACAACCAGGAACTGCACCTGATCAACAAGGTGACCCTGGCCGAAGCCATCGACAACCTCCGGATGACCGCCTACAACAACACTCCCTATCCCCGTATCGGTATGGCGTTCCTGACCTTCAGCTATGAGAAGGACACCGTGAATGACGAACTGGTCCGCCAGGCCATCGCCTGGTGCATGGACCGCGATGCCCTCGGCCAGAAATACTGCGGCGCCTACGCCTGGGTGCTGGACGGCTATTTCGGCCTGGAGCAGTGGGAATACCAGATCCTGGAAGGATTCGTGGATTATCCCGTGAACCAGCTCAAATCCATCGATGAGATCGGCACCGAGATTACCGAGGAAGAGCTGACCGAGCGCGCGAAGCGGAAGAAGAGCTTCATGGCCTGGGAGACCGAAGAGGAAAGGATCGCCCTGTACGCCATGTGGGACCAGCTGCGTGCCCGCTGGAAGGACGACGAAGGCAACACGCTGCTCGTCCACTACAATGTGCAGCTGGAAGAGGCCGCCCGCCTGCTGAACAAGGCCGGCTGGACCCTGAACAGGGAAGGAAATCCCTACGATCCCGCGGTGGACGACGTCCGCTGCAAGAACATCAAGGGCGAAATCGTTCCGCTGGACCTGAGCATCATGTATCCCGCCGGGAATAAGATGGCTGAGTTCATGCAGGAAGAAGGCATGTTCGTCGACAACCTGGCGCAGGTCGGCATCAAGGTCACCTTCGTGCCCGAAGAGATGGAAAAGCTGCTCCAGTACTACTACCGTGAGCTGCCGCGCACCACGGACATGATCTACCTGGCCACCAACTTCCACGTCATCGTTGACCCGTCCATCACCTACAGCGCGGACGACACCCCCGGCCACCTGATCTGGAACAACACCTACTCCGACGACGAGAAGCTCTGGAAGTTCGCCGTGAACATGCGCGAAACCGAGCCCGGCAACTCCTACGAGTACGTGAGCGAATGGATGGACTTCCAGGAGAGGTACAACGAGATCCTGCCTGCCATCCCGGTATACTCCAACATCTACTATGACTTCTACACCCCCTACCTGCAGAACTACAATATCACCAACAGCGTAACCTGGTCCCAGGCGATCCTGCTGGCGTACTTCGGACTGCCGGAAGCGGAGCCTGCGGAAGAAGAAGTGGAAGTCGGAGAAGACGAGGAAGTCTTCGAATAATCCAAAGCATTGCCTGCCGGGTACCGATTCGGTACCCGGCATTTTTGAAATTTTCCGGCGAAGAAACGACGGAAGGGGATATCCATGAACGAACTGTTCTGCTCCACCGGCGCGCTGATCGGCCGCCCGAACGGGCGGGATTACCGCCTGCTGAAGGAATTCTGCCCGCAGCTGGACTGTGACGGTTTTGAGCTGATGATCTATCCGGATTGGTATACCCATCCGGAGGATCTCATCGCATTCCTGAAACCGCTGGGGATCCGATTTCCCGTGCTGCACTGTGAAAAAGCCATGTCAGAGCATATCACGAAAGGCGGGGAGGAAGAGCTCAGGGAAGCCTTCCGCCTGTTTAGGATCAACTGCGAGGTTGCGGAAGCCCTCGGCGCGGACAGGATGGTCCTGCACCTGTGGAACGGCGTGATCTCCGATTCCAGGTTTGAAAACAACCTGGAGGCCTTCGGGAACCTCAGGACGGCGGCGGAAGCCCACGGCCTGGATCTCCTGGTGGAAAACGTGGTATGCCATCAGGATCCCATGACCCACTGGGAGGAGCTTTACCGGGCTTATCCGGATATTCATTTCGTCTTTGATACGAAGATGGCGGATTTCCACCGCCAGCTCGAACTCCTGTATGATGAAAACCATGCATGGCTGTGGCAGGAAGGGCATATCCGCCATTACCACGTTAACGATTACAGCGGGGGATACATGGACTGGAACAACCTGAAGGTCCTTCCCGTCGGCCGGGGTCATATTGATTTCGGCAGGTTCTTTGCCTTCATCGCAAAAACAGGCTACAAAGGAGACTTCACCCTGGAAGCTACCGGCTTTGACCAGACGGGATCGGTCAACTTTGAACTCCTGAACACCCAGTTCGCCGATGTCCGGCGGATGCTCGGGAATCCGGGCCGCTGAAACAGGAAACAACCGGATTCCGTATTCCTGCATCGGTGCTGCCCGGAAACCGCACCTGCAGGATGCCAATGAGAAACCGGAGAAAAAGGGAAAAAAGCGGACGAAAAACACATCTGTCAAGTGTGTACAAAGAATATACAGAAAAACATTTCATATACATCCGAGGCAAGGAAAAACCTGCATTCTGGCTGGTTAACAGGCAGATTTAGATC
>Ga0310694_10002682_pt1 | contig 17979 bp, 12 predicted proteins | sample 174DNAGHGhighgp2_FD_203884 | JGI IMG/M metagenome (GOLD analysis project Ga0310694, IMG submission 203884) | Sheep rumen microbial communities from Palmerston North, Manawatu-Wanganui, New Zealand - 1742 DNA GHGhigh gp2 (v2) (version 2) | ecosystem: Host-associated > Mammals > Digestive system... | reverse complement strand
AGCGTTCATCTCGGGATAGTTGTTGGGAGCGCCGCTGATGGCCGGGCCGATGATGTGAGCGCCATTGTCCTGAGCCCACTTGATGAAGGCGGCATAGCCAGTGGGGGTGTCATAGGCGATATCGGTGGCATAGGCGGGCTCGCTGATCCACAACAGATAGCACATGGGGATGCGACCCTTGAAGACGTCGTTGGCACGGCGCAGAGCGTCAAACGAGAAGGTCTGCAGGATGACGCGACCGCGGGTGTTGCCCACGTTCACCTTGCCGTTCTTGTAGAAGGGCTGATCGCCGGGATCGTTGGTGATGATGTTCCAGCCCTGCTCGGCCAGCACGTCATATACACGCTGCTCCATGTTGCCGGGGTTGAGCCAGCTCTCCTTGAACTCGACATAGATGCCGGGGCGGTTGCCGGTGTCCTGGGGATCGGGCTCGTAAGCGTTAGCAAAGTCGTACTCGATGAAGTCCATATACTTGGCGTTGTACTGACCCTTGGCCTTGATGGCGTCGTAGATCTGCTGCAGGGTCTTGCCCTTGTACTCGTCCTTGATCTTGTAGGTGAGCACGCGACGGCCCTGGGCGTCACGGATCAGGCGCTTGCCCTGTGCATAGGCGATCTGGTCCTGGATGGCGCTGATGTACAGACCGTTGCTGTAAACGATCTTGCCGTTCTCGAAGCGGCCGTTCTCGGTAGCCTTGAAGGTGGGACGGGCCTGCTCCAGTGAGCTCTCGTTGAACCAGCTGCCGGCATCGAGCATGAGCAGCTCGGCATAGTAGTAGCTCAGGGTGTAGAAGGGGCGGAAGGCGGCCATGTCGCGGCCGTACTGTGCCTCAGCATCTTCACGAGAGAAGCCCAGGCTCATGTAGAAGTCCACACGGCTGGCGGGAACGTTCTCGCTGAAGACGTTCTCGATGTTGGTGGTGCGCTTCAGGTTCTCATCGTGGTTAGCGAGCACGATACCGTCCTTGGTGCACTGCACGTCGCTCTCCAGATAGTCGGCACCCATTTCGCGTGCCCAGCGCCACGAAGCCTCGGTCTCCTCGGGAGCCCAGAAGGTGGAGCCGCGGTGTGCGATGACTGCATACAGGGGCACATAATCACGAACCTTGGCCAAGTCGTTGTTCAGCACCTGAACTTCGACACGCTTGGCATCAAGTTTCTCATTGGTGAACTGCTGTTCTTCCTCACATGAGGTGAAGGTTGCAAGCAAAACGGTGCTCAACAAACCTACTCTAACGAGATTTTTAAACATAAGTAATTGATTTTTAATGAATAATTATTGTGATAATTGTTGATTATTTCTTCTCGATGTTCTCGCCCTTGCGGTCTGCAACGAGGTACTGCTCCTCCTTGTAGGTCAGAGCCATGAAGAAGATGGCCAGCACACAGCCCACGATGAGCAGGATGAAGGGCATATCCCAGCCGCCGGTGCTCTCGGCAACGTAACCGAGGACGGTGTTGGCCAGGATGGCGGTACCCAGCACGTAGCCCATGAATCCGGTGAGACCGGCAGCGGTGCCTGCTGCATTCTTGGGAGCCAGGTCAAGTGCCTGGACGCCGATAAGCATCACGGGACCGTAGATGAGGAAGCCGATGGCGATGAGGCATCCGATGACAATGCTCAGGTTGGTCATGTTCTGCCAGTAGATGACGATGGCGACGATGATGAGTGCCATGAAGAGCATGGTGGGCAGCGCACGGCGGCCGTTGAAGACCTTGTCGCTGAGCCAGCCGCAGAAGATAGTGCCGGGGATTGCAGCGATCTCATAGGCGAAGTAAGCCCAACCGGCGTTCTTGATGTCCACGCCTTGTTCGCTCAGGATGGTGGGAGCCCAGTCCAGACAGCCATAGCGCACCATGTAGATGAACGAGTTGGCCAGCGCGATGTACCACAGGAACTTGTTGGAGAGCACGGTCTTGAAGATCTGGCCGATGCTGAGCGACTGCTCGCTCTTCTTCTCGTCATAGTTCTTGGAAGCGCTGCCGCTCCACTTCTCGATCGAGGGAAGACCGCACGACTGAGGGGTGTCACGGATAAGGATGTAGGCGATGATCGCAATCAGGATGGCTACGGCGGCAGGGAAGGCATAGGTACCGATCAGGAAGTACATCTTCTCGTCGGTGCCGTAGAACCATGAGCCGAACCACATGGCACCATAGGCGGCCATGGGGCCGACAAGGGCACCACCCACGTTGTGGGCGCAGTTCCACACGCTCATCCACGTGCCGCGCTCCTTGATGGAGAACCAGCGGGTCATGACGCGTCCGCACGGAGGCCAGCCCATACCCTGGAACCAACCCACGAGGAAGTTGAACGCGCCCATCAGGAAGACGGCAAGACCCTTACGCTCGGGATGACCGATGGGGTCGAGCAGGGTGATGGGAACCATCATGAACAGCATGGCGATGGCCGACAGGATCAAGCCCAGCGGCAGGAAGCGGCGCGCATTGCTGCGGTCGCTGATGCTGGCCATGACGAACTTGGAGAAGCCGTAGGCCACAGCATTCATCGCCAGAGCGGTACCCAGCATACCCTTGGTGAAGCCGAAGGGCTCGAGCATGGGAATCGCCATGGAGAAATTCTTTCTCACCAGGTAGAAGCCGGCATAGCCGATGAAGATGCCGATAAAGACTTGCCAACGCAGTCTCTTGTACTTGGCATCGGCCTCGGGGCCGGTCTGTTCCGGCTTATAGGCCGGAGGTGCTAAAAAACTTGCCATAATTACTTTAAGTTTTTGGTTATTAGTTTTTGATTGTTAATGATTTATGTATTATTATTTTATATTGTTGGCTTTGAGGATCGCTTCCACGTCGAGGGCATCTGCCACGATGCTGATGGGGTTCTCGACGGGCAGTCCGGTGGACATCTCGATCTGCCACTTGCAGGTCTCGCAGTCGGTGGCGACGGCTTCGACTTGTGCGTCGGCGATGTGCTTGAACAGGATGGAGCCGATGGCCTGTGAGTTCTCGTAGTTCTCCTTCTTGAAACCGTAGGTGCCCGAGATGCCGCAGCATTCCTGCTCCAGTTCCACCAGATCCAGGCCGGGAATCATGCGCATGAGTTCGATGCTGTACAGCTGCCAGCCCATTCGCTGCATGTGGCAGGCGGTGTGGTAGGCAATCCTACGCTTATAGTCTTGCTTGAAGATAAGCTTGATTTCTCCTTCATCCACAAGGTTGTAGATAAATCTTGTGGCAAGCATGATGCTGTTGCGCACGTCGCTGGTGTCCACGTCGAGCATGACGGGGTACTCATCGCGCAGGTTGAAGGTGCAACTCGAGCTGGTGGTGATGACCGTGTGGTGGTCGGTGTTCACGGCCTTGCGGATGCTGTCGGCATTGGTGGTCGCTTGGCGCTTGGCCTGCTTGTAGAGGCCGTTGGCGATAAGGGCGACACCGCAGCAGGCCTCCTTGTCGAGCAGGTGCACGCCATATCCCACGGCATTCATCAGCTTGACCAGGTCCTGCCCCAGCTTGGGGAAATTGTAGTTGACATAGCAGCCGTGGAAATAGCTCACGTGGTGAGGGAACGCATCCTGCTGCTTGGCGGCATTGCGCTTGAACCAGGTGGTGAACTTCTGGCGGCTGTAGGCGGGGAAGGTGCGGTGCTTGTCGATGGCCATCACACTGTGCATCACCAGTTTGGTGGGCTTGAGGCCCAGCGTGACATTGGCGACTGGGGCTACCAGGTTGGCCATGGTGCCCAGCAGGTCGGTGTTGGCGAGCATGGTGTCGCGCAGTGTCGCGCGTTTGCCCTCGCTGGCCTTCATGCGTGCCTGCTGGATGATGTCGGCAATGTGCACGCCGCTGGGGCAAGCCACCTCGCATCGCTTGCAGTTGAGGCACAACTTGAGCATTTTGTCATAGAAGGCGGGATCCTTCAGCCGGTAGCGCTCACCGTCGGGTCCGGCCTGCTTGGGTCCGGGGTAGTTGGTTGTCACAGCGGCAACCGGGCAGACGGTGGTGCAGATGCTGCACTTGGTGCACTGCTCAAAGTTGTTCTCGCTGAGGTTGCAAATTTGCATTCGTTCAGCCATAATATCCCATTAAAAAATCATCAATCAAATCGTTATCTATCTAATACTGAACCTTTGGTTGAAGTCCATAAAGGCTTCGGTGGGTATCCTCATGCTCGTGTCGCGGTTACTTGTTTGCCAGGATGTCATCGGCAGCAGCCAGTGCCGTCAGCAGCGACACGCCGGTGCCATCACCCATCTTGACGGCGTCATGTCCGCTCAGTACAGCGCCGATGGCATGGAGATTATTTATGGCTTTGCCTTGTTTGAGGCAGCGCAGCGAGCCGTCGGTGGCGACACCGTAGTTGAAGTAGGCCTGCGGTTGCAGCACGCCGAACTGTGTCCACTGCTCGCGGTCGCTGTCGGCATCCACGTCGAGTCCCAGGATGGGTTCGTAAACGCGCTCGTAGTCGGCCTTGAGGCCGCGGCTGACAAATGAGCCGGTGGCAAGGACGAAATTGTCGGCCTTGAGCGGCATGTCGCCCAGCTTGGCCGTCGTGATGCTTGTCAGGCGGTCGCCCTCGATGGTGCCGCTCATGGCGGTGTCGCCCATCAGGTAGTTGCCGCCCAGCATCCTGAAGTAGTGGCGCAGCAGGGCCTGGATTCTCGCACCGGGAACCGAGGGGGGCAGTGTGGCGATGATGCGCAGGGGCTTATTGACCATCGACTGCAGGGTGCGCACGGCGTCCTCGTCGGCGAGCACGCTGGGCATCAATACCAGTTCGGCGTTGCCGGTCAGGCTGTTGATCTGGTCGGCCACACGCTGCAGGGCGTTGTTGCTCACCAGGCGCTTGGAGAGGCTGCTGGCGCGCATCTCGCTGGGGCTGCGGCGCAGTGCCGTGATGTCGTCGGTCGTGAATTCCACTTTTTCTACTTCAAAGCCCAGTTCCTGCAGACCGTTGGCCAGCATGCCGTTGGGCTGGTCAAAGAAGCCGCGGATGCACATCAGCGCCACGCGGCGGGCGGGCAGGTTGGCCATGTCGTCGATGCGCAGGTAGTGGTTCAGCGTGAGCCATGCGGGCTTGGCGACACCCATGGGGGTGATGCGCCAGTGGTTGGCGGCGGCGTTGCCTGTCATGTTGATGCCGGCGTCGTCGAGCAGCTGATGGGCCTGTTCGGCCAGCGTAGCGATGCGGTCGATGCCGACCTTGCGGTAGGGGTGTCCCTGGGGCAGGGTAGCGATGGCCTCGAGCGGCGCATTGACCGCCTGGCCGTCGATGCTGCCCAGTAGTTCCATCGAGCCGCCGTTGAAGAGCAATGTGCTTTGTCCGGTAGCCACGATGGCTACTCGCTGGCCGCGCTTGGCGAGCGCGATGCCGCAGGTGAGGCCGCTCAGGCCTCCGCCCATGATGACGGTGTCCATTCTCATTGCACGTCCTCCTTTCGTTGGGTATTAACTGCCATATCCAGTCCGCACAGCCCCTCGTAGATGGCTGAGGTGAGCTGTGCCTCGCGCAGGGTGTCGCCCCATGCCACGGGCCTCATGCCCTTCCAGCGCTCGTCGAGGAAGTCGGCCAGGTCCTGTTGTGCCCCTTTCACGTCGTGTCGCATCTCACCCAGCAGTGAGGCAGCGCGGCAGGAACAGAGTTTGCCCTGGCATGTGCCCATGCCCACGCGTGTGCGGCGGCGCAGGTTCACCAGGCTGTGCACATGCAACTGGTGCACGGCATATTTGATTTCGCCCACGGTGACGCCTTCGCACTCGCACACCAGGGCGTTGTCGATGTCGTTGTCCTTCTCGATGCGCGCTGCGAGCGAGCCGTGGCGGCCGATGGCGGCACGCTGGCCGAAGCTGTAGCGTTTGGTCAGGTCGCTTTGTGAGGGCGCACCCTCCTCAGAGCCCGGCAGCGGCTGGTTGGCGGTGATACAGGGGGCGGTGTTGCCCAACTTGGCGCATACGGCATTGGTGGCGATCTCGCCCATCAGGCGGTAGGTCATCATCTTGCCGCCCGTGATAGTGATAAACCCCTCGACGCCGTCGCGCTTGGCGTGATCCAGACACACGATGCCGCGGCTGATGCTGCGGCCCGAAGGATCGTCGTCGCTGGCTACCAACGGGCGCACGCCGGCATAGGCGCGGATGATTCTTGTCGTGGCCAGCGACGGGGCGATCTTGACGCCCTCGCGCAGCAGCACATCGACCTCCTCGCGGGTGACACGCATGTCATCGACGGTCTCGATGGGGATGCGGTCGCTGGTGGTGCCGATGACGCACACCGTGTCGTCGGGTACCAGGATGTCGGCGTTGGCCGGTTTGCGGCAACGGTTGATGACCATATTGTTCACGCGGTGGCCGAAGATGAGCAACGCGCCGCGAGCGGGGAACATCGAGATGTTGGCACCCGCCATCTTGGCGATGCGCTGTCCCCAGATGCCCGCTGCGTTGACCACAACGCGTCCGCGCACCTCGACGTGCTCGCCGCTCAGCTTGTTGAGCAGTTTCACGCCCTCAACGCGGTTCTGGTTGATGATGAGGCCCTCCACCTCGTGGTGGTTGACGGTCTCGGCGCCGTGCATGCGGGCGTCGAGCAGGTTGGCCACGGTGAGACGGAACGGGTCGATCGAGGCGTCGGGGATGCGCACGGCACCGATGAGGTCGGGGTTCACGGCCGGCTCGATGCGGCGTGCCTCGGCGGGGTCGATGACGTCGGCGCGGATGCCTGCGTTCTGGCAGGCCTCGACAAAGGTGCGCTGGTAGTCCAGGTCGTCCTCGGGCAGTGTGATGAACAGGCCGTCGGTCTCCTCGACACAGTGGCGCGCGATGCGGCGCAGGATCATGTTCTCGCTGATGCACTCACGGGCGCTCTCGCCGTCGGTCACGGCATAGCGTGCGCCGCTGTGCATCAGGCCATGGTTGCGCCCCGTGGCACCGGTGCTGTAGTCGTTGCGCTCCACGAGCAGGACGCTCAGGCCGCGCAGGGCGCAATCCCTCGCGGTGCCGGCACCCGTAGCGCCGCCACCCACGATGATCACGTCGTATTCTTTGTTGTAAATGTCGTTTGTTACCATAAAACTGTTATTAGGTAGCAAAACTAATCCTATCAATTAGTTTCGGTGCAAAGTTACAAAGTGTTTTTTGATTGGCAAAATAATTTCGTATTTATTTTTTTGTCATTATGAATTTATGAGTACTAATATGCTTATTTTCAATACAATGTAAATGGGCAACTGTGCGAATTTGATGAATTATAGTAGTTTCGTTTTTGTTTCGATTGAATTTCGTTTTTGCTTAAATATTAGCAAAATTAGAGCAAAATATGCTGTACAACATATTTCGTTTTGATTTTTTCGAAACTTTTTTTGCAAAAATTCTTGGTTGTTATTTCCCTTTTACTTACTTTTGCCGCATCAAAACGAAATCAAACTATCATTAAAGAGATGTGCCATGACTAAGGAACAACGTCACGAGATGATCATGGAGGTGCTGATCAAGCACGGTTCGGTGCAGGTGTCCGACCTGGTGTCGATGCTTGACGTGAGCGCTGTGACAGTGCGCAAGGACCTGACCGACCTGGAGAAGAGTGATAAACTGTACCGCAGTCACGGCAAGGCCGTGCTGGTCAACCCTTACATCAACAACCGCTCGGTGAACGAGAAGGAAAAACTCGCCACCGACGAGAAACACGCTATCGGCCGTGAGGCGGCCCGCCTGATCACGCGCGACGACAGCATCGCCATCGCCTCGGGCACCACGGTGCACGCCCTGGCGCGCAACATCCAGCCTATCCACAAACTGACGGTGGTGTCGGCATCGCTGCCGGTGAGCAACATCCTGTCGCAGCACGAGAATATCGACATCATGCAGCTGGGCGGCATGCTGCGACACAGCAGCCTGTCGGTAGTGGGCGAGTATGCATCGCGCATCCTGGATCTGTGCTCGTTCAGCAAGTTGTACCTCGGGGTGGACGGCATCGATCTGGATTTCGGCATCACGACGACTGAGATGCGTGAGGCGGCCCTCAACCAGAAGATGATTGCCGCAGCCCAGAAGACCATCGTCCTGGCCGACAGCAGCAAGTTCGGGCGCCGCGGCTTCGCCAAGATAGCCGACATGGATGCCGTGGACATCATCATCACCGACGCTGGCATCTCCCCCAAGGTCATCAAAAAAGTCGAGGACCTGGGCATCGAACTCATCATCGCACAATAAAACCACGATACAAGGCCCCACGCTAAGGCGCTAGGCCCTACAATGAGAGTGCCAGCAAAAATCCTTAGCGGCTTAGCGCCTTAGCGCCTTAGCGTGAGGCGGAAGTGCGCGGATGCCTTCAGAATAATCAGAATGATCAGTTGTTTGAAAACTTAGCGCCTTAGCGGCTTGGCGTGGTGTTGCAGTATGGGTGTTATCGTGGCTAGGGGATGTGGGAGGCGAAGGGGGCGTTGCTCCACACGATGAGGTTGCCGGTGACGGTGTCGGCGGCGATGGTCATCACGCCCAGGTCGTTGCGGTGTTCCATGGTTTCCTTTACTGCTTGCTGGCCCATCACCATGCAGGCGGTGGCCCACGCGTCGGCTGTCATGCAGTCGGGCGCGATGACGGTGACGCTGAGCAGCGTGCCGGCGCGGCTGTCGCCTGTCTTGGGGTCAATGATGTGTGAGATCTTGTTGCCGCCCTCGTTGCGCCACTTGCGGTAGTTGCCGCTGGTGGCCACAGCGCCGCTGTCGAGCGCTAATGTCAATGCACTCTCGTGGGTGACGCCCTGCTGCTCGTCGTTGGGCATATCTACCGACACGGCCCATGGCGTGCCGCGCTTGTTCACGCCGCTGGCCATCACCTCGCCGCCGATCTCTACGAGCCAGTTGCGGGCGCCGTTGCGGACGAGCATGCGGCCGATTTCGTCACAGGCCATCCCCTTGGCGATGGAGGAGAAGTCCAGCATCACGCGCTTGTCGCCCTTGACCAGTGTGTCGCCATGCAGGGCGACCTTGTCCATCCCGACAAACTCGAGGATGCTGTCGAGCTGGGCGCGCGTGGGCATCGTGCCGCTCTTGTAGCCAAAGCCCCATGCGTTGACCAGGGGCATCACCGTGGGGTCGAAGGCCCCGCCGCTCTCGCGGTTGACCGTGCGCGAGGCGTTGATGAGCCGCGTGAGGTACTGGTCCACGCGCCAGGTGGAATTGTTGTTGAGGGCTGAGATGAGCGACGCCTTGTTGTAGGGCGATACGCTCATGTCGATATTGCCCAGGATGAGCTGGATGCTGTCGCCCAGGTCGCGGCTGGCCTCGTAGGTGATGTGGTAATCGGTGGTCCACACCACACCCTCATGGCTGTAGAAACGCATGCGGTCTCGCGAGCAGAACATCGCCACGAGAGCCACCGCCAATGCGATCAAAATGGCAGCATACCGTCTCATGTTTCCCGTGCAGTAAAGCTGTCGGTTATTTCAGGAACCAGGTGAGGTTGACATACCAAGTGCGGTTCTTGGCGACGTTCTCGTCGAGCAGCTTGGTGTGGAACGTTTGTCCCACCGAGAAGTTGTAGCCGGCCCTGAGCTGCCAGCGCTCAAACAGTTCCACGCCGGCTCCCATGTCGAGATACACGTTGACCGGAGGATAGGAGTTGAGCTTCTTGTGGCTCGCAAAGGGAAGGAATGAGAACTGCGGTCCCACATATACCAGCGGCATGATGGTAGTCTCGGCGCCACCCAGGCGGCGGTACTTGAACTTGAGGTGCAAGGGCACATCGATGTAGTGCATTGACACGGTCTCGTTGCCGTAACCCAATGATTGCCATGCCACGCGGTTGCCAAAGTCCACCTTGCCTTGCTTGAGGGTGTAAAGCAGCGCGCCATCGACGCCAAAGCCGCCTCCGCCAAAGTTCATTTCTCCGGTCACGCCCACTTGGGGACCCCACATCCTCTTGCTCGGCAGGATGTCGCGTTGCTTGAAGTGTACCTCGTTGAAGTTAGCGCCGGCGGTCACGCCCCAGCGCGATGAGGTCTGTGCTGTCGCGGTAACGGCGATCAGCAATACAGCAATCAGTAATAATGATATTTTTTTCATATTCAGGGTTGTTTGTTATTGTCGTTCTTGTGGCGGCCTAGGGTCAGAACAGCCATGCGGCATTCACCGTCCAGTATTTGTCCTTGCCGTGCACCTTGTCGCCATTGTACTCGCTGTTGATATACTCCATGGCCTTGGATATGCCGATGCCGTAAGTAGCCGACAGCCTCAGGTGGTTAAACAGGTCCATGCCGGCGCCCACGTCCCATGACAGGTAGGTCCTTCGGTTGCGGTAGGTGGCGGGAGCGTTCTCGTCGAACAGGATGGAGAAGCTGGGGCCTGTGAAAATGTAGGGTGCGAAGTGGCGTTCTATCGACGGCAGGGCGAGCCTGTATCGGGCATACACCGGGATGTCGATGTAGTGGCGCTTGAAGATGAGGTTGCCGTCGGTCAGGCGGTTCTTGCGGTAGGTGTACATGACCGAGGCCTCGAGGCCGATGCCCACTTTGGGCACATTGAAGTCGAGCAGCAGGCCACCCGTGTATCCCACGCGGTTGTCGCTGTCGATGACGTTGCGGTCAAAGCGCAGTTCACCCAGGGTCAGTCCGCCCCTGATGCCGAAGCGCACCTGTGCCCCGGCAGGAATTGCTGTCACAATCAGTGCCAGCAGATATAACATAATTCGCTTGTTCATGATGTAAATAGTCGTTTTGCGGCCCCAAAACTACACATTTTTTTCCATCCAGCCGCACAATGCCCGTCATTTTATGTTTTTTTCAGACGACAGTAATGGGAACGAAACTATTCAGCCATTTTCCTCACGCTGTGGCGCTAAGTCGCTAAGAATTTAATATTTAATACGTTACGTCATTTGTTTATGATGTGTCAGACGAAATGGAATGCTTCAATCTATCAAAATACATTTCTGTAGCGGCTATGAGAATCATTTGAAAATCAAAAACTTAGCGTCTTCGCGACTTGGCATGAAATGCGGTGACGGGTGTTTTGACTGAATAGTTACAATGGGAACAGCTGATGTTTCGTGGCCATAGAGTGGGGGTATATAGACGCAAAAATCCCGCACCATAATTGGCACGGGACCTTTGTTGGTGGGCAGTGAGGGATTCGAACCCCCGACCCTCTGCTTGTAAGGCAGATGCTCTGAACCAACTGCGCTAACTGCCCTGTTGCTGTCAAAAGCGATGCAAAGGTACTGCTTTTTTTGATACTACCAAACTTTTTTGCACTTTTTTTTCAAAAAACGATGATTTTTTTCAAAAAACGGCCATTTTCTCGCTCAAAAGCCCTAATTTAGTGACGTCAAAAAGAAGAAACTTACGTATAACAACCAACAACTAACAACTGACAAAATGAATTACCTTTTTCTTGCTGACGGCTTTGAGGAAGTCGAGGCCCTGACGAGTGTGGATGTGTTGCGTCGTGCGGGGATGCCCGTGACGACGGTGTCGATTAACCCTGGTCTTGAGGTGACCGGAGCGCATGGCGTCACCGTGCTGGCCGATAGCCTGTACGACGACAACGACTACAGCGTTGCCGAGTGGCTCATCTTGCCCGGCGGCATCCCTGGAGCACCCAATCTGGCTGCCCACGAGGCGTTGTGCAACCTGCTCGTGTCGCACGAGGAGGCTGGCGGACGCGTCGCTGCCATCTGTGCCTCGCCCGCAGTGGTGCTGGGACCGTTGGGACTGCTTGCCGATCGTAATGCCGTGTGCTATCCTGGCATGGAGGAGACTGTCGAAGGTGTGGACTGGGGACGTGGTCCCGTAGCTGTTGACGGCCCTGTTGTGACAGGCAACGGTCCTGCGGCAGCCGCTGCTTTTGCCTTGACCATCGTTGCCCAGAGCATGGGCCGTGATGTGGCCCATGAGGTGGCATCAGGCATGCTGCTGCCCGAAAACATCATCGCTTGACAGCATTGGCGGCATGCACTGGCCACCTTCTCGTGTTGTCATGGGACCAGAGAATCGCTATTGATGGCTCCTAGGCCGTAACTAGCTAAAATTGTTAACAGTTGACGATTTTTTGTGGAAAAATGTTGTGGAATAGAAAAAAAGTGTGTAAATTTGTGCCATCTTATGAAAAGATGTCAGCAGGGCACGCTATTCACAAGAAAGTAAACCGAGAACATTAGTATTAGTACATTATTTTTTATTCACTTATATTTATTAACGCTTAAATCATTATTTAGATTTATGAAAAAATTATTTGCACTTTTATTCGTTTGTGCTGGTTTGACTGCCATGGCAGCTCAACCCATGCAAGTGAGCAAGGGCACTATGCAGAAGGCCCATGCTGCAAAGATGATGAAGGCTTCGTTGGCCGACAAGTTTACCGCTCCCGTAATGCAGGGCGTGAAGAAGGACATGCAGTCCCCCATTTCCTACATGAAGGCTCGTGGTCTGACCCCCGATGACAACGTATTGGCCAAGAAGGCTCCCCGCCGCATCACCAAGGACGACATGGTAGGTACCCGTTTGGCTTTCGTAAACGTTTACGACTGGAGCTATGACCAGACCACAGGTGCTGACGTATACGCCGCATGGCCTTTCCATGACGGTGGTTGGGACGTTACCCTGGCCGAGAGCGAGTATGGCGATGAGTATCTGACCATCGAGGGTCTGCTCTATGGCTTGACGGGTTATACCCCCGTTGCCGAGCTGGACTACACCAACAACACCATCACCGTTCCCGCATGGCAGTATGTGGCCAAGAACACCTCCAAGGTACACAGTGGCCGTAACCGCACGGACACCATCATCAACTACTTCATCATTAACGAGGAGTGGCTCACCGAGGATGCCAAGAACGACATCACCGGTACTATCTATTCCAGTGGTGCGTTTGACCTGAGTGGCTGGATGTATGGTGTTGAGTACGTCATCAACGTGTACAAGAGCAACACCCTGAGCAGCACCGACACCACGGTTGTGGGTTATGGTGAAGTTTTCCGCAACACTACTCTGGTTGTTCCCACCGGTAAGCAAGAGATGATTCCCTGCAGCTCTAACGACATGACTGGTGCCAATACCAATCCCGAAATGGTGAATGTGTACATGTTCCAGTACATTGACGAGGATACCGTTAACGTATGGAACTTCTTTGGTGGTGGCCTTCCCGGCTATCAGATTGTGCTGAACGAGGATGGTACTTGCTTTGCACCTGATCAGCCCGTTCAAGAGTCTGACACGACTAATGGATACTGGGATGCTTATTGGCTCTATACTTGGGGAAATTCTTGGCCTGATAACCCCAGCACCAGTGACTTGACCGAGAGCTGGGCAAATGGTACTGTTACTCCTGACATGATCACTATCCCTGGCTATATCTCGTTGATTAACCGTGGTGTATCTTATCCCATGACTGGTATCAAGCTGTATTACACCAACGGCAACACCTTCCTCTATGAGAAGAGTGTTGCGCCCGTGATCAGCTACGAGGTAGGTGATGGCGTTGTGATCGTAACCGCAACTGCTGCTGATGGCGCTACTGTTCTGCTGATGGATGCTGATGGCAATGTTATTGACAATCCCTACACTGTAGAGATGATCGAGGAAGAGCAGGAGGTTACCTTCTATGCTATTGCTCAGGAAGAAGGCAAGATCGCTACCTATGCTGGTGCTGTCGTTGTTGTTCCCGCCCTTGCAACCGATGAGTTTGAGCTTGGTGATGTAAACCACAGCGGTGGTGTTGACATCGAGGACGTTACCATCCTGATCAACGCTGTTCTGGGTAACCAGCCCGAGGTTTACTATCCTGAGCAGGCTAACTGCAACGGCCAGGGTGGTGTTGACATCGAGGACGTTACCGCTCTGATCAGCCGCGTACTGAACGGTGCTTGGTAATTTCCATCACCTCTCTGACTGTCCGCTGATACCTTAGCGGATTAGGACAGAAAGACACAAAGCCTGGGGCGACTTCCCACTTGCGGAAGTTGCCCCAGGAATTTTTTATGCTATTTGTTCGTTTGGGTAATTGCAAAATGATTAGTGTTAGGAAAAATTGCGTGCTCTCCATCAATATTCTGTAAAAAAGGTTATTAGCTGCGGTTTTCCAAAATGGGACTTGGTCATGCCTCGAAGAGGCAGATCGGGCAGTATGCCCGATTTCAAATGGAAAACACCATGCGAGTGGGTCGATGGCCCACGAAGCTTGGTGCATATCTGATGACTGTCAAGTGCGTCGAAGACGAACTTTCACGTCCTTCAAATGACTGTCAATCACAAAGTTCCTCTTTGAGGCACCTGCTTTACCATACTTAGGGACCAAGCTGCGAACCTCTGCAAGGTTCTGGCATGGTCTTTCCCATTGAAAGCAGGTTGTTGCAAAACTAATGCCTCAAAAATAATAATCGCGCTTCGCGCGAGAAATTAAGCAAAATTATAAATAAAATTAAAATAAAAATTCATTTTGTTTAATTTTTATACAAATTTTGTTTAATTTCTCGGCCGTTAGGCCGATTAAATATGAATCAAATGGAGTTTTGCAACACCCTCATGACATCTTCGATGTTTTTACCGGACACCCTAATGATTCTAAATAAACAATCTTGTTGGAGGCCCTACATCCTGTAGCATCTACACCAATGCTTTTTTCTGGGCACTAATAATAATTTGTTAAATAATCAATATATTTGGTGAAGTTGAATTGTTTTGATGTGTCTAAAAGGTTGTGGTTCCATAATTTCTTTGTAATTTTGCAGTTTGGAAAGAAAACTCATTAAAACATTTAAGTAACTTACACAATGAATTTTAAGAAGACAATAGTTGCTCTGTTGAGCGTATGCTCGTGCCTGATGGCAATGGCGAGCGATGTGACGGGTAGCCGCATCAGTCTGCTGCACCTGTATGACTGGAACGAGGTTTCCTACGGCCAAGTGACCATTGGGGAGTCTGACCCGTTCTATTATGGCGGTTGGACTGTCAATCTCATTGCAGGCGAAGAAGCCGGCCAGGTGATTGCCCAGGGTGGCATCACCATGTATGAGGTTCCTCAGCCCCTGATGATTGATGAAACCCGAGGCACCGTGACCCTTGTTGCCAGCGAAGAGCCGTTTGCCACGTTGAGCGGCACTAAGACGACCGTCAGCGGTAACGTTACCACGACTGTTGACAGTGTTCAGCGCTTCTATATCGTTAATGAGGAGTGGGTGCTGCAGACCGGCGACGTTGCCGATGTGGTGGGTGAAATCCTGCCTGACGGCACCATTCATATCGGCCCGGGTTTCGCTTACTATATTGAGACCGAGCGCACGACGACCATCACCAGCGGCAGCTCGTCCCGCACTTTCACCGACGAGACGGTGGATGTGTCCCGCATCTTCCGTGACACGTGGCTGGTGAAGCCCAACGGCAAGCACTCTTATGTGCCCCAGACCACTGGCGTTGCCGTGGAGAACGACGTGTACATGTGCCAGAGCAACGACACCGTTCATGTGATGAACCTGTACGGCTTTGGCGGCCCCGAGGCCATCATGATACTCCATGAGGACGGCACGATGTCCTATCCTGGCCAGCCGCTGCGCGACATCCCCAACGGAATGTCTCCCACGGGTGCCGGCATGTGGTATAACGCTACCGTGAGCGATGGCAGCGCTGTTGCCGGTAACGAGGGCAATGTAACCCCCGCCGCTATCACGTGGGGCCTGACCACTCCTTGGGACAACGTGACCACATGGGAGGGCTGGAGCGACAACCGTCTGTACTTTACCGATGGCACCGAGTTTGTTATCGGCACTCCTCAACCTGAGTTCCAGCTGGGTGACGTTGACCACAACGGCACTGTGGATATCGAGGACGTGACCAAGCTCATCTCCTATGTGCTGGGCAACAATCCCTCAGGCTTCTATAACGACGTTGCCAACTGTGACGGCCAGGGAGCCATCGACATCGAGGACGTGACCGCCTTGATTGGCCGCGTGCTGGGTGGCACATGGTGATCAGCGACAAGAATTAAATTTCAACCCATGATACAAGAGGCGGGTGCCGAATTGAGGCGCCCGTCTCTATTTTTTTTGACGGTTGCTCGCTTTTTGTGCTGGTGGAGCGGTGACCGCCGGTAGTACTTTTGCGCCTGGATTCACTTTTAACTTTACAGACCATGAAAAAACACAGAAAACCAATGAGAGAGACTCGGGTAGTGGCCCGGGCAATGGCACTGCTGGCCAATGGTGAAGCGGCGCCGAGTGGCACCGCTGTCACGGCAGTGAACGTGCGAGAACGTGAGCAATCGCTTCAAGTGACGGGCGTACCGACGGCTGTCGGCCGAATTGCTGCCGATGAGCGTCTGTTGACAATGGCTGCGGGTCATGTTGTCACCTGTCGGGGCCGTACCGTAATGATAGACGGCGTGCAGGTGGCACAATGCGGCAGCGACATCGTTGGCGCCTATCACACGGGTGGCATGATGGTGATTGTTGCCCGTGACGAATTGATCTACCTGATGCAGGGCGATAACGGCTGGATGGTAATGGATCCCGCCGATGCCGTGCCGCAGCTCACCTTCACTGCCGACTTGACGACCAGCAGCGCCGATATTCCCGCCTACAGCTTTGTCGAACCTTATCAGCAGTGGCGTGCGCCCCTTGCCGACGACGACGTGACGGCCCTGTCGGGCATGTTGCGCCACGCCTGGAGTAATCTTCACAGCGATGCAGTAGCGTCGGGGCTGCGCAGTGCTCCCGTGCTGGTGCGCTGGGCTGTACGCTTATACGACGGCAGTTATCTGTGGGTGAGCGACCCTGTGCGCCTGGGTGACGAGACGCTCTCCAATACTGGCCGCATCGCTGCTACGGTGGACAACAATAGCAGCGGTTTCACAGGCACCCAGGCATCCGTGCTGACCCAACGTCACTACCGCATTGACATTGGGGTGGCGCGAGGCATTGCTGCGGCATGGCTTCCTCTCGTGGCGGGCATTGATGTGCTGGCCACCGATGAGGCCACCCTGCTCACCGCCAGCCGGACCCTGGACTACCGCTGCCTGACCCGCACGACCGCCGGGCGCGAGTATGTCTTGGAAATGGGGCTATCGTGTCGTGGCGCCGATGCCATTAGCCGCCAGTTGGCCGGTATGCCGTGGCATGTGATTGCCACCGCCCCGGCTGCTGCAATGGGCGGGAGCGATTTTGTCGAGCCGGTGACGTCAGCAACTTTTACAGCCGAGCAGTGTGCCTCATTGGCCACGCCGTTTGTGCCTCACGACGTCGTGTGTGCCACGGCAGCGTCAGGGCGTATCTACTGTTGCACGCGTGGCGGTGATGTGATGGTGAGTGCCCCCGGCAATGCGCTCATCGAGTCCTGCAGGCGCAGTGTGCTGGGGGTGGTGCCCCTGGCCATGTCGGTGGTGACCCGTCCGTTGTACTCGGGCGGCTTTGGGCGTTATCCTGTATATGTCTTCAGCGACGACGGCATCTATGCCATTCCGCAGAGCGCGTCGGGGACGTTGGGCGAGGCGCGGCTTGTGGACCGTACCGTCATCGACGCCATGGTGCCGCCTGCCGAAGCTGGGGCCGATATCTGGCTGATGTCGCGTCATGGCCACCTGTGTCGCCTGAATGGGGCGAAACTCACTGTGGTGTATTGCGATGTGGCCTATCGTGAGCTGGCGTGGTGCAACGCCTATGGCGAGCTGTGGATGGTGCCAGCCAGCGGCTATCCCATGGTACTGATGGCCAGTGGCACGATGAGCGAGCGCACGGTGGCGGTGAGGCAGCTGTATAGTGATCCGCGTCATGCCGTGGCCGTGAGCCCTGATGGCGACATCCTGGATTTGGAACAGGAACAGCCCGCAATGCAGCCTGTGGCATGGCACACCCATCCACTGGCACTTCACCCGCTGCTGGGCGAGGCGATTCACCGCGTGGTGTGGCACCTGTCGAGCGAGGGGGCATCACTCACGCTGAATGTCGAGGGACAGCGCGGCGTGATGACTGGCGATATCATCTTGAGCCGGATGACGGTGACAGGAGCCGTGAGTCAGCCGCTTGCCTCACCGACCATGGC
>Ga0310694_10002680_pt1 | contig 17994 bp, 11 predicted proteins | sample 174DNAGHGhighgp2_FD_203884 | JGI IMG/M metagenome (GOLD analysis project Ga0310694, IMG submission 203884) | Sheep rumen microbial communities from Palmerston North, Manawatu-Wanganui, New Zealand - 1742 DNA GHGhigh gp2 (v2) (version 2) | ecosystem: Host-associated > Mammals > Digestive system... | reverse complement strand
AGCCCTCTATGCCGCGCACATGCTGAAGGATGAAAAATGGGAGCAGATCGAACGGGTGTACCTGCTCGACGGGCCGGGCCTGTGCGCGGATGTCTGCAATCTGTCCAGGATCGGGCGGGTCAACGCCAGGACCACGCGTATCATCCCCGAATACTGCGTGATCGGAAAGCTCTTCGAGCCGCAGATCCAGGATACACGGATCGTACTGTCCAGCGCCTCCGGCATCATGCAGCACGGCCTTGCGACCTGGGGCATCGACCACGGCAAGCCCGCCTACACGGAGAAAAACGACCCGCAGAGCGTCTGGCTGAGTGAGATCCTGAATCTGTGGATCAACGAGATCCAGCCGGAGGAAAGGCCCCTGTTTGTCGATGAGCTGTTTGACGCGCTCTCCTCCGGCGGCGCGCTGACGACGGATGATTTTGGGAAAAACAGCTGGCAGAACTGGGACGCCCTTATAAAGCAGCTCAAGACCTCCAGCAAGGTGACACGGCGCACCATCTCCAAGCTGCCGAAGAAGGCGCTGCAATTCGGGCTGAACCAGTTCCTCGAGCGCCTGGCCGCCTATGATACCGACAAGGAGTAACGCCGGGCAGCGATTATGATAGTGGAAAAATCCGTGGTGATGGTGTATAATAAACTACTTTGAATTTGATCTGTCAGCCTCGGCTGTAGTCGGGACATTGGAAAGGCAAACATCTGACGATTTTCATTGATATGAACATGGACAGTCTGAAATATTGGAATCATAATGCCGCATATTATCCTTGGATACGGAAGCGTTTAGCAAACTGCAGTTCTGTCTTGGATGTTGGCTGCGGTGATGGGTCTCTTGCCTTCTACCTTGATGATGGTTCAAAAGAGATCGTTGGAATAGATGTTGACAAGGATTGTATCAGCAAAGCAATCTTGACAAAAAGCGGAGATAAAACAAGTTTTATCTGCTGCGGCTTTGAAGAGTTTAATCCCGAAAGACGATTTGATGCTGTTGTTTTTGTTGCTTCAATCCATCACATGAACATGCCGGGTGCTCTGGATAAGGCAAAATCGCTTCTGAATCCAGGCGGCAAGCTGCTAATCGTTGGGCTCGCTAAACCATCTACCGCGGCAGATTTTGTTCTGGAAGCGGTAAGAGTGTTGCCTTCCAAAGCAATCTCCATCCTTCATCATATGAAATCATCTGAAGAACTGAAGATTGCCACTTCCTATGATTATCCGCAAATGCAGATGGTTCGTAGTACTGTGAGGGAAAAGCTGCCGAATGCAAGGATTACTTACGGTCTTCATTATCGATATTTACTGGAATGGTCCGACTGACAGGTTTGGGTTTCGTTTCTTTCAACGGTAGTAAGAACCCCTCAGTTTTACTACCATTTGACTACCATTGACGGCATTGACTTGCCGCATTTTGCCGTATTTTGCTTTTCCCGTGACTTAAGTCACAGTTAATTAGGGTTTACTGAAAAACGAGAACGAAGCGGTTGAAGGCAAAGAAACGCAAAAGCCAGAGCGCCAGACGATGGGCGACGTTCATGGCTATGATGCTGAGAGCAGCCTCGGTTTTCGCAGTTTCATCCAATTTGGACATGATGAGATCCAGACCCCAGCGACGCTTGGCGTTTCCGTTTCTGCCTTCGACGGCATTGCGCTCACAGGAATCACGGTAGAGCTGTCCCTGAATCTTCTCATCCGTGGAATCGGCCTTCCTTCGACCGAGTGGAGGGCCTGAAAGGCGGATGTCGTGGGCCTTGCAGAAAGTGCGGTTTTCGCGGGTCTGGTAAATCCTATCGGCCAGGATGGCTTCGGGGTAGCAGCCAAATTTTCGCCTGTAATCTTCTGCTACATCAATCAGTTCCTTGCCCTCATTGAAACTGTTCCAACTGGTCTTTTCCAAGTAGGTGAAGCCGTCAACCACAGATAAATGCAGCTTCTGTCCAAATTCCGTAGGGTTGGGACGTTTTCCCCGATTGATGGGGCGTACATGAGGCTGCTGCAAGCTGACGATCCGATCCTCGCATTTGTGCGTTCCGTTTTCGTGCATTTCCTTCTGCTGTGCGTAGACCTTTGGAATAACATCCAGACGATCCTTTAACCAATAAGGGTAGAGCTTCTCATGCTCCGGAACCTGTGCTTCATACTTCTTTAGCTGCGCTGTTGCCAACTTAATATAGCGAAGCTGCTCCGAGATTGCTTTCCTGCACTTCGCTTTTGTCCATTTCTTGCATTTTGCCAGAGCAAGATAGGCTTTTCGAGCTTTCTTCGCAGAGTACGGCAGCTTATGTCCCTTGTGCGGCAATTTGTCCCAGAGAATGTCAATGGCAGTTTCCAGATGCTCGCGGGATTTGTTCAATAGATCAATGTCTGTGGGATATTTGATGTCAGCGGGCGCAACAGTCGCGTCCATCAGCAATTTGCCGCGGTTCTGCTTCTGCCGTTTCCGCTTCTTCCTGGACGTATTCTTATTAGGCTTGCCTGCCTGAGATTGCTTTTCCTCGTGCGACGCTCCCGATGGTGGATCATTGCTGTCGTCATCATCTTTCTGTTCTTCCTCGGGGCGCTTTCCGGTACAGATGTACTCATTGATCTTTGCCAATTCCTCGAAGGGGAAACGCTTACGGAAATGTACCATCATGGAGGCGTCGAACAGCGGCTCGTCCCGGAATTCCTTCAGGCCGAGGAAGTACTGAATGTATGGATTCTCGGCAATCGCCGTGACAGTCTCTTCATCCGTCAGATGCTCTTGCTGCTTCACATAGATCGCACCATACGCGATCCGTGCCGGAAATGCTACGCGCCCGATTTCCTGATTCATGCTCCGCAGATACACTTCTTCAATGTAACTCCATGGCATGATCTCGGCAGCCTTGACCCAACGGTTGTCCTTTTTCAGCTTTCCTCCGAATGGAAGGAAAAACTCCTCTATACCAAGCTGATCGGAATCATCTTTGTAGTACATAAGGCACCCCATATTCCAGACTTTTGCTGTTGCTTAGCCAGTTTTGCTTGCCTTTATTATACTACATTTCCTCTGCTTTTGGTATATTTTACTTCAATTTCTAAGCCATTCATGCGTTGTTAATTGATCTTATTTCACTATTCACGCGTTTTTCAGTAAACTCTAATTATCAGGTGAAAAAAGCGGCATTTGATTACTATCCCGAATTTGACTCGGCAGCTGTTTCGGAATTGGCTGACGAAATCAATAACAAAAATACCCTGGGCCTTTCTTCGACAGCGGTTTACGCCATCGGTTTTGCGGGGGATGCTGCACAATACAGCGACTATGTTACGAATCTTGACTGGAACGATGCTTCCGAAGCCTGGGAGCTCAAAAAGCGGGATGGAACGACCGAAGAGCTTAATGATCGGACGATTCTGATCTACTATGCGGAACCGGCCTATGTCGCGATCGAGAACAACACCGATTCGGCTCTGGAAATCAGCAGCCTGACGGTGGGGAATACCACGATTGGACAGCTGAGCGTCATCAACACGGATTCCAATGCCGGATACGGCACCGTGTACGCGAGAAACGGCTCGGTTCGTTCCGCGCTGCTTCCGGTGACCGAGGATGACCTGAAGCTGCCGGCCAATGCGGCCATCACGCTTCTGCTGCCCGGCGGGCAGGGAATGACCTACAATTTCGACGGTACATTTGTAAGCATTGCCAGCGACACTGTTCGGCTCAGACGCGGAACTGCCACCACGCCGCCCGAAGAAACGCTGACAGTAGATGCCCACGGGTCTTTTGAAACACTCACGGGGTCGACTCCGAGTTCGAATATTACCTATAAGATCATCTTCGGTGACGACAGATACGTCTGCAAGGTGGTCGACAGCGCGGGAGAAGAGCACCGCTATACCTCGATCAGCGGCGCGATCAGCGATGTTGTAAATACCACAACTGCGAACCCGCCATATACATTGGAGACCGCAAAGACCGCCGCCGTTGAGATGCTGGTGGACTATCTGCTGCCGTCTTCCGATGTGGTTGTCGTACCGGCGGGGTATGATATCACCTTTACCACGGCAACAACGGGCAATTATAAATACGAGCCGGTCGATGCAAGCGAGCCTCGTGCCACCATCAGCCGCGACACCGACAATACCAACGCCATGGTTTCTACGACGACTGGCTCCACAGCCACGGCGCTCACGATCAAGGATCTGGTCTTCAACGTCAAGGGTGTCCAGGGCAGCACGCAGTATGGCGCCGTCGTTGCAAACGGCAGCGCGGTGACGGTTGACAACGTTGATTTCACTGATCTTTATGCAAATAACGGCGGCGCGATTTTTGCGCAAACAACCTCTGGGAATAGCAATTCCTGGGTGAAGGTCACAAATTCGTACTTCTACAATTGCCATTCCATAAGAGGCGGTTCCCGTGACGGCGGCGGTGCGATCCATGCGTATGTTGACAGGCTTGAGGTGGAAGGCTGTCAGTTTGATTCCTGCGAAGGAAACTGGCAGGCAGGCGCCGTGTTCCATAGGGTCGAATACACTAACAACTATACCGAGTCATTGGTTACCAATTGCACGTTCATCAATTGCCAATCCAAAGCCGCGGGCGGCATGGAGCTCGGCGGGCGCAACATCATCGTGAAGGGCTGCACCTTCGAGCACTGCTATGCCACTTCTCGTAATGGCGGCGGGTTCAACGTGTATATAATGACCTCCAGCACTGGAGGCGGAGCACCGAGCTTTGATTGTTGGACTAGAGTGGAGGACTGCACGTTCAATGACTGCGGCCTGACTTCTGCCGGTGGAGCCAACGATGGCAACGGCGGCGGATTCCGAAGCAGTTCAAAATACACAACGGTTGTAAACACTACCTTTACCAATTGTACGTCGCTCAGAAACGGCGGCGCAATTGCTCTTTCCAATGGCAACGCCGTAAAAGCTGAACTGTATGGCGTTACCATCAGCGGCTGCTCGGCCGTAACCGGCGGCGGCATACACGCTCAGTGCAAACAACTGGTCATCAGCGACAGCTACGATGTGGATGCTAACGGTAATCCGATCTTTGCCAACGGAACGGCAAAGGCGCCCGGCGGAACGGATCTGTCCAGCGGCGCGGCAGCGGGTACGCACTTTGTCGCGGAAATGAAGGTTGAAAACTGCTCGGCGACGACTGTCGGTGGTATCTTCCACGATAAGGATGATAACAATGCCACGCTGACCATCACCAATGCCACGATTACAGGGAACACGGCAACTGGCAGCGCCGGCGGCGGCGTTTCCTCAAAGGCGAGAACGGTTACCATGACTGGCTCCACGATCACGCACAACTCGGCGAAAGGTACCGGTGGCGGCCTGAATGCCAGCAAAACAACCAAGCTTGATTTGACGAATACGACAATTTCCAACAACACGGTAACAAGTAATGGTGCTGGTGTGTGGACTGATACGGCGGCGCTGGTACTCACCATTACCGGCTGCACCATGGACGGAAATACCTCTGGAGATACTGGCGGAGCATTGTATACTCCGGCAAAGACCGTAACGGTTACTAATAGTGAGATCGCCAACTGCACTGCTGCGAAGGCCGCGGGGGGTATTTACCAGAACCAAAACAGCGACGGGTCCAGCATGACGATCACCGGGTCTAGGATAACCGGATGTAAGGCTAACAATGGATCTGGCGGCGGTGTCTGGTCAAACGTGAGAGCGCTTTCGATTTCCGATTCTGAGGTCTCGAAGAATTCGGCTACCAATACGGGCGGCGGCATCTATTTCGATACGGGCAATGATACCTCAAGAGCCCTCATGTCCCTTACGGTTTCCGGCTGCACCTTAGACAGCAACACCTCGAACAACAACGGCGGTGGCATTTATACTGCGGCAAAGACCCTCAATGTGGTGTCTTATACCTACTCGGAGGGAGAAGCTCCGACCAGTACTCCTGCGGTTGGAAGCTATATTACGGACGTCACCGGATCCATCACAGGCAGACGGACGGAGATATCTAACTGCAAGGGGACAAACGGCGGAGGAATCTGGCATTCGAACAACATCGCGGATTCTTCTCTTGCCGTCACAGAGACGACGGTTACCGGCTGCTCTGCGACGAACGGTATCGGCGGCGGCATCTATGCCAACGTCTATTACGCAACATTCACCGATTCCGATGTGTCGGGCAACACCGCAAGCGGCAACGGAGGCGGTATCTACAAAGCCAAGCAAAACAACGCCTATTACCTGATTATCGACGATTCTGACGTAAAGAACAATACGTCGGGTAATCGAGGCGGAGGCGTCTATTGCCAGTCTCAGCTGTATCTTCGCAACAACAGCGAGATTTCCGGCAACCGGTTGACCTCCAGCACGGTGGACAATGCGGCTGGTGTGTTTCTTGAAGACAACCGCACGCTGTACATGGGGCCGATGTTTACGGATGCGACGGAGGCTGCTGCGTTTACGGATTCTTCGTCCATTAGGGAAAACTACACAGCCTCCGGCGCGGATTCCAATCTGCGTATGTGGTGGGCGAGCGGTCAGAATGCTACCGCCAGCGTGTATGTCTACTGCAATCTGGACGGCTTTATTGGCGTCACCAACGCAGCCAAGGTGGGCACCCAGTTCGGTACCTCCTTTATTGCAAATCCAAACGGCTTTGAAGATGACGACGCCGTATTCCAGGCTGACACCAGCACACTCCATGGCATCATTGATCGGACAGATGAGTCAGGAACCAAGATCATCTGGGCAGGCCCGCCGATTGCGAAGATCACCGGCAAAGATGCCGATGGCAACGACATCCTGCTTTATTTGAAAAACAACGGTACCGGACCGGCTATCTTTGACAAGCTGAATGCGGGCAACAATAACAACTACGGCACATCCAGCGCGTTTGGCATCCTGAACACGGCCAGTCCAACGCTGTACACGAAGGATGGCATACTGTATGAGGGAAAGACCTACAGCATCAAGATGCTGGTGGAGAGCTATACGTCCGAAACATACCTGATCGCAAATTACTATGAAGGTCGTGAACTGATCTTTACGACCGCAGGCAAGACGGATACAGACGGCTACCCCTACGAGGGCAGGGCCGGCGGACGCGCCACCGTGACACGCGGCACAGGAACGGGCAATACCAATTTCCTGAATGCGAATTGCAATCTCACGCTGACGAATATCATCATCGACGGCGGCTCTGAAAACGGCATCGCTGCAAATAGCAATACGCGTGTTTTGAATATCAATAACGCCAATGCAAAGGTCACGCTCGGTGAAAACGCCGTGCTGCAGAACGCAAGTGCCAGTAGCGAAGGCGGCGGTGTGAATATCAACAATGGAATACTGGAAATCAATGGCGGGGTCATTCGCAACTGCTCCACAACATCCAATAAGGATGGCGGCGGCGTATATGTCAACGGCGGGCAGCTATTGATTGAGGCTGGCGGTATCTATCAGTGTTCGGCAAATGCCTCCGGCGGCGGAGTGCGCGTTAAAAATGGCAGCATCAACATGTCCGGCGGTACGATCAGCGGGTGTAAGGCAGTTAATGGCTCCGGCGGCGGCGTTTATTTGGGCGGCGGAAAAGTGCTGAATATGTCCGGAGGATCGATTATCAACAATCACGCCAAAGCAGTCGGCGGCGGCGTGGCGGTTTATGATGCAAGTTCCCGCCTCTACTTCTCAGGCAAGGTCAACATTTCCGGTAACACTAGCGTTGCCAGCGTTGCGAAGAACAAGGCTTGCAACGTGGAGCTGAATAAGGACTCAAACGCTGTCATAAACACAAATAACGGTGGTTTGTACGCAGGTTCCTATATTGGCGTATATGTGCCGAATGGAACGTCTCTTTATGACAAACACGGTGCGGAACGTATGCCCTTCGGCACCTTTGCAACCAACGACAACACCGCCACCTTCTACAGCTTTGTCAATGATCGAAATGGTCTTAAGGGTGGCATTATTGAAAACCCGAGTCCCAATACAATCTACTGGATCCAAATCTTCTCCCTTGAGGTCAGCAAGGAGGTTGAATCCGGCGATTCGACAGCGATCGATTCCGATGAACAATTCCTGTTTAAGGTGAATATTCGTGGGAACGCGACGGTTACGGGACAGTTGAACGCCGCGCAGATCGACAGCGATGATGGCGAATATGGCGAGATGCATTTCGACAGCAATGGGAGAGATACTACAACAGCCGTTTTTGCTCTAAAGGACGGAGAATCGATTACGGGCGTCAACCTGTCGGAGGGCTTGAAGTATGAGGTGATCGAGTATCTGACGGTTGAGCAGGCTGATCGTTATGCGGCCATGCCGATGAATGGGTACAATCTGACAACAGAATCCCTGACGTATAATGGTACTACTTATCGGGTAATCAAAGCAAATACCTATACCAGCACCATCGGCGAAAACAAGAGCAGATCGGATGTGGATCCGTACACTTCGTCGTTGAAGTTTACCAACCTGATGCCCGTCTGCAAGATTACGGATATGAGTGGAAACCTACTGTACCGCAGATATGACTGGGATAAGGTAACGAATAAGACTGGCGAAGGAGAGGATGGTGGAAGCAGCACAAATCAGCCGTTCTACTATGCGCCCGCAGTCTATACGGAACTGACTGGAGATGACGGCGCGTTCAAAGCACTGGAAGGAACACTGTACACCTCCAACGGTAGTAACCCGACGAGCTATTCCGTCAGCAACGGTGTTCAGATTCAAATGCTGATTGCTGATTACAGCCTGTATGGGTTGGTTGCAGCCAACACGAGCAAAGCCACCTTGACTACTGCTTCCTCTGGTGATGCCTTGTTCCCCAAGCAGGATGCTGGAACTACGTCCACGATTCGCCGTGCATTTGCGGATGACTCCATGTTTAACGTGACTGGCGATCTGACGCTTTCAACGATCATTCTTGACGGCGTGAAGGGTTCTTATACGATTGAAGCAAATGGCGGAATTGCAAATGTCCAGAGTGGCGGTAAGCTGACCATTCAGAGCGGCGCAGTGCTTCAGAACTCCAGAAGCGCTGAGAACTATTATGGCGGTGCGGTGTATGTCGCAAGCGGCGGCTCTGTCACCATGACCGGAGGTATGATTAATCGGAATGAGTCCGTTGACAATGGCGCAGGCATCTATCTCGCCGAGGGTAGCACGCTCAAACTCTCTGATGCTCCCAGCTTCGGTGGTACAGGAAGAGACGTCAGCGGAAATATCACCACGACTAACGGCAACTTCAAGACCGGTGATCTTGTTGCTCAAACAAATGGCGGGAAAGCTTATTCCAAAGCTCGCCAGGACATCTACATTGCTGAGGCTCAGGATGATCCGGCATCTGTCGTTCTAACCGGAAACCTGAATGTTGACGCTGGATCAATCTGGGTCTGGGCTGCAACGGAAAACCACTACGCAATGATGAAGCCCTTTGCCACTTTCGCGAGTGGAACGGTCAATGGAAAAACATATGCCGCTTTCCGAAATGCGCAGCCAGACGGTGTGACAAACTGCGGAGAGGACAATTACCTGTCTGGCAGTTCCGGAGAAAATGCCCTGTTTATTTACTGGGCTGGCGGGTTCGATGTAAGCTTTAAGAAGATTGATGGCTTTGGAACGGCAATGTCTGGCGCGACCTTCACGCTGTATACGGACTCGGCCTGCACAGAGACGCTTAAGCAGGGAGGTTCGGACGCGGCTGCCGTATCCGCTGACGGAACAGCAACATATAAGGACAAAACCGGAGCAACGCTGGACGCAGGCATTGTTCTCTTCGAGCAGATTCCCGCCGGAGTCTACTACATGAAGGAAACGGTCACCCCTGATGGCTATATCAACGCCCTGACAAAAGATGTCTCTGGTGATCCTGTGAGTAATGTGTACATGGTTCTTGTGGGCGATGCTGCCCTGCAGGGCGCGGGAGTCGATGTACTCGTGAACATTACACAGGAGCAGATCATCGCTCAGACGGGAACAGGGGATGATAAGAAGGATGCGGCGATCTTCCTGATCGATCCGACCACCGGCAAAGCCGTAACTACCCCCGACATCGCCAAGTACGGCATCATGAATACCAGTACTGCGGAGCGAAAGGTCATCCTGCGTAAGGTAAGCAATACCTACGCTTCGCTTGAAGGCGCAGTCTTCGAGATCCTTCGCTATGATCATACGTTGGTATCCAGCACAGATATCAGCGGTGCCACGACAACATCCTTTACCAGTGGGGCAAGTGGTGTGTACTTCATTGACATGTTGCCCTTCGGAACCTATTATCTGCACGAGAAAACAATACCATCCGGATATCAAGAGGTAACCGCAGGTAATGATGGCAACTGGTTCATCCTAACCGTTAATGAAAACGGCGTGGGATATGAGAAGGCGACCGATACGGGCACTGCAATCACAAACACCCTTAGTCCGGTGGTGACTAAACCCGACTAAGCAAAACAACACCTCCAGCTCTTAACATGAGTTGGAGGTGTTGCTTTTGAGCGTGGGTTAGAGGATGCTAAGTAAGCGATTTATAAAACCCCGCTCAACGCATGGCGAACAAATTCTGCATGCCATCAGCCCAGGGCAGTAGATCGTCAATGTCGGTATCCAGATCGTCGGCAAGGCGTTCTGGCAACACAGTTAACAGATGTTCGATGTAGTCCTCCAGCCGCAGGTTGTTGGCTTTGGATGTTTCCATCAGAGTATAGATGATTGCTGTGGCTTCCGCGCCGGCAGGAGTGTCGGAAAAGAGCCAGCCTTTGCGCCCGACCACGAAGGGCCGAATCGCATTCTCCACCTGGTTGTTGCTGATCTCGATTTCACCGTGGTCGAGAAAAGCACAAAGAAACTCCTTCTGGTTTAGGGCGTAGGTCACGGCTTCCTTCAGCTTGCCGGTGGGGCGCGTGATTGTATCTATCTATCCAGGCATAGTATTCGTCAATGATGGGCTTCGCCTTTTCCTGACGCTTTGCCTGCCGCTCCGCATCGCTCAGCCCTTCCATGTCGCGTTCCAACCTGAATAGACGGTTGCAGAACTTGTAGCCCTGCGCCGCCACAGACTTCTTCCCAATTTCGCCCTTGGGCATGGCTTCCCGCCATTTCCGCTGCATATGGGCCCAGCAGCCGGCTCGGATGACATTCAGCAGCTTATTGTACCCGCTAAAGCCATCCGAGATGAGAATCCCATGGAAATCTCCCAGGAATTCCACTGCGCAATCTCCGCTCCGGCTATCCCGGTACTCGAAGATCATGGAAATGGCAAAGCTGAACAGTTTCCTGAACAGGGTTTGTCTATAATGCCTGCTCTTTAGCGCAATAGTGGAGTGAAACAAATGTGAACTTTTTGTGAACCATTAGAGAGCAGGGTGTAAAACACCCTCTCAGCGGACAGTATGTGAGGGGACCAACTTTTTCCCTACTGCCGGGACTTTGCATAGTTCTTCTGCACAAGCGGAACAACATATGAGTACCACTCGCCGCTCAGATATTTGGAATAGAGCAGAAGATAGTCGGAGATCGAATCTTTCGGCCATAACCGGGTGCCGAGAGTCAATTTGTTTTTCTCAAACGCAGCCTGCTCTTTAGTCGGACAATCCTTTCCTATAGGGTATCCCTTCACCTGGAAATCACTATAAGAGAGCAACTCTTTGTGCTTTACCAGGTATGTCTGAAAATCATTGATGGCGCTATTGATCTCAGGGTCGTCAGCCCGGTTCAGAACCTCGTCCATCGTGAAGATTTTTTCCCAGTTTCCGGACTCGATGTGTTTCATGGCTTGTTTACAGAATAGTTCTCTCCGGTACTTCTGGTTCATGAAATGCTTCACAACTGTTGTTCCGAGAGCGTAGACCTGTTTCCGCAAACCCCTTATGCCCATGATAAAGTGTGCGGAGGGAAACAGTTTCCGGCAGAGCCGATAAAGAATTTCATTATCATCCACAATGATAATGATCTCCCGCGCGTCCATAACGCCATGGAGGAGCGCTTCTGTGAGGAGAATATTGGCATATTCCTCTGTGGAACAGAAAGAATAGCGCACGTGCTTCCGGGCGGTTAATCCGTCGCCGCAGGAAACGGTGTTTGTCCGGCAGATGAAGATGCTATCCCTCACCATGGAGACTTCCATGCAAAGATTAAACGCATCTTTAGCAGGGCGACCGCGCCGCTTTCCGGCTGTGAGTTTTTCCGGTAAGCATACGCTGTTTAGATTGGCAGCTTGTGCGGACATATCGGCTCGAATCAGCCGTGCAATATACAAAAGCACCTTCCGGATTCTGTCATCACTGACAATCTCGCCAAAAGCGTCGGATACATGGTCTTCTGCGACAGCGAGGTTCGGGCAATCTAAGGCGATACGGGCCATTTTCAAAGCAGCATTAGAAGTCATGCGGAAGGGTAGGTTTGCAGTCCCCAGATAATCATCAACAGGACAGATGCTGTTAGAATGATATGTATCAAGCAGGTACTCTTTGCTGTTTTCATCTGCCCCGCGGTACAGATAACGGGAATATGTGATAGTACCGCCAAGGGTCAGAATTGAACGGTCACGTTTCCGGTCAGTTTTCAGCATCACACCCCTTTCGGCAAGTTCTCTTTTTTTAACTTGCTGATCTTATTATCACCAAGCACCCTGTTTATCAGGTCTGTGGTCAATTCTGTTTCAATAGCAATCAGCTGGTTTCGGAAGTTCATTTTGATTATTTCCATGTCAACGACAGCGTCTTCTGCGTATTTGCTTCCGGTGCCGGTAAGTGGTGCATGAAACCTATCAGCATATGTATGAACAGCGTCCTGTAACTTCTGAATGGCAAGCTGCTCCGGGGACAGGTGCTGGTCATCTGATTCATCTTTATTATTGCTTTTCACGTTTGTACCTCCGCAAAGTGTGGGAAAGGTGGACGTTAAGTCCCCTGTTATGAATCAGATTATACAAGAGGGAAATTAGGCTGTCAATACCGACAAAAAAAGATAAAGCAAAATTTAGATGAGCCGCCAATACTTCCAAGAAGCAGATGATTAGTCATTGCGAATCAGGAAAACAGCAACTTAAACGAGAGTTTCAGCTACCTCCAGTGACTTTGCCAAGTGATAGCGCGCGTTGAAGCATGTGATGAAAAGAAAACATGGAATTAAATAAAAAACGGGAAAACCGCATATGTAAGGTAGAAAGAAAACCCTTGCGGACATTATATGAGGGGACCTTTCATGGGCCGGCGAGAAGCCAATCAGACGCAACTATTTGATATTTAAAATGCGAGGTGCTAAATTTTTATGAAAATTCTTCTGGAAAACCCTATATTTTTGCCTCTGAAAAACCTTATTTATAGAGGGACATTTCCCTCGCGCTTATCATTTGATTAGTTTTGACATAATAATCTTTAAGCTCTGTAGGACAACACCCTGCGGAGCTTTTTTCATGCCCTGATGCCGGGAATCACCGTATTACGGAGCCTTCCCGGTGCCGGGGCTTTTTTCATGCCCCAAAAATCATCAGACGGCACGAAAATGCCGGGAAGGAGGAACACAATTGAAAATCACACTGTCACTTGCGAAGGTCTGCGGTCAGGCGTCAAACAGGTTTTATCCTGATGAGGCGGTCATCGCAGACCGGGAGCAGATGGCGTCAGCCATGCGCTTTGATCATGTCTGCGGAAGCTTTGCCCATCACAGGCGGTCACGGGAAGGCTTCATAAGCGCCGACTGCATCGTGATGGACTGCGACAACGACCACAGCGAGGAGCCGGATCTTTGGATCAGGCCGGAAGACCATGACTCGCTGTTTCCGGATGTCTCCTGTGCCATAGTTCCCAGCCGGAGCAGCATGAAATCTAAGAACGGGAAACCGGCGAGACCCCGTTTCCATGTGTACTTCCCTGGCGGTACCATTACTGACGAAACTGAATACGCATCTCTGAAACGGAAGGTGCAGGCCGCTTTTCCGTTTTTCGATGCTAACGCCCTGGACTCGGCCCGGTTCATTTTCGGTAATGCGGCTGTGGAAGATATCATCTGGCATGAAGGCACATTGTCCATCCAGGACTACCTGTATTTCATGGATGACCGCGACCATTCTATCCCGGAGGGGAACCGGAACAGTTCCCTCTCAAGATTCGCTGGCCGCGTTCTGAAACGTTATGGCAATACGAAGGAAGCACAGGAAGCGTTCAGATGTGAAGCAGAAAAATGCGATCCTCCCCTGGAGAAGGCCGAGCTGCGCACCATCTGGATGAGCGCTTTACGCTTTTACCGTTCAGTCAGGAAACAGCCAGATTACGTGAAACCGGAAGAGTATAACCAGCCGGAATGGGCGGAACCGATACCGTTTGACAGGGCTTCAACAGCCCCGTTTCCTGTGGATGCCCTTCCGCCCTTCCTGTCTGAATACGTCTCAGCCGTAGCCCAGAGCACACAGACTCCTGTGGACATGGCCGGTACGGTCGCGATTTCCATCCTCTCTACCTGCCTGCAGGGCAAGTACAGAATTCAGGGAAAACCGGACTGGACGGAACCGCTCAACACCTACGCCCTTGTCATCGCGCCACCGTCCGAAAGAAAGTCCGCCGTTACGAACATGATGGTGCGTCCGCTGAATGAATACGAAATCCGCTACAACCGGGAGCACGCGGCAGACGTGGAAACGAGCCGAATGGCGAAGAAGGTACTGGAACGCAGACAGAGGACCCTGATTGATGAGTTTGCCAAGGGGAAAGCTTCACAGGAAGATATCGAGAGAATCGCGCAGCAGATCGCGGATTTTGAGGAAGTCGCCCCGCTTCAAATTTATGTGGACGATATTACTCCTGAAAAACTGGTTTCCGTCCTGTCGGCGAACAGCGGACGGGCTGCCATGATCTCCACGGAAGGCGGCATTTTCGATACGCTGGCCGGGGCCTATTCCCGGATCGTCAATATTGATGTCATGCTGAAAGGATATTCGGGCGACACGATACGAGTGGATCGCATCGGGCGCGACAGCGAATATGTCGTATCCCCTGCGCTGACCATTCTGCTTATGGCGCAGCCGAGCGTCGTTTCAGCGGTCCTCAGCAACAGCACGTTCCGGGGACGCGGGCTGACGGCGCGGTTTCTCTACTGTATGCCGGAGTCCCAGGTGGGCGGCAGGACGTACCATAGCCAGCCGGTCGATCCGGAACTCGCCATGAACTATGAGACCAGAATGAGAAACCTTCTGGAGGATGACGGCAGGGATGAACTGATCACGTTGTCAACGGAGGCTGACAGGCTGATTGCTTCATACGCAGAGGAACTGGAACCGTTGCTGCTTACAAAGTACGCAGACCTGTCGGACTGGTGCGGCAAACTGATCGGGAATACGCTGCGTATCGCCGGATTGCTTTGCAGGGCGAATGCGGACCGGTGTTTTGACTTTCTCTCCGTCAACGATCCTCTGGTGGTAGATGAAGAGACCATGGGAAATGCCATCAGGCTCAGCCGGTATTTCCTGGACCATGCGCAGGCGACTTATTCGGTGCTGCCGGACAACGCGGTATCCGTCCAGGGTGAGAAGATATTGGGCGCGATTCGGGAGAAGCAGTTGGACAGATTCGACAGGCGGGAGATGATGCGGCTCTGCAAATCTTTCAGGAAAGTGGACGATATCCAGCCGGTACTGGACAACCTGGAGGATTATGGTTATATCGCGAGACAGCCGGAGAAGCCGTCCAATACGGGAAGGCCGCCGCTGCCGAAATATCTCGTCAATCCGATTGTACTGGGGAAGGTCGCCGCGGGTTCAACCGAAACGGTCGGCGCGGTTGGCGCAGATACAGGCCCGGATGGGTGAGACAGGACTTTTGTCACTTTTGTCGCCTTTTGTCACCGCAGGTGCGCACGCCATCAGGCAAGGAAAATCAAGGCTTTGAGGGTTTTGTCACTTTTGTCACGGACACTAGAAATAAATAAATAGATACTCTTATATATACTAAAAATTCATATAAGAGAAATCTACAATTCACGTATGGTGACAAAAGTGACAAAAGGACAAAAGTCTGAAAAGCCTTGATTTTACTGATGAAAACGAAAGTGACAGAAGTAAATCCCCCGGCGACAAAAGTGACAAAAGGGTAGTTTAGGGGCGGGCCAGAGGACGATCAGAGCCAGACCAGAGGGTGAAATGGGCTGGATCAAAGGACGATCTGGCTGCCCCGGCGGATTCTTGCGATAACTGAAAGGAGAACTTATGACGACACTGAATGAATTTTTACAGAAGCATCCGGTTAAGCCAATTCGCCTGTACAGGCCCGATCCGAAAGATTGGTTTAAGGATGTTATGTGCTATCTCAACCGTCCCCGTGACTGGCAGCGCAGAGTTAACCTGCTCCGCATGAGGGCAGAAGTTCTGGATTGTGTTGATGACCCGGATGAAGATCTCGCCCGCTACCGTGACGAAGTTCATGGGAAGCTTAGTGAAGCCGAGCAGGATATGAGGCGCGTAAGGGTAGAGGTTATGGAGCTCATCGGGCAGTTACCGGATGCGGATCAGCAGATGGCCATGATCAGAAGGTATATGGGTTTCCAGTCCTGGAAAGAGATCGCCTGGGCGATGGACACTACGTCCGTGATTGTGCAGAACCATCACGCAAAGGCGCTGTCGGTGTTGAAGCGTGTGCTTATAGCAAAAGGACTGATCCCGGACACTTATGTCCGTAAGAAACACAGAACAGCGGAGTATGAGGCAGCGGATACTGAAACCGCTGTGGACAACAATGAGAAAATGGATCTTATTCATGGAGCAGCCGATGGCTTTAATGCTGTCGGTGGTTCTCTTTCTAAAAACGAAACGGCTCCGATGTGAGGAGCTTTTATTTTGCCGCCGGGCATTGTACGGGGAAAGGAAATGCTAATGAAAGAACTGATTCCTATGAATGAATTTGGCATGATGGCCGATAAGGACAGCATTGCCCGTGTTGACAGCAGGAAGATTGCGGAGACATTCGGGAAGCAGCACAGTCACGTTATGAGGGACATTCGGAATCTATTTAATTCAGGTATGAGCGAAGAATTCCGACAATCCAATTTTGGACAGTCAAACTACCTCAATGAACAGGGACACAGACAACCTTGTTACCATTTGACACGTGATGGTTTTGTCATGCTCGTGATGGGCTACACAGGGGAAAAAGCAATGCGTTTCAAGGAAGCCTATATCAACCGCTTCAACGAGATGGAAGAGCATATCCGGATGCTCCAGAGCCTCCGCGACCAGAACCCGCTGCTTACTGAAGCAATCAAAGCAACCCGCGAGAACCCGAAACCGTATGACTATAGCAACGAGGCAGATATGATTAATCGTATCGTTCTCGGCATGAGCGCAAAGCAGTACAGGGAAAAACACGGCATTCCCAAGGGCGATCCGATCCGTCCACACATGTCATCGGACGAAGCAGTCCTGATGGAGCGGATTCAGATGATGGACATCGGTTTCCAGTATAGCGAACCGGAATACCAGAAACGTAAGCAGATGCTCGAATGGTACGCCATGCACTGGCGGGAAGAGAGAACCGCTCCGGTGCTCACGGACATTCAGGAGAGCGTTGCCTGATTAACCATCATCAATGAAGAACAAAACATTATGCCGTCCGGGCGTAAAACGGGGAAAGCGAGGAGCTACTATGAAGAAGAAAACAGATCGCACGATGGAAATGTATGTTGAGGCTGGAGCCTATGCGCGTCTGCTGTCTGATATCGGAACCAAGGCAGTCGTGTCGATGTCGCAGATCCTTCCGGCCAATGAGTCGGACAAGCTGGTGCGTCTTCTGAACAGGTTCAGCGAGGTCAAATGCAAGGCAGATGACCAGCTGTTCAGGGACTTCCCCGGCATCGGCAACGAAGGAACGGATGTGTTCTACGGGACGCTGAGCGAGAAGCCTCGGAACGAACTGGACGAGGAAGTGATCCGCACGGCAAAGCAGAAGGCCATAGAGCTGTTCGGCAGCGAGGACTGAGACTGTGTTGAAATCAACATCATCTCAATCATCTCAGGCTCATCGACAGAGCCAGCTTTGCAGTAGTCATCGTTTGATT
>Ga0310694_10002678_pt1 | contig 17997 bp, 15 predicted proteins | sample 174DNAGHGhighgp2_FD_203884 | JGI IMG/M metagenome (GOLD analysis project Ga0310694, IMG submission 203884) | Sheep rumen microbial communities from Palmerston North, Manawatu-Wanganui, New Zealand - 1742 DNA GHGhigh gp2 (v2) (version 2) | ecosystem: Host-associated > Mammals > Digestive system... | reverse complement strand
AGCGACCCTCCTGCAGACGGGTGATGACCTTGAAATAGGTCTCCTGGAAGATGTCGTCAGCCAAATCGTGGTCGCGCACCACGAACATGATATAAGTGAACAACTTCGTCTGAGTTCTTGACAGCAATTCGTCAAAAGCCCTATTATCTCCTCCTACGTACAGCAATGCCAACTCTTCGTCGGTCATTCCTTCGAACTTCTTCATATAATTAGTATTTTTTATGAAGTAAAAACTGTTCCGATAGGCAATAAATGGGGTTTAAAACGGGTTATTAATTATTGATGTCGGTGCAAAAGTAAGTAAAAAAAACAAAAACGCCAAAGAAAAACCGTTTTTTTTCGGTTTTTGCTTTCCACTTTACGCTTTTTTTCGTACCTTTGGCCTACAAAATCAAAAAATAAAACCTAAAAATGTCTATGATAAAGCTTTTCGTCCCAGGCCGACTCTGTCTTTTTGGTGAACATACCGACTGGGCTGGCCACTATCGCACCATGAATGCCGACATAGCCCCAGGCGCCGCTATCGTCACAGGTATCGAACAGGGCATTTATGCCGAAGTTGAGAAGTCCAGCATGTTCGAGATGCAGAGTATGGCTCCTGAAATCGACACGCAATGGCAAGACTTCGCCTGCCGCATGGACGAGCAGGAGCTGAAGCGCATCGCCAAGTCGGGCTCGTTCTTCTGTTACTGCGCTGGCGTGGCCTCCTATATGCTGGAATGGTACAAGGTGGGCGGCGTGCGCATCAAGATTACATCGATGACGCTGCCCATGAAGTCGGGCCTCAGCTCGTCGGCGGCCATCTGCGTTCTCGTCGCGCGCGCGTTTAACCTATTATATAATCTGAACCTCAACACGATGGGCGAGATGAACATCGCCTACGTTGGCGAGTTGCGCACCTCCTCGCGCTGCGGACGTCTGGACCAGGCCTGCGCCTTTGGTGTCAAGCCCAACCTCATGACCTTCGACGGCGACGAGGTGGAGGTACAGGCGCTCAACGTGAAGAAGACGCTCCACTGGGTCTTTGCCGACCTCTGTGCCGAGAAGGACACGGTGCGCATTCTGCGCGACCTGAACCGTGCCTACCCCTTCGCCGCCAACGAGGTGGAGGAGCGCGAGCAGCAGGCGCTGGGCGTGCTGAACCAGGACATCGTCAATCGCGCCATCAAGTATATGGCTGAGGGAAACGTCGAGCAGCTGGGTGCCCTGATGAACGAGGCCGAGGCCCTCTTCGACAGCCACGTGGCGCCCATGTGTCCAGAAGAGCTGACATCGCCCAAGCTGCACGCCGTACTGGCCGACGAGCACATCAAGCCCTTGGTCTATGGTGGCAAGGGCGTGGGCTCTCATGGCGACGGCTCCGTACAGTTCCTGGCACGCTCCTCAGAAGCCCAGCAGCAGCTGGTCGACTACCTGAACCAGCAAGGCATGAAGGCCTACACGCTGACCATCAAGCCCGTCCACACCGTCCGCCGCGCCATCATCCCTGTAGCCGGCTTCGGCACACGCCTCTACCCTGCTACACGCGGACTCAAGAAGGACTTCTTCCCCATCCCCTGCCCTGACGGTATGGTGCGCCCTGTCATCCTGATTCTGCTCGAGGAGCTTGTCAAGAGCGGCATCGAGGAGATTTGTCTCGTACTTGGCAGCGAGGAGGAACGCCAGCAGTATGCCAACTTCTTCGAGCGGCCGCTGGCCCCTGAGCACCTGAACAAGCTCAACAAGGAGAGTCAGGAGTACGAGAACCGCATCCTCGACATCGGCAAGCGCCTGCGCTACGTCTACCAGCGCGAGAAGCGCGGCTTTGGCCACGCCGTCTTCCAGGCAGCGGAGTTCGCGCGCAACGAGCCCGTGCTGCTGATGCTTGGCGACACGCTCTACCGCTCGCTCACGAACAAGCCCTGCGCCCTGCAGCTCATCGAGCAATACGAGCGCTACAACCGTCTCATCGTCGGACTCTATCCCGTCGAGGCCAATACCGTCAGCCACTTCGGCATCATGACGGGCGTCTGGGAGGACAAGGACGAGCGCATCCTCAACGTGTCGGCACTCTGCGAGAAGCCCACGCCCGCCTATGCTGAGGAGTTCCTGGGCGTGCGCAACCAGAAGGGACAGAAGGAGTACTGCTCCGTATTTGGCCAGTACATCCTGACGCCTGAGGTGTTCGAGCAGCTGGCGGCTGACATCAAGCGTGCTGACGAAGAAGGCAGCACCAAGGAGATAGAACTCACGGCAGCCCTCGAGGCCGTACGCGCACGCATCGGCATGATGGGTGTCCGTCTGAAGAGCCAGCGCTTCGACATGGGCAATCCGCGCGCCCTCGTCGACACCGTCGCAAGCTTCAGTCAGGCATAGCCCATAATTTTCAATTTTGAATCTTCAATTTTCAATTAGGCATGTATATCGCCATTGCAGGAAACATCGGCAGCGGAAAGTCCACGCTCACGAAGATGCTGGCGCGACACTACCATTGGGAGCCGCGCTTTGAGGCCGTCGACCAGAACCCCTACCTCGAGGACTACTATCGCAACATCCAGCGGTGGTCGTTCAACCTCGAGGTCTTCTTCCTCAAGGAGCGCTTCCGCGACCTCATAGCCATCCAGCAGGCCGAGCACACGATTATCCAGGACCGTACCATCTTCGAGGGTGTCTACGTGTTCCTGCAGAACAACCGCGACATGGGTAACCTCTCGGCACGCGACTACGACACCTTCATGGAGCTGTTCAACCAGATGATGGAGCTGGTCCGCCTGCCCGACCTCATGATCTACCTGCGCGCCTCCGTGCCTCACCTCGTGGGTAACATTCAGCAGCGTGGTCGCGGCTACGAGCAGACCATCCAGCTGGAGTATCTCGAGAACCTGAACCGTCGCTACGAAAGTTTCATCACCAAACACTACAAAGGCCGTGTGATGGTCATCGACAAGGACCCTCTCGACTTTGAGCACCGTCCTCAGGACTTCACGCAGATAGTCGACCGCATCGACCAGACTCTCTTCGGACTCTTTCCTCCAAACGCTTCCTCTAACTTCTAAGGCCAAAGGCCGATAACTTCTTCTAACTCCCTCTAACTTCTCCAAGAAAATGCACATCGCAGTAGCAGGAAACATTGGCTGTGGCAAGACCACGCTCACCCGACTTCTCGCCCACCGTTACGGCTGGACGCCACGTTTCGAATCCGTTGAAGATAATCCCTACCTTGAGGATTTCTATGCCGACATGCCCCGCTGGTCGTTCAACCTGCAGGTCTACTTCCTCAGCCGTCGCTTCAAGGAGGTTGTCGAGATTTCAAAGTCGAAGGAGACCATCATTCAGGACCGCACCATCTTCGAGGATGCCCGTATCTTCGCGCCCAACCTGCACGGCCAGGGGATGATGTCCGACCGCGACTTCCAGAACTACAGCGACCTGTTCGACCTGATGATGTCGCTCGTCCGTCTGCCCGACCTCATGATCTACATCCGCAGCAGTATCCCCACCCTTGTGGCACAGATTCAGAAGCGCGGCCGCGAGTACGAGCAGACCATGCGACTGGACTACCTTCAGGGTCTGGAACGTCGCTACGAGGAGTGGATTAAGAGCTACGAGGGACCGCTCATCATCATCGATGGCGACAACTGCAAGTTCGGCGAGAGCCCTGAGGCCCTGAAGCAGGTCACAGACATGATTGACGCCAAGCTCTTCGGCCTCTTCCCAATGGAGTAATTTTTTTAGCGTAAGCCCCGCATACTCAGCGAGATACGGTTACGTCGACGGTCTACCTCAACGACGCGGACGCGGACGTGCTGGTGGAGCTTCACCACCGTGTTGGGGTCCTTGACGTACTTGTCGGCCAGCTGCGAGATGTGCACCAGTCCGTCCTGATGGACGCCGATGTCGACGAAGGCGCCAAAGGCGGTGATGTTGGTCACGATGCCAGGCAGCTCCATCCCCTCCACGAGGTCGTCGACCGTCTCTATGCCGTCGGCAAAGCGGAACTCCTCGATCTGCTCGCGAGGGTCGCGACCAGGCTTCTCCAGCTCCTTCATGATATCCGTCAACGTGGGCAGTCCCACCTCGTTGCTAACATAGCGCTGTGGCTCCACGGCTTGGCGCTTTTCCTTTTCGTTTATCAGGTCGGCCACGCTACAGCCCTGGTCCTTAGCCATTTGCTCAACGATATGGTAGCTCTCAGGGTGGACGGCTGAGTTGTCGAGCGGGTTCTTGGCACCAGGGATGCGCAGGAATCCGGCACACTGCTCGAAGGCGGCGGGTCCCAGCCTGGGCACCTTCTTCAGTTGGGCGCGCGAGGCGAAGGGGCCGTTCTCACGACGGTAGTCCACAATGTTCTTGGCCAGCGCAGGGCCCAGTCCGCTGACGTACTGCAACAGGTGCTGCGAGGCGGTATTGAGGTTCACGCCCACGCTGTTCACGCAGCTCATGACCGTCTGGTCCAGCTGCTGCTTCAGCTTCGTCTGGTCCACGTCGTGCTGGTACTGCCCCACGCCAATGCTCTTAGGGTCAATCTTCACCAACTCAGCCAGCGGGTCCATCAGGCGGCGGCCTATGGAGACGGCGCCACGCACGGTGACATCCTCGTCAGGAAACTCTTCGCGCGCCACCTTCGAGGCGGAGTAGACGGAGGCGCCGTCCTCGCTGACCACGAAAATTCGAGGAGCGAGGGTTTCTTTCGAGGAACGAGGAGCGAGGAACGAGGAACGAGAACAGTCTCTCCGTGGATAATCTGCGCTTAAACTATCCTCGCCTCCTCCTTCCTCCTTCCTCGATAAAACAACCTCTTCCACGAAGGCGCGGGTCTCCCTCGATGCCGTACCGTTGCCAATGGCGATGGCCTCGACGTGGTACTGCTCAATCATCTGCTGCAGGTGCACGGTGGCCTGCATACGGTGGTTCACGGGCGGGTGTGGGAAGATGGCCTCGTGGTGCAGCAGGTTGCCCTGAGCGTCCAGACAGACCACCTTGCAGCCCGTACGGAAGCCTGGGTCGATGCCCATCACGCGCTTCTGTCCCAAGGGTGCCGACAGCAGCAGCTGGCGCAGGTTCTCGGCAAAGACGCGGATGGCCTCGTCGTCGGCCTGCTCCTTGCTCAGGTTGCTGAACTCCGTCTCTATCGAGGGTTTCAGCAGTCGCTTGTAGCCGTCCTCGACAGCCTCGGCAATTACTCTGATTCGAGGAGCGAGGGTTTCTTTCGAGGAACGAGGAACGAGGAACGAGGAAGAAATCCACAACCTCTCCAGCCTTTCCACGCACTCCTCGTCGCTGACGGGGTCGATGCTCAGCCTCAGGATGCCCTCAGCCTCGCCGCGACGCATGGCCAGCAGGCGGTGGCTGGTGCAGCGACGCAGGGGTTCGTGCCAGTCAAAGTAGTCGCGATACTTCTGCGCCTCATCCGTGTCCTGCTTGGCCTTGACCACTTTCGACGTGATGACGGCCGTGCGGCGGAAGGCGCCACGCACCTGCTGGCGCGATCGCTCGTCCTCAGAGACCATCTCGGCAATGATGTCCTGGGCACCCTTGAGGGCTGTGGCGACGTCTGAAACGTCGCCCACAATGAAATGGCGGGCGGCAGCCTCAGGGTCGCGCTCACGCTGCTGCAGCAGAATCGTGGCCAGCGGCTCCAGGCCCTGCTCGCGAGCTACCTGGGCGCGCGTGCGGCGCTTCGGGCGGAAAGGCAGGTAGATGTCCTCCAGCTCCGTCGTCTCCCACGTCTGGTCGATGCGCTGCTGCAGCTCTGGCGTCAGCTTCTGCTGCTCAGCGATGGTCTTCAGGATGGTCTCCTTGCGCTTGGCCAGTTCGCGCAGCTTGTCGAACTGCTCGCTGATGGCCGCAATCTTCACCTCGTCCAGCCCACCCGTACGCTCCTTGCGGTAGCGTGCGATGAACGGAATGGTACACCCCTCTTCGAGTAGTGCCAGCGTGCCTGCCACGTTCTTCTCGGCTATCTGCAGGCGCCCGGCTATGAGTTTTGCAAATATGTTCTGTTCCATAGTGAGGGCAAAGATACGAACTTTTCTGCAGACGCCACGTTTTTTTCTCATTTTATTTCTTTTAGCGCAAAAAAGTACACGAAAGAGGAGGGTTTCTTGAAAAGAATCCGTATTTTTGCAGTCATGAAACCAGCTCAGATATTTCACCAGTACATCTGGATTATCAATACGCTCAGAGCCTATCGCGAACAGACTCTGGAAGAACTGAACCAGAAGTGGCAGCAGGACGGCGTGACTGGCGGCAACCCCTTGCCGCGCTCGTCGTTCAACCGTCATCGCGACGCCATCCTGGATATGTTTGGCATCATCATCGACTGCGACCCCAGGACGTATAAGTACTTCATCAGCAACAAGGAGGTGCTCAGCGACGAGAGCATCGAGCGTTGGCTCTTCTCCACGCTCGCCGTTCATGGCGTGCTGGCCGACAGCTCTGCCGTGAAGGAGCGCGTGGTGCTGGAGACTGCGCCTGCTGGCGAAGAGTATCTCGACATCATCATCCGCGCCATCCGCACCAACCACCAGCTGCGTATAGGCTACCAGAAGTTCGAGGGCGAGGGCTACGAGAAGACGGTTTGCCCTTACGCCCTGAAGCTGTTTCGCCAGCGCTGGTATCTGTTGGCACTTAACGACGAGGGGCTGATGCGCATCTACGCCACGGACCGTATGACGATGGCAGTACTGACGGACGACGGCTTCGAGATGCCAGCCGACTTCTCTGCACAGAACTATTTCTCAGAGTACTTTGGCGTGCTGACCAACGATACGCCCATGGCTCACGTCATCCTACGTGCTCACAAGTGGATGCCCAACTACCTGCGCACGCTGCCCCTGCACCACTCGCAGCGCGAGCTCGAATCCACGCCCGACTACACCGATTTCTCCTATGACATCCGCCCCACCTCCGATTTCCTGGGCGAACTGCTGCGCCACAGCAGCGGCATTGAGGTGCTCGAGCCACTGGAACTTCGCGAGAAAATGCGGCAAATGATAGTCGACACGCTTGCAAGATATTGATACCGCGGATGTCCGCGAGGAATAAAAAAAACTCATACAATAATCCCGCCAGTTCATACAACGTGGCGGGATTTTCTTTGCCAGATGGTACAGTATGGTTAACTTTGCATCAACAAAAAAAACAATGCAAGATGAAAAAGATTCTGAAATGGACGATTGTTGGAACATTCCTGACAGTGATAGCTGTTGGTGGATTTGGTCTATGGATTCCCTTTGGCACGTCCAGTTGTTCCAAAAACCGTGGCGAGGACAATGGACTTTCTGATGAGAAAGAAGTCAGATGCCTGTGCCCACCAGTAATACATCTCCAGCCATTTGGCAAGTTCAGTCAACGTGAGGCTCAACTGTTGGGGAAAGAACTAACGAAGAGAATCGAGGATATATTTGGTGTAGAGCTGGAATGTGAAGTTCACCCTCCATTGCCCCTTTCAGACACTTTGATGAACGTTTTCGTTAAGCCAAATGAGCAGAATGATGCTCGCATCAATTCTGCCATGGCGAGAAAAGGTAGGATGAAATCCAACGATGGCCATACAAGGTACAGAGCAGACAAAATCATAAAATCAATGGCAGCAAATGCTAACAGACATAACATCTACATCGGATTAACGCATAAGGATATATCATGCAGCGTACATGGCAAGAAGGATTGGGGAGTACAAGGGCTCAGCCTTATTCCGGGTAATGCTTGCGTGGCTTCAACGTTCAGGGTGAAAGACAGACGGGATTTCTGGAAAGTCGTATGCCATGAGTTTATCCACACCTATTTCACCTATAACCATTGCCCTAAGGATGACCCGTCTTGTTTGATGCAAGCTGCCAAAGGACATCCACGATATAAGGGGAAGGAAGGACTTTGCTCATATTGTAGCAATATACTGAAAATTTAATCTTACTCATAGGTATAAAGTCGTATTATGAAACAGTTGATTCTTACATTGATGGTTGCGCTCATGAGCGTGATGGCATCAACGCCCGCTGCAGCGAAAAGTAGCAAGAGTGACTTAAAGAAGAACGTTCCGACAAATCTGGTTGTCAAGCAGACCACGCAGTTTACGGATGGTCGGACTTTGGTCATCTATTACAAAAAGCAGGGCATGAACTGCGAGGTTTACTCTCCTTGTAGCGCTAGTGATTACAGCATGAATGATGCTTCTAAGATTAAGTCAACAAACTTTGAGGTTGTCGACAAGGTGGAAGGAAAACTCTACAAAAAGGCTTCTGTTGGCGAGGTTACAAGACTCATTAAACGACTGGTGAATCAGTATCTATGATGGTCTATGTAGAAATTGTGCTGCTGTGTGTATCCATTGTGGTGCTCACAGCAGCCTCAAAAAGGAAAGAGGAATGAAACGGAAGAAGATATGGGGCTGTTTGTCTGTCGTGCTGCTTCTTATCGTCGTGGCAGCAGCGTGTGGTGGATATTGGGCTTGGAAGTACTATAGACTGCCGGAATTGCCCGACCGCCGAGAGTATAAGACCATTGAAGAACGGGCTGAGAAGGCTTTAGCCTTTGCCCGCCGCCACAACATGAATGAGCATTATGCTTTGTTCGTGGATTATGGCATTCCTTCTGGCACACCGCGCTTGTTCGTATGGGACTATCGGCAAAAGAATATTGTTGCGAGTACCTACGTGATGCATGGGCCTGGCGGGGGGAGTACGGCAGAACGTCCTCAGTTCAGTAATCGCCCAGGAAGCGAGTGCTCATCTTTAGGGCGGTTCCTTGTAACCAAAGAACATGGTAACAGGCTTAAGCGGAGTTTCCGGCTGAAGGGAATGGATATGGATAACCAGTCTGCTTATGCCAGAGGTTTGATGATTCACAAATCCGGATGGGTGGACAGCCATTGTTGGATGAGATATATCCCTCTTCACCGTGCAAGTTGTCAAGGCTGCGTAACAGTCTCTTCCAGAGGCATGAACTACCTGTGGCCGCTCGTCAACAAAGAGAAGAAGCCGCTGCTACTTTGGTCTTTTGTCAGTAAACAAAGTTAAAAAAAGATGTGCATTCTGACTTACTTTCAACAAAAATGCGTATATTTGCGCCGTGGAATGGCTCAGAATATCTACCAGCACCGAATTGGTGCGAGTCGCTACGGACGAGATTGTCTATGTCCGTGCCGACGGCAACTATTCTGACCTCATGCTGACCAATGGCAAGAGCCGCAAGATGACCTTCCAGCTTCATTTCTTCGACGAGGTGTTCCAGCAGCTCCAGAACAATATGTTCGTCCGAGTGGGCAGGAGCCTCATCGTCAACAAGCGCTATATCTACGTGATAAACCTGACGGAACAGCAACTCATACTGTCCGGAGGCGACATCAAGGAGCCCATTGTTTTTTATGGGCAGCCTAAAGCCGACAGCCCTCAAAATATTACGCTCGCTCGCGAAGGATTGAAGCAGTTGAAGGAATTACTTGAAAACGAGAAAGGGAACGACAATGGATGAACTGAACAAGCAGAAACCCGAAGTGCCCGTCATCATCATTGAGCGTGATGAGCAGCCACAGCCCAAGGAGGTTGAGGCGAAGGTTGTCGCTCCATCCAAGAAGCGGAAATGGCTGAAGCGACTGCTTGCACTCGTGGCTTTTGGCTGCGTGATGGTGGCCGCCCTCGTTGGCTATAACTTCTGGAACTATTATTATAACATTGGTGTGTCCGTTTCCGTCACCCCTGAGCAGAATATCGAGAAACTTCAACAGCCAGTAAAGCAGGAAACACCAGAGGTCGTGATGACCAGCGACAGCATCCTGGATGTGGCCATGGACTTTTACGCCATTCACGGACTGAAAGCCTCCATCGAGTTCAATGAGCCTGATACGGCTGACACCTCTGTTTATCTCTATTGCCGCTCTGCTGATCATAAAGCAGATAACACATACATTGGTTCACTCGTCGTCGATGGCGAGGAACGTCAGAGCGATACCCATCGTTTGGGTTATATGGCTATGCTGGGCGGCAACAGCGTCATTGGCATTTCTCGTAGCGAGAAGGTCAAGGACTATGTTCAGGAGCGTGGCGGCTCATTCTTCCGCCAGTTCATCCTCGTCAGCAATGGAGAAATACCCGGCCGTTTCTTCCTGCACGGCAAGGTAGAGCGTCGCGCCATAGGCCGCATTGATGACCAACTCTACTACATCGCCACCCGTCACAAGGAAACCCTTTGGGACTTTGCCGATGCCCTCCGCGAATATGGTTTCATCGATGCCATCTATATCACCGGCGGTGCCGACTACGTCTTCTATCGCGACAAGGATGCTATCCGTCATGACATAGGTGACACCGTCGATTATCCACATGAGAAGTGGAAGGGTATCATTCCTTGGCTGGTGTTTCGGAAACAGTAAATCTTTGTTACCTCCCATACGCCCATGGAACCCTTGAAATGCTGATGTACAGAGGGTTTAGGACATGGGAGGTATCTTGCCGACACCTCCCGTCAACCTCCCGTCTAACCTCCCATCAAGCTGCCTTCAACGGAACGGCCAGGTAGTAGGCCACGTGACTGTGCTCCTTGTGCTCATAGCCCAGATCCTTCATCGCCTTGCCCAAGTTCACTTTGGTGCTGTGAGTAATCTGTAGGCTGGGATATTGCAGTTTCATGTGCTGCAGCATCTCCTTGCCACTAATGGTCTTCACCGTCTCGCCCTCCTTAGGCTTGCGGAAGCAGGCCTCAACCATCTCGCCAATGTCCTTCTGCGCCATATAGTTCAGGTTCAGCTGCTGGATGCGCGCCACCTCGTCGTTGTTGAACCAGTAGGGCGCCTTCAGTTCGCGCAGCTCGTAGAGCACCTGGGCATAGAGCTGCTCGTAGTCGATGTCGCCCACGTTGTCGATGTACTGCCCCTCAGGAATGGTCAGGCAGATGTAGCGGCGCGAGCCCGTGGCATCGGTCAGCGGATGGGGGTTGTTCGTCGTCGCCACGAACGAGGCGAAGCGTGGACGGTCCTCCTGGGCACAGCCGTAGATGGGACGTCCGTTCACCTTGCTCTTCGAGAGCGTCTGCTTCAGCGCCGCGTGCTGGCTGGGACGGATGGCGTCGAGCTCGTCGAGGTTCACCAGCAGGTTGTTCGTCAGCGCCATCTCCTTGTCGAACTTGTTCGAGAGGTTCAGGTGGTCCAGGTAGTACTCGCGCAGCGGCTGGGGCAGCAGTCGACGCAGGAACGTCGTCTTGCCACAGCCTTGGGCGCCGATGAGCGTTGGCACACACTCGTTGCCGTGTAGCGTGTCCATCTGCAGCCAATGGGCCACCGTCGAACGGAGCCAGACGGCGAGGAACGCCAGCTGCTCAGAGCTCATGCCCGGCAATCGGCCGAAGAGCTGCGCCACATGGTTCCGTCTGTCCCACGCAGGCAGTCCGTCGAGGAATGCCTGGACGGGGTTGTACTGAGGCACGTCCTCGGAGTGGACGATGTCCGTGATGTCCGCCTTCGGATTGCCCTGCTCACACACCTCCTCGCGCTTGGCTCGCAGGATGATGCTGTTCAGCGCCTGCGGCGTCAGCGGACGGAACGGGGCACAGGGTTTGCCGTCTTCCGACAGGGTTTGACACTCGGCATTGCCGCTTGGCTTTGCCTGGAACTCTACCTTTCCATTCAGCACGTTGCGACGGAAGAGGTAATTCTCGTGAAGGAACGACTCGGCTTCGAGCATCCCTTCGGTTGAGGCCTTCGTGGCCTCGGAACTAGCTACATTTTTGTTTTCCATAGCTTTCTCATGTGTTTTTCTTGAAGATTAATACTGTCCGCAACCCACTCGTCGCGGTTGTGCTTTTCACGTTTGCAAAGATACAAAAAATTCTGCACTTCTCCAACATTTTCATCAATTTATTTTTTGTTTTTTTTGAAAAAAATCGGAGGTTTGTCGAAAGGTCTCTAAAAACGGTCAGACGGGAGATTGACGGGAGGTCAACGGGAGGTGTCGGCAAAACATCTCCCGTGCCTCAAACCCTCTGTACATCGCCATTTCAAGGGTGTCATGGGTGTATAGGAGCTCTCTCCGCATCATACCCCCTTACCGCTCCCCCATCCCACTCTACCAATACCCCCGCCTTATTCCGAAATACCCTGCCCTTAATTTTCAATAACCCCGCCTTAAATTTCAATAACCCGCCCTTATTTCGTACGCTCAAGCCGCTATTTCATACATCCAGTTAAAAATTCTTGTCCTTTTTTCTTGGAACTTTCATCTTTTTTCCCTATCTTTGCCCCTGTTCCACGCTGATGATGAGCCGCAATGCCGTCGGATGGGTGGGATGACATACTAGAAAAGGCGTTTGCTAAGCGCTTTGACTTTGACTGTGTAGAACTTCGCAACCTCTAACGAAATGTCAAATCAAACGCAACAGCAGATGTCCCGTGGGATGATTATATTAATAAGGTATATATCATTCAGCGTGGGGCGTTTGCGTTGCTCGTTTCGACATCCGGGCAATGCGAAGGCCTTACACAGTGGAGCGAGCGACAAGCATCGGCTCCACGTCTTTATATGTGTGTTCAGAACCTATAACTAAAAACCACTACTGAAAGGGCCAGGTAGATATTATTAGAATTATGAAGAAGTATGTCTTCATTATTTTGGGATTATTGATGGCTGCACAGGCTTCTGCGCAAATACTTAAAGAGCGCAGGGTTTATTATTTGGACTGCTCACACTCTATGGTTTCCAATGGACTATGGGATCCTGTTCGAGATAATTTGAAGTCTGCAATTGATAGAATAAATGACGAGACAGTTGAAATTATTGTTATTCCGTTTGCTGACAACAATTTAAAAAATCCCGTTTTAAAACCGATGATTGCTAATGCGACAGCAAAGGGCAAGAGTTATCTTAAGAATAGAATTAGTAAATTGCCACAACCTAGTACAAGTACTATGACCTATCATTATATTCCTCTTAGAGATTTTTTTAATTGTCGGGTTGATGATAGTCGAGTGACTTATATGTTCCTAATGACGGATGGTGAAGATGAAGATAGGCAACATGCGGCATTGAATAATTTGCTTCCACAATGGGGAGCAAAATATGGAAATAAAAATGTTTATGGTTTTTATGTTATGCTTCATCAACAAGCAGCTAATCCAGCAATAGACAAGGTTTGTAATTGTCAGGACCACTTATGGAAGGTTGCAACAGCTGACGTCAATATAAATCTTGTTCGATTACAGAGTTCAGCCGTCTTTAATGCTAAAAATGAAAAGTATTTTGATTTGCCTATTGCTTGTGGAAATGCTTCTGGAAAGTCTTTTTCGGCTTCATTTCCTGCGGAATGTCCATATAAAGTAAAGAAAACGGAGATGAAATCAGAATCAATTAGGGTATGGGTTGAACCCACTAGTGGCCAAAAATTGCCGGTATCATCCGATTTCTATTTAAATGTTAAAATGAAAGGATGTGGAAAATACGATTTCCTGGTTACAGAGAAAATCCCTGTTAAGTGTGAATTCAAACCCGAACGTTCACTTAAAATTTCTGTACGATGAAAAGATACTTTTATATAATAGCCTCTATTCTTCTTGTCTGCTTGTCATCGTGCAAGAAAGATGAGAGTGTTTCTTTTGGTACTGTAGAATACTACCCCGATTTTCTTTGGGTTGATTCCAAAACTACGTCTGTATCCAAGACTTTTGAATTTGACTTTAGTCAAGATGCTAAGAATTATGATTCCTATGCCGAGTTCCAATTTATTGACAATGAGGGTAAGGCAATAGGCACAGATATAATGCAGATTGTTATCGATGGAAAAGAATGTCCAAATAATAGATTCCGAATTAATAGTGATGTAAAATCAAAAGATCTCACTTTTAAGTTCAGCCCTGATGCAATGGAAGGGAAACATCAAGGCTATCTGAAACTTGTTAGTCATCAACTTGACAGGCTTGACTCACAACCTCTTACGGCAAATCAACAAGTTGATGCTTTCCAATGGACGTTGAATTATGATAAACGTATGAATCCATTAGCGAAAATTTTGATGTGGCTTTTCACTGGAATCGTCGTCTTAGTCGCTGTCTGGCAATTTTGTTTCAGACCAATTATCTACCCGAGATTTGTATCTATTCAAAAATCATTTATTGTTCCAGGAATGCCCCCTCTAATCGTTAGGTTCAAAGGGGCTAGAATGGTAGTCTTAGCAGCATCACACTCAAAGAAACAGTCTGCATGGAATAGGTTTTGGACGGGAAAAGTATTATATAAGACGCACCCAGCCTTTGGCGCTCCTATAATATTCAAACCAAGCAGGGGGCGCAGGGTACTTTCAATAGTTCAAGCAGGAAGCTATCAGGTAATGCCAAACCCCATGCCGGGAGTTGGATCCGCTACTATTATTGATATCAAGAAGAATTTGAAGATTAACGTTAACTAAAGCAGCCTGTATATGAAAAAGTGGATTATACCGTCTATATGCGTTGTTTGTGCAATTTATCTTCTTGTGAACTTTTTCTCGAGTCACAAAGGCGTTACTTATGTCTCTATAGGAAAGACATATAACAAATTTTTGTTCTTTCCCGCGAAGAGTGCGCACTTTACTATTACTTTTAAGTCTTCATATACAGGTGGTTTGACGTTAATTGATGATAAAGGAAGCGCTCTTCCTGCCAGCAAGTACACCATTATGGTTGACGGAAAGAATAGTGGCCCGAGTTTCTCTGTCAAGAATAAGAGGCTTGTTAAAGTTGCAATTAGGTGTACAAAAGCTGTTAGCCCTGGCAAACAGTATGTTCAGGTAAGAGGTGGAGGGCCATTGGTGACCCATGTATATTTTAGACATCACCTTAATCCTCTTATAGTATGGATTTCGTGGATCGTAACGCTACTTGCCGTCATTTCACTCTTATGGTTTCTCATTCTCAGGAGAATGTTCTATCCTCAGTTTAGAAGTTGTATGAAGACGTTCGTTATTCCCAATCAGGCACCACTCATTGTTAAAATGACAGGAGCTAGGATGGTAGTCATTTCTTCCGAGTATAAGAAACAAGGCTTTTGGGATGCATTGATAAAGGGACCTGTAATTTATAAGTCCCATCCTGCATTTACCTCGTCGATTACTATGCGTCCAATGAAGGGGAGAAGGATAATCGTAAAGGTTGACAATAGTATATATAGAGTGTCTCCTAATCCTATGCCAAGCATAGGAACGGCAGCTATCGATAACATTCTAACAAATACGCATATTACAATTAATTAAAAATCAAAAAACATATCATTATGCAAGAAACTATTAAAATTACTAAAACCCTTTTCGTAGGTCTTGGAGGAACTGGAGTTAAAGCAATCCTCCGTACAAAACAGTGCTTTATTGATGCATATGGTCAAGTTCCGCCTATGATTGCTTTTCTTGCCGTTGATACAGATAAAGCAATACGTGAAGCATCTCTTCCTTCTAGAAAAGGCGAGGATGTAAAATTCACAGAAAATGAAATATGCTTCTGTGGAATTACAGGTAGTGCACTTGACATTTATAGAAACCACCTGACCAAATTCCAGTGGGTTCCTAAGAGAAATGTCTCTTTTCTTTCTAATTTGAGAAATACTGGTGCTGGGGCGGTGAGAAGTAGTGGCCGTTTCCTTGCAAGGCACAATGCAACAGAGATTCGAAAGCGCGTAGCAAGCAAGGTTTCTGAAATAGGAAAACCTTTGCCTGTTGGAAGTAGATTTGTTTACGACACTAATAAGGATGGCGTGGAATATCCTATTATAGTTAATGTTGTTGGCTCTGTAGCTGGTGGTACTGGTAGCGGAACAATGATTGATATGCTTGTTCTTATAGCAAAGACGCTTAGAGAAAGTGGCCTTACTTATTCTATAAAGCCTTGGATCGTGCTGCCTGAGGTGTTCCGTCATATGGCACCAGGTCCGGCATCTGCCAATGTATATCAGAATGCTTATGGGGCTATCAGAGAACTTGACTATCTATATCATCTCCCAAAAGATAACCAAAATGCGCTTGATTTTAATTTTGACAAGGTTTATTATCTTGACGAAGGAATAGGGGATACGTATTTGATTAACAATGCTAACAAAGCAGGAGTTGTATTTCAAAATATTGATGATATTACCGATTCTATTGGACGATGTATGTTCCTCCCGTCAAACGAGGTTGATAGCGTTAAGGATAATACAGGCAATGTTAGTTTTGTGTATAATATAAGAGATAAAGAGGCTCATTATGTTTCTGCAGGAAGTGCAGAAATCGTATACGACAATCAGGCTGTGGGAAATGTTATTGCAAAGGGAATCATTGTTCAAATATGCAATGAACTTTGCAAATCCAATTCAATAGACGCCCTTCAGGAAGTCAATGCTTGGACAACTAGCGAAGCAGTAGCGATTGAGGAGCATAATGTTGATCTTCTTACGGATAGCATTCTGTCGAAATATGCTCCATTCAATGTTATCATAGAAAGGGATGCCGACGAAAATACTGTAACAGCGAATATTTATGCTGGAGCTGAGGCACCTAATGTACTAGAAGAGGTGAAGAACAACGAGTTAAAGAAGTTAGAGAATGTAAAAGCAGAATTGAAAAAGAAAATTGAGGATATCTTAAATACGCAGAAAGGTATTGGTTCTGCCAAAGTTTTCCTTGAATCTCTTTCTGACGATATTGCTGTTTGTAAAAAGGAAATGAGTGATGAGGCTTCTGAACTGCAACAAACTCTTGCATACGCCCCTGAATGGGGACCTGAAATATCGGCACTAAGGACTGGAATCTTCAAGATTTTTGACAAGGATGCAGCAGAAGTTTTACAAAATAAGATTACTGTGTATATTGCACAAAAGCGTGATCTCCTTCGTCATAATTGGGCTATTCAGTTCTTCACTGATTTGGACATCTATGTTCACGAACTGTTACAAAAAGTAAGCGTATTTAAAACTAATATTGAAGCAATTGAGAGAATACAGAGAAGAGAAATCAGCGCAATACAACAACTTGCCAAATCTGACTCCAAATTCCAGATTTATCTTCACTCGAATGATGTAGAACTTTTTAGCCTTCCTGATGTCGAAGACACTTCTGCTCTCTTCAGGAACGTAACCCCTATTAACACTCTCATTGATAAGACTGAGGTGGAACTATGTGATTTATTCTTTGATTTTGCAAAAGATCAACAAGCAGTAATTGACGCCGTGAATGTTTCGATTGAGCAGAAGATGCGTTCCATGAACGATAAACAGCTAAAGGCAATTTTTGCAAAGATCAAGGAAATGTCCAGTCCTCTTTGGAGTACCAATCCCTATGGCTATTTGGATCACGCACAGGAACTCACAACCATATTTACAATTGGCGTATTTGATCAATCCTCTAGTTTTATACAGGAAAAGTATTTGGATGAGTTTACACTCGGCGCTATCAAGCCTACATTTGCAACTACACATGAGACAGATAGGATTACTTTCTTCCAAAGTCAATGCTATAGTCCAGCTTATGCTGTCAACAATATGATAGGTTACATGAAGGACGCTGATGAGAAACTAAATAAGTCAGACTCATTTCCAGTTTGTTATTTGGATGAGAAGTGGAATCAGAGAATGTTAGTGGACGGCTTTGATATTTTGCCTAAGCAAGAGAAAGATAGAGTTCTACCTAATTGGGTAAATGCGATTGTGTATGGTTTTATCAAATTTGACGAATCGCAAAAGACCTATTATATGGAATCTGAACAGGGAGATATCCTAATAGGAGGTTTCTTGGAACTTGGACAAAGAAGAGACCTCGCTTTCGAACAGTTCCAACTTCGTGGACTTGATAAGGAAGTTGAAAGTCGAATAGAACAGATGATTCTTGAGCAGGGGCGCCCAGCTGTCACCGCAATTATCAAGAAAACTAAGTCTGAACTCAGAAATTACGTTTCTCAGCATGCAAGTCTTAGTGCAATAGAGTTGGATAGAATTCTTGCAAAAGATCCTGCATACCAAATGGTTCGTGACATGCTTGAAAAAGAAGTTACTTACTTGAAGGAACTTGACGTGTAAATTAGTATGGCATATT
>Ga0310694_10002675_pt1 | contig 18011 bp, 12 predicted proteins | sample 174DNAGHGhighgp2_FD_203884 | JGI IMG/M metagenome (GOLD analysis project Ga0310694, IMG submission 203884) | Sheep rumen microbial communities from Palmerston North, Manawatu-Wanganui, New Zealand - 1742 DNA GHGhigh gp2 (v2) (version 2) | ecosystem: Host-associated > Mammals > Digestive system... | reverse complement strand
TCACCTCCACGCAGAGATAACGGCGGGAACCCGTCGGGTCGTTCAGGGGCTGCCGCTCGTTGGTGGTAGCGATAAACGAGGCCATGCGGGGTGTCATCACATACTGGTCTGAGCGCATCCGGCGCACTTGCACATCCTTTTCCGTCAGGATGCGTTTGATCCTGGCCTGTTCACGGTCGGTCTTGGCATTATATTCATCGATGTTCACCAGGGCCATCCGTCCCAGCATCCGCTCCACCTGTTCGGCATTGTCCATCTTGATGTCGTCGATGTAGTATTCTCGCAACCCCATGGGAATGATGAGTTTACAGAAGGTCGACTTGTGTGTTGCCTGAGGTCCGATGAGCATGGGCACGATGGCGTTGCCGAAGTCACGGCTTTTGCCGAGCCATTGAGCCACCATACCAAGGAACCAGCGATGGAAGAACGGTTCCCAGTCGCCGTATTGGTTGGGCACCCTGCGAGCCAGTTCGCCAATGTAGTCGCGTTTTTGGTCCCATGTCCTGCAACCGGCCAGAAACTCATGGATGGGATTGTAGGTCTTTATTAAAGAGGAACGCACGTACATCTCTATATCTATCGACCAGGCAGCACCGGCATCAATCATCTCTTCGTGGGCGATACGGCGCAGGTCACGGTCTGTCAGCGGTTGCCAGGGCCAGTAGTCGTGCCCTTTGGGCCGGAACTCCTCTATGCGCTTCAGTTCGTTGTAGCGCAGTTCGTAGCGCCGCTCGAAGAACTCCCTCACCTTATAGGCAATACGCTGCTTCTCCGTCATCATGGCCATCGGCTGTCCCGCCTTGTGCTCTGCATAGACGCTGCGGAAGATGCTTCGGATGTTCTCCTGTGCCAATTGGCTGGCGTAGCGGGAGGCACGGATGACCGACGACTCCTCGGGCAGTCCTGACTTACGGCAGTATAGTGCCAGCAGCGTCATCAGCCCGTCTTCCTGGATCATTTTGTCGTCTGATTCCGGCACATAGTCTTCCTGGGCCTTGCGCTGACAGGCATAGAAGTCAGCCCGTTCCTTTTCCTGCTGCTCCGACGATGGGTTGCTGTCTGTCCAGCCTTGGCGGTCGGTATGGGCGTGGGGGTAGTTCTCCAGCGGACTGTGCGACTTCAGTATGATCGTCAGCGCCTCGGCATCGGGCTGGTAGTAGAGTGAACTGTCCTGACTCATCCGGCAGCCTCTGCTGAGCGACTCCTTCTTCAGGTTGATCTCGCAGTCGCAGAAGGCGCTGTAGTATTTGGCGGCCTGCTGCTGGGCGTCCATCAGGAACCGCTCGTATTCCTCAGCCTGAGCAGGCCAATGGCCCTCCTTGGGCTTGCATCTCACGACTATCTTCAGACTGCGGCGACTGACGCTTCGGAAGACGAGCACCGTTTGTGGCAACTGGATGGCCTGCTCACGGATGGCTTGCATCTTCTGTATGTCCATGCCGTAGTCGACGCTGAGCAGCACGAGCCCCGTCGGCTGGCGGAACTCCTGTATTCCCAGACGGCCGAAGGTGGCAGAGAAGATGAGGTAGGGCAGGTCGTCCATGCCTCGCACACTATAGGTGTTCCAGCCTTTCTCCTGTTTTTGTATGAGTGAAAAGGTGATGAGCCTGGCGATGTCTTCCACTGCCTGAGCATTCTTTTCTGACTTCATCCGCTCAACGATTTCATCCAGGCTGACACTGACTGGTGTGCCGACACTGTTGTCTTTTACCTTGATCTTGGTGATACGATATTCCATATTCAGGTTTTTATTTGATATTCAGGTGCAAAGATACAAAAAAATAGTCATTCTTTCAAACTTTTCTTCAATTTTATCTAACACTTCTTACACTTATGTTTTAACTTACTTATTATTAGATATTTATATTATTATTTATCTGCCATTTACCAATCACCTGAACTTACACCTATTATTTCCATATCTATTCATACTGTTTACGCATGCAAAACAAGTCGTTTTTGCTCAAATAACAGTTATATATTTCTCAATAAGAGCCTATTACTGCGTAGTAAGTGCCTGTTATTTTTCAATAAGTGGCTCTTATTATCAGATGATTTAGGTGTTAGACAAGATGATAGATAAATGTTAGATATCTGTTTATATAAATGTTTGTTATTCAATAGATTAATGCAGAAGTGTTAGAAGTGTTAGTTATTTTTCAATATGATTATGAAATCTGTCACCCTATTGCCTCGTGTATCACGACCTACGTACCTCGAAGCCCTCAACCCACGTACCTCGAAACCATCTTTTTTCACGATTTAGTTGGGTCTTACAAATATTCTTCGTATCTTTGCCACAGATTATAATGATGAAGAATATGAATACGATGAAAAAAGCGATGACCTTGCTGACGGCCATTCTCCTGGCGATGGATGTTAGTGCGCAGAAGTATCTGACTGCCAGTGATATAGCTTTCACGTCAAAGGGTGATGCCTATTCTAAGGAGCGGCTGAAACTCGATGTGTATTATCCTGAGTCGAAGCAGGATTGTCCCGTTGTCGTCTGGTTCCACGGAGGCGGACTGGAGGCAGGTCAGAAAGAGATACCTGAGCGGCTTCGTGAGAAAGGGTATGTCGTGGTGGGTGCGAACTATCGTCTGCTGCCGAAGGTGACTGTCGACAAGACCATCGACGATGCCGCCGAGGCCGTCGCCTGGGTGTTCCGTCATGCTAAGGAGTATGGTGGCGATCCTCGTAAGATTGTCGTCACGGGTCATTCCGCAGGTGGCTATCTCGCGATGATGCTCTGCCTCGACAAGTCGTGGCTGAAGGCTTATGATGTCGATGCCGATTCGGTGTGGATGTACGTGCCCTTCAGCGGACAGGCCATCACGCACTATAATGTTCGTAAGATGCAGGGCATCAGTCCGTTGCAGCCCACCATCGACAAGTATGCACCGCTCTACTGGGTGCGTCCCGACTGTCCGCCTCTGGTGCTCATCTGTGGCGATCGCGAACTTGAACTCTTCGGCCGTTACGACGAGAACCAGTATCTGGCCCGTATGATGAAACTTGCCGGCCACAAGCAGACCTATCTCTACGAACTCGATGGTCACGGTCACGGCGGCATGGTAGATCCCAGTTTCCACATTCTCGACACCCATATCAAACAGGCTCTCGGCGAGAAGGTCAATCCATAACGAACGTGTTGCGGAGCATGTTGCTGCTCTCCCTTAGCATGCGAATAAACTCTTTCGTTGCGTTCTTCACATGAGTGCTTTTCAATAGGTGGATACAGCCTTGCATCTGCTTATCGGGCTGGTCTGTGTCTACGATAGGAATGGCTTTCAGCCCATGCTCGCCCACGACGGTGCTTTCGCTCAAGACCGTCACGTAGTTGGATTCTCTCACGAGCCTGAACAGCAAGTAGACGGTGTTCATCTCCACCTTTACCTTATAGTGATAGTCGTGGTCGGCGATGGCGTTACGGAAGGCATTGCGAGCCTGGGTGCCTCGTCGCGACAGGGCGAGGTCGTATCGTTGCAGTTCCTCCAGTGTGATTGAGTCCCGGTGGGCCAAGGCGTGGCGCTCGTTGACGATGGCAGCCAAGCGATGGTGAAACAACACCTGACTCTCTATCTTCGGATTGCTCAGCGTGGGTTTGAATGCCAGCACGAAGTCAAGTTCGTGATTCTCCAGTTGTTCGATAAGTTCTGCCATTGTCGACTGTGTGACTTTCATCTTCACATTCGGGTGCAGCCTGAGAAATGCTGTGACCGTCTCCGCCATGATGCTGGCAAAGGAGAATGTCACCCCGATATTGAGTTCTCCGCCAAGCACGTTCTTCAGTTCGTCAAGCCTCAGCCGACAGTTGTCTGCCGACATCAGTGTGCCCTTAGCCAGAGGCAGCAGTGTCTGTCCTGCTTCCGTCAGGCTTACCTCGTGACTGTTGCGCAGGAATAGCGGCTGCTGCAGTTCTTTTTCCAACTGCAGGATCTGGTGGGAGAGGGTGCTCTGTGTGATGAATAGTTCTTTAGCAGCCGACGAGAAGTTCAGCGTCTCTGCCAGTTTGGTGAAATATCTGAGTTGTCGCAGTTCCATAAGCGAGAGGATGTTTTGGCTGCAAAGTTACTCGTTTTCACTGTATTATCCAAGTTTTTATTCAAAAATCTGTGCTGTCGCTGGCTTTTGCTATCGAAATTTTCGATAGCAGGCTGCACGACTTATCATGATAATCCGTTGTTTGGAATCAGATTTATGCCTACCTTTGCACTGTTAAAAGAAATTAGTAACAGTTTAAGAATAGGAGATCAAGTTATGATTACAGGAATGGCGATGGGAGCAATGCTCCTGACAGGCACAGTGTTCAGCATTTGGATGGCAAAGCACGATAATCTGGAGGTTCAGTAACCTTCAGATTTTTTTTGCCATTTCTCAGCCAATACGCCACGACCTTCCCAGCAATTTTTAAAAATTTTTAAAATGAGGAGGCGAATATATTATATTTGAGATAAATGTACTATCTTTGCCAGATAAAGTGGATATTACTATCGTTATGGACGGATTTAAGAATATTGAGATTACAAACTTCAGGGGCATTGACCATCTGAAGATTGATGATTTCTCCCGTGTGAATGTCTTTGTTGGGCAGAACAGTTCTGGTAAGAGTTCTGTGTTGGAGTGTCTGTTGCTGATGATGGGCATTTCTAACCCAGACCTGCCTCAAAACATCAATTCTATCAGGTCACGCAGTTTCAGCAGTTTTGCTGATTTGGGCTATCTGTTCCATAATTATGATCTGAAGGTGAAGCCTGAGATTGCTGCCGAACTGTTTGATGCTACCAAGCGGCATTTGTCTCTTGATCTGACTTATGTCTTTGATGAGAAATCTCAAGGAAGCCTGCAAAACGGACAGATACCAACATCAGAAACAAAGACCTTCCTGAATACGCTAAAGATGCTTTTCGATGTTGAATCCAGCCAACAGAAGAATACCTACGAGTGCAGTTTGACTGTCAATCAGCAGGGATTGATATCCAATAAGAAGTTGGCAGAAGGCTATCTGGAAAAAAATAGTGTGGCTTTTATCTCCTCAGACTTGGCTGCTGGCAATCCAGCTAATGACTTAGTTGAATTGGCAAAGCGCAGGTTAAAAGATACCGTAACAGAGCAATTGAAGCATTTCGATAGCCGCATCACCACATTGGAGATTCTGAATAATGTCGCATATATCGGTTTGGAGGGTATCGATCAGTTGCTGGCAGTCAACATGCAAGGTGATGGCCTTCGTCGCTATCTGAACATCGTGGCAGCCTCAGCCAATCCTATGAATAATATCCTTCTGATAGACGAGATTGAAAACGGCTTGCACTATTCTGCTTACAAGAAGCTGTGGGAAGCCATTTTCTCCATGGCAACCACAACAAATAAACAGGTGTTCGTTACCACGCATAGCAAGGAAACGCTAAGCCGTTTGAGTGAAATGCTGGAAGAGCATCCAGAGTATCAACAAGAGATGCGGTTATATACACTCGCTAAGACTCCAGTAAAAGGCCATCAAGCCTACAAATACACTTTTGAAGGCCTAAGCGGAGCATGCGAAAATGATGTTGAACTTAAAGAAATAGTATAACCATGAATGTTCAAGAGCAAATTTTTAATATTTTCTCTCAAAAAAACATAGAAAAAGTTATCTATGTCGATGATATATTGGGTAAGGTGTCTTATCACGATAATGTTTTTGGTAAGGTTGCTTATTTAGTGAATCATGGAGTTTGGGATCAACAATATCCATTTACTATGGAGGCAGATCTATGGCAAGAACAATTTGAAGAATGGTGGGAAAAAGCATCTTTTGAAGAGATAGATGGCTTTGTGAAGAAGTACGAAGTGAAACGTACAAATCCTTCAATAGCAGACAAACTATTGGATTTGCTTTCAGTGTGTAATGTGGAGCTTCTTTCACCAGAGCAGTTTGATGATAATTATAAAGAAGTATTGATTCATCAAATGAAAGAAACTCAAAAGGTTTGTATGATATTAATAGATTATGATTTAAAAGGATTTGTGAAAAATGGAGATCAATTGTTAGAATCAATTGCTAATGATGGCAATATATTATGTGGTGTTTTTTCTGAGACATTTAGCATAGATGAGGAAATCAAAAAATGGGAAGAACGTAATTTTAATAAAAATATATATCCAATTTCAAAAAAGCGATTTGACGGAGATGACGAGTCGCTAATGGTTCAGGGATTAAAAAATGTTATTTGGCTAAAGCAAATTGAAAAAGTAAAGGAAATGGCGGGAAATGCCGTAAACGAGGCTTGTGCTGTTTTTGAAAATGGAATGAAATCTATAGATCCTGCCACATTCAACCGAATGGTGATAGCTAGTTCTAAAGTTGAAGGTTGTTGGGAGTTTGAGTCTCTTAGCCGAATTATTATGGTTTATTTGAATAAAGGGTTAAAACAAGGAATAAAGAAACAATTTGCTGAATTCCAGCAAAACACAAATTCTATTCGTGCATTAGACGGCCCAAATTCATCAGAAATCATAAATGATGAAATCTTAAATTTGATAAGGGGTGGAGAATGGTTTGATGAAATTGATTATGTAAATCAAGTATATAGTCCTATCTCAAATGGTGATATATTTCAAATTGGAAATAAATACTATATATTGTTAGGGCAACCTTGTAATTTAAGTATTCGTCCAGAAGGAAAAAGAGGATATGATTTAGATCAAGCATTCCTTTTGCCATTAACAACTAAAGACAAAGCCGAAGAAAAGTTGTATCTTAGCGAAGGAACTAAAGGAGATTTCCAATATCCCTTTAAGAATGATTATTCCCATATCCTTTTTTCTGATCGGAAAAGGATTTCTCTATCTTTACTGGATTTAGTATCATATAATGCAAATGGTTTAGCAGAAATTGATATTAATGTAAATTGTGACCATCTAGATGGAAGAGAGATAATGCAAGAAAATATGCTGTTACGATATAATAAGATATTGGAGAAAATAGCAAAATATAAGAATGCGTGTGACACGATAGACAATAAGATAGAGAAGCGGCAAAAGACGGCAATATTACGGTTCTTTTGTAAATCATATGAAATGGGTGATGAAAAAGTTGTGAAGAAACCGACTATTTCAGGAACCATGATTAAATTCGATGTGAAACGCGTAGGACGTTATAACAGCTATGGAGCTCACGTCTTGTTACAACAGTTTATGAGTTATTTGTCAAGGCCGGAATTTCCTGGTGACTTAGGACGTTGTTAATGTGAAGATTATGATAGATTCAGATAAATTAAAGGATCTTTTAGCTCGTTTAAGTACTATTAAAGAAGAGGGTACTTTAGATGGGGAGAAGGCAGATCGCAGTGAAAATATGCATCGTCTGTTTATGTATCCTGCTATGATGGTGCCTGCAACTCAGAGCGCCATGATAGAGGCGATGACACACATCCTCCCCTCTAATAGTTTGGCTGTGGATCCTTTTATGGGTTCTGGTACATCTTTGTTATCATGCATGGAATATGGATTTGGAGTATTTGGACAGGACATTAACCCATTTGCGGTATTGCTGTCTAGAGCTAAAGCAGCATGTTATGATTTAGATGGATTTAAAAAGGCTTTCCAGTCTATTCAGGAGCATATTGAAAACGATAACGCAACAGATATAGATGTTTCTTTTGCAAATATTGATAAATGGTTTAATAAGAACGTCCAGATATCGCTTTCTAAAATAAGAAGAGCAATACAGGCAGAATCATGTTATGATTATAGAATTTTCTTTTGGGTTGTAATGTCTGAGGTTATACGGATTGGAAGTAATGATAGGACATCTACGTTCAAATTACACATGCGAGACCAAAAAGATATTGAAAATAGGAAAATTGATATAATCAAGGAGTTTTTTTATTATAGTAAGCGCGGTATAGAGGATCTTGCTGATTATCGTGAGAAATTGCAAGAAGAACATTTGTTAGATGGCTACAAGTTTTCTGGCATATCTGAGATTGTATGGGGGAATACGCAAAAAAAAATAGAATCTAATAAAAAATATGATTTGTTAGTGTCTTCTCCTCCATATGGTGATAATCATACAACGGTTACTTATGGACAAACAAGTTATTTGCCTTTACAATGGATTGACCCACAAGATATAAATTGTCCTTATGACTATCTTAAAACTACGCAAGAAATTGACAGGCAAAGTCTTGGCGGAAGAATAGATAGCAAGGAACTAAAACGGGTTATTAACTCGCTCCTAGACAAATCTCCTTCATTATCGGCTTTTTATAGTGTGATACCCGATGACGAAAAGGGCAATTATAAGAAGACTTTTGCATTCATAGCGGACTTTGATGAGAGTCTAGAATCTATAGTAAATGCAATGAAGCCAGAAGCATTCTATATTTGGACCATCGGTAATCGTTTCGTAGGTGGAAGAGAAGTCCCCAATGCAGAAATACTTAAAGATCTCATGGAAAGACGAGGAGCTTCCCTGTTTTTTGATGCGGAAAGAAAAATCTCAAATAAGAAACAAGCTAAAAGGAATAGCTCTTCACAGACGATGGAGAAGGAGAGGATTTTAATATTCCATCAAGATAAGAAAGAGTAATAGATATGGAAGAAAGAGATGCAAGATTTGATATAAATCCACATGTTATTCGACAACTTGGTGCAGAGTTAGTAACAGATCAAGTTACTGCATTGATGGAGTTAATAAAAAATTCTTACGATGCAGATGCAAATTATGTCAAGGTTACAATTGATACTCAAGAAACGTTGAACAGTAGTGACATCTTCAATAAAAGCCACAAAGGATATATAATTGTGGATGACGATGGTTTTGGTATGGATCGTAACACAATTCTACAATCATGGCTTGTCATATCTTATTCTAAAAAGCGGCCTGTAGATGGTGTTAAGCCAAAAACTCCTAAAGGGCGAACTCCGTTAGGAGATAAAGGCTTGGGAAGACTTAGTACGCAAAGATTGGCTGATATTTGTGAGATTTTCACAAAGAAAGACAATGGCGAAGCATTACATGTAGGTTTCAATTGGAATGACTTTGATAAGGTTCAAAAATTGTCTGATGTTAAAGTTGATTTCCAAGAAGCCACTTTCAACAAAAAAGGAGGAACACGGCTCGTTCTTCTTAACTTATCCGACACAAAGGCTTGGGAAGGTTCTAACTTAGAGCGATTCAAGGCATTGTTGTGTCAACTTATTTCTCCGTATCAAGAAAACAGACCCTTTAAAGTCTATTTGAGTATCAATGGTGAAAAAATCAATCTTGACCAAGAAAGTGAGAAATTGCAGCATTTAAGTATTTCAGACATACATTTTAGGTATCAAGAGGATATCTTTTCTTGGTATGCAGATATAAGTATTCGTAAACTTATTGGAAATGATTTTGATACCTATGAGAAGATAGTCTTGTCAGATAATGGTAAACGTTTTATTGAGAGTTTCTTCAAGGACAAAAAAGGTCGAGCATCAAATTTCAGAAAGAATGTTGAAGGGACATGGCTTCGCGTTGCATTATCTTTCTCTTTGTCTGATACAAAGGAACCAAAAACATTATTCAATTTGGAAGATTATGATCCAGGGAATTTCTTTGGTCGCATACAAGAGTTTTCTTTCCAACGTAATTCAAGAAATGAAGAATGGTGGTCATCTTTATATGCGACATTCGATGAATATAAATCTTTCATCGAACCTCAAAAGGGGATAAAAATATATCGTAATGGATTTGCTATTCGTCCTTATGGCATCAACTCTAACGACTGGTTGAAGTTGGGGGCAAGTTGGACAGGCGGTTCTTCATATTATGGATTAAGACCAGACAATGTGGTTGGCTATGTGTCTATTGATGAAGGAATAAATTGTCATCTTAAAGACAAAACAGACCGAGAAGGGCTTATAGAAAACGATTATTACCGCGTGTTTCTAGGGCTTTTGGATTTTTTTATAAAATCAGTTAATCGCGAGTTTGAAAATTTGCGGAGATTCTACAATGACTTTAAAAAGGACATGGTCCAAGACAATCAAAAAGTAAAGTCATTGAAAGATGCATTTAGTGCCATAAAAGAACAAGGAGAACGAGGTTGTGAAATATCAAAGTCTTATAACGAAGTTCAGACGAAATTTAGTAACATTCAGAAACATATACAGAAGGTTGTGAAATCTGAAGATGGAAATATGTTTGCACAAAAAGAAGACTCGTTGACAAAACAAGCGCTCAAGGAAGTATCCGACTTAATGGAGAGGTCACGTTCGGTATTAGCCCAAGCCAATGAGGTTTTAAAGAATTCTGTTTATTTGAATGAAGCGCTCATAGTTTTGCAGCCAAAACTTGAAATGCTTGAAGAGAGTCTAAAAGATATGACAGAGTTGGCATCATTAGGTCTTATTTCTGAAATGGTCTCTCATGATTTAGGCCAAATATCTGACCGTATGTTGGGGAAAGGTCGTGAGTTAGAGTCTCAACTGAAAACACAGAAGGGTGTTTCGCAAGAGCAAATCTACACATTATTATCATTTATAAAGACAACTGTCACATCGTTAAAGTCTCAGATGAGGCATCTTGATTCTTCTATGAAATACAGTCGTATAAAGATGGAAGAGTTTTCCTTATATGATTTACTTGAAAACGAAGAAAGATGCTATTATAGTGAGAAATTAGGCGAAAAGGATATTAGTCTGTTTATAGAAAAAAAGAATGATTTTGTCATAAAAGCAAATAAGGGTAGAATAATTCAGATATTTGATAATCTGATGAACAACTCTATTTATTGGTTGCAAACTATTGAGCAAGATAGGGAGATAACAATAACAATAGATAAACCCTGGGTTCATTTTGAGGACAATGGTCCAGGAGTGGATAAATCAGTAGAGAATACTCTTTTTTCACCATTCGTGACATGCAAACCACAAGGAAAAGGTCGAGGCCTTGGGCTCTTCATCATACAACAATTGCTTGACGATTGTGATTGTGATATTGTGTTAGATCAAAATAGAAATGGAAAAGGGCGAAGATATAAGTTCTCTCTAAATCTATTTGGCATAATTGAAAAATGAGTTAGTGGGTAACTCCATTACACTTAGTGGGTAACTCGGAAAAGTTAGTGGCTAACTTGAGAATACATCATAAATTAGTAAAACGAGAAGCGAATTATGGATAGACAGGGCTTTATAGATTTTAATACACGATTTTCACCGGAGAACTCCCGTAAGGCTACCAGTTATGCCCAGGCGATAATGATTCTGGACGAGGTGCTTGTGCATCAGAACGTGATTGACCTCCACGGACTGTCGCTCTATGAAATTCCAAATGCAGCCACCATAGAGGAAGTGCTGCGTTTTGTGAATGATGAGGTGAAAAAGATGAAAAATAACCAGCAAAACATCTTTGATTATGGTAAACCTGGTCAAAGAAGTTATCCGTTGAAGAGTTTTTGTTCTGCAGCCCTGAAGAGTCTGAAGAAGTATGCCTTATACGAGCAAGAAATAAAGGCCGCTGATATAATAGTTGCTCAGGAATCGAATCCACGAATAATCTCCAAGAATCTCATTACCCACTTCGACCTTACAAAAGAAGGAGAAGATGTTGTCGCTGTCACAAAACGCAGAAAAGGACAGGACTATTTTCGTCGTATGATACTCACCAATTACGGCAGCCGCTGTGCGCTGACAGGCATAGACATTCCGCAATTGCTCATTGCCAGTCACATCATCCCTTGGGAAGATAAGAAACACAAGCAAGACCGTCTGAATCCCAGCAATGGCATTTGTCTGTCGGCTTTATATGATAAGGCTTTCGATGAAGGTTTGATTACCTTTTCTCCCAGTGACTATTCCGTCTGTCTCTCCCCTGCTCTGTGTGAGCATGAAACTCGGGAGTATTTCAATCAGCATTTTGGTATTATTATTGGCAAAAAGTTAACGCTTCCGACAGCTTTTCTGCCTAACCGTGAGTTTTTGGAGTATCATTATGACTGTATTTTTCAGAGATAAACAATAAAGGATATTATGGTACAGAAGAAGTATAAAGAAGTCACATATATACAAATGGATATATCTTATTATGGGAAGTTCTTTTCAAAAGTGAAGTATTATCCAGCTAAGGAGAATGGGGTAAATTTTAGTTGTCTCCGAGAGGAAGATGGGTTTTGGTTTGGCCTTGACCTGGATGGGAATATACCTATAAATGTGCATCTGTTCTTCCATGATAGAAAATGGAATACAAATTGCGAGTATTGCCAACGGAATGCCGATGGAGAATGGAATCATTATTTTGACTCTAATATCTCTTGCAAAAATATAAAAGTGAAATATATACATTGATTATGGCTACAAAGAACAAACTTCAAATTGGTGATGTTTCGGACAATGGTCAGATAACCATTATTGATGAAGATAGATTATGCTATCTTGTAAAATCCGTCAGTAAGGGTGCGGTTGGATTGCGAACCGTATCAAAAGCTTTGCTGGATGAATTTGTCGTATATATGAGACAACATCCTGAAGTTCCAGCAAATGAAGTTCGTTTTAAATTATCTGGTCAAAGTGATATAGACAAATACGAGTATGGATATGGTGCAACTCTTTCTGCGATGGCCAACATGGTGCTTGGACGCATGAAAGTGAACCATAGAACTGCAATAGTTTCAAAATCAGCCACAGCTAATTTAAGGATATGTTCTTTGTATCGCCCCTACATCACCGCTATCAAATCCAAACCTTTTTTGCTTCTTGCCGGTATCTCTGGTACTGGCAAGAGCAGAATCGTACGTGAGTTAGCAAAGGCTTGTTGGGAAAAAGGTTCGAAGGAATACGATGATCCGAAGCCGAAGAACTTTGAGATGGTGCAGGTGAAGCCGAACTGGCATGATTCGAGTGAACTGATTGGTTATGTGAGTCGGGTGAGCGGTAGTCCCGTGTTTGTGGCAGGGGATTTCTTGAAGTTTGTGGCTAAGGCTTGGGAGAATCCTGATGTGCCGTACTTCCTCTGTCTGGACGAAATGAATCTGGCTCCTGTGGAGCAGTATTTTGCGGAGTATCTGAGTGTCGTGGAGAGTCGCAAGGCTGATGAGAATGGCGTGATTACAACTGACCCCATCTTGAAGAAGAGCGGTGAGGATTGGTACAGAATCCTTACCAGCGAATTGACAAGTGATGAAAACGTTAGAAATCAATTCTTAAATGACGGTATCTGTATTCCTCAGAACCTCATCGTGGTGGGCACGGTGAATATGGATGAGACGACGTTCTCTTTCAGCCGTAAGGTGCTTGACCGTGCTATGACCATTGAGATGAACGAGGTGGACCTGTATGGCGGACTGGATGACCGACATGAGAAGATTGGCAAGCTGGAGGCTGGCAATTTGATAGGAACGGCTGTGGAAGGCGTTGACATCTATCGGGAGAATAAAGAGGTATGCGATACGGCTTTGAAATATTTGCAGGCCGTCAACCTGAAGTTGGAGGGAACTCCGTTCAAGGTGGCTTATCGTACAAGGAATGAGTTCTTGTTGTATGTGGTGAACAATCTGCCTTACAATAAGGATAAGGAGGGTAATGAGATTCCACAGCAGGAGGTGATTGCCCGTGCGCTGGACGAGATAACGAGTATGAAGATACTTTCTCGCATTGAGGGCGATTCCGACAAGATTGGCAATTTGCTGGAAGAACTTGGAAAGACTGTCAGCGAGCAGCTGAAAGTTATTTCTGGTAAGGACTATTCTGAAAAGAAGAATGACGGCGAGAAAGTCTATTCTGTCTCATTGGCTAAACTGGAGGAAATGGAAGGCCGTCTGAAGAGTGGCTACACCAGTTTCTGGAGTTAATATACGAAAATGCGTATGGGAAAGATAGAAGAACTATATCAAGAGTGGCAGAGCCTTCAGCCGATAAAAGAGGAATATCTGCAGCGGCTGAACCAAAAGTTCATGCTGGAGTTTAACTACAACAGCAATCATATTGAGGGCAATACCCTGACGTATGGGCAGACGGAGTTGCTGTTGTTGTTTGGGAAGGTAGTGGATGCTGCAAACATGAAGGATTTGGAGGATATGAAGGCCAGTAACGTCGGCTTAAATATGATGCAAGAGCAGGCATCATCAGAATATCCACTGACGGAGTCTTTTATCCGCCAACTGCATCAAACGATTCTCCGTGAGGATTATACTGTTTATCGTCAGTTGCCTGGTGGGCAACAGACGTCGTATGTAGTCCATGCAGGCGTATATAAGACGCGTCCTAATAGTGTTATTACTCGTACTGGTGAGCGATTTGAATATGCTTCGCCAGAGGAAACACCTGCCCTTATGACGGATCTTGTTGAGTGGTATCGGGAGGAAGAGCAAAAAGGTGAATTGACTTTAGCGGAACTTTGCGCTTTATTCCATTATAGATATATTCGCATCCATCCATTTGAGGATGGGAACGGTCGTATAGCCCGCTTGCTTGTGAATTTCATCTTGACTCGTCATCACTACCCAATGATAGTGGTAAAAAGTGCAGATAAGGAGAATTATCTGAATGCCCTAAGCACATGTGACGGATTTGTGGGGACAAGTCCTTCAGACGGCGCACATGCAGACATCACCAAGATAGCTCCGTTCGTTAGATATATAGAGGATTGTATGGAGCGAGCATTGGTTACATGTATTAAAGCGGCCAAAGGGCAGAGTATTGAAGAAGATGATGACTTCATGAAGGAACTAAAGGTGCTGGAGAGGCAGAAGAAACAGAATATTGCTGCAGAATTGTCGAAACGTTATCTTCATGAAGATGAGGTGTGGAACATTATGGAGTTTGTGTTCTCTCCCATTATAAATGAATTTGACAAATCTATAGATACAGCTAATGCCGTATTTAAGTTTAAGCATGTGGAAACAGTTAGTCTGTTGTCTCAGGCTCAAGACGGAGAAGCAGGAGTCGGCATCAATGGAGCAAGGCGCGAGACAGCCACTCCTGAGTTGTTTGAAGCTGTGAAAAGTGCCAAATCATTATGGTATCACTGTCAAATGGTAGGAGTGCAACATCCAAAAGATACATATATTGTTATAGAGAAATCTTTCTATATTACCTTCTTCGACGATCATTACTTTGTAGATGGCATATTAAATAAGAATTTTGCTTATGGGAGTTATCCTACTGAGAAGGAGAAAGGCCAAATAGTAAGCCAGTTTAAACAAGATATTCTCTCTGAGTTAAAGGAAAAACTTTAGGATGGACCTACTGACCATACAACACGAGGATTTCACGATGTACGTCGAATGTACGAAGTTCGACGCTATCTGGAATAAGGCGAGGGGTAATGTAGGAGAAGAGAATCTTCTTTCTACTTATACCTGGTCGGAGGGTGTCGTAGAGGTTAAGCGAAACGATGTGCCTATTGCTAAAGGAGAAAAAGCACCTGCCGTGTTCTTCGACAATGCAGAATACCCGATTTGGGTGGATTTTAACAAGGATGTGACTGATGCTCAGTTCGGATCTATGCTACAGAGTGATAATGACAGATTTACCTTTAGGAAACGGACATTGGCCGGCTTCATCAACTATGGCAATGATATCGGCAAGAGCGAACTGAACTTAGTTTATCAGATAGGGAAGGAGACGAAACGCTTCACATTGGGCTATGAGGTGCTGAGTACGAAACTGAACTATCATGAACATTGGCGCAAAATCATAGACGACATCGAGCAGGAGTACAGAATGCTGTCGCTCGACTACATGAAGCGCACTTTTCATGGTTTTACACCTGACACTACAGGCGAGACACCTGAACTGATATGGTGGAGCGTATTTGCAGGAGAACAGCAGAAATTCATCAAGGCTTGTAGGAGTATCATTGAGCGGCCTCGACATAGGTTGCATGGTTATGAGGTGTATCTGCGAGCAGACAAGTTGAAACGTGTTCCAACGCATATCGAGAATGAATTGGCAGAACATCGGAAAGAGACGGCTCATCTGTATAGGGTGGAAGAGCAGATACAGTCGAACGATACCCAAGAGAACCGCTTCCTGAAATATGCGCTTGGGCAGATAACAAGAAAGTATGAGTCGCTGAAAGAGAGAATAGTATCTATCAATGGTTTGGCGGAAAATAAGAAAAAGGAACTGTCCGAGATACAGGCTACACTGAATCATCTGCAACGAAATCCGTTCTTCAGAACGGTGGGAAGATTCAAAGGATTGAATCAGGAAAGTCTGGTACTGCAAAGGGCTACAGGATACAGTCAGGTTTATACAACATGGAATCTGCTTCGGAGAGCATATTCGCTGAATGATGGCGTCTATCGCTTGCAGTCAAAGGATATTGCCACACTATACGAGATATGGTGTTTTATTGAAGTGAGCCATATAGTCAGGGAACAACTTGGTATCAGCAAGGAAGATGTCGATCATCGGAATCGCATGGAGATGAATGGTGTGTTCACTTGGGAACTTGGCAAGGGAGAACACTCGCGTATTCTGTTCAGAAAAGACGGTGTGGAACTCGCGGAACTGGTGTACAATCCCAAGCATTCAGATAAGGATGATGAATATATCAGTATGCCAAATATGTATGTGCCTACTGTTCCACAGAAGCCAGACATTGTGCTGCAGTTGACTAAGGATGACATGCAGAAGGGCATGAAGATGACTTATCTTTTTGATGCGAAATACAGAATTGACGGGAATGTGAATGGAGTGGATACGCCTCCGAATGATGCCATCAACCAGATGCACCGCTATAGGGATGCCATCTATTATAAAAATTATGATGGCAGCCAGTTGAAAAAGGAGGTCATTGGCGGTTACATCCTGTTCCCGGGTGATGGCGAGCCACTGAAAGTGGCAAAAGCCCGATTCCAGAAGTCTCTAAATGAAGTGAATATCGGTGCATTTCCGTTGAGGCCTAAAGATGAGGAAAACCGTAAGTTGCTGGAGAAATTCATCAAGGAATTGATTGAAACGAATACGTCAGGGATTCTTAAAGAGTCGATACCTCAAAAAGGGCTTTTCTATCAGGAAGGCAATCCTGTCTATCTGGTGATTTCTGCAAGGAATCAGTATAATATAGGTGTTATCGATGATTTGATAGAAGGACGGGCTTGCAAGTTCTGTTGTAGCCATAATGGGATTCGGGCAGATATAGATATAAGGAATATAAGATATCTGGTGCCTGTGATTGGGCATGAATTTCATGGCTATTATGAAGTAAAGTCTGTCAATACAAGAATTTTTGAGGGCTCAACGGATCCACTTAGGATGGAATTTGAACTTGATAACTATAGGGATATTGGTTCAAAGGTGGAGTCTTTGTTGGATGATTCTACAGGAACTTCTTTAACTTATACGGAGTTGAAGAGACTTTGTGAAGAAAGCAAAAGTTGATTTATGGATAAAACTCTTATAGCGCAATTAAAAGAAATCATGTGGAAGATGGCAAAACGGAACTGTTGGAAGAACTGAAGTGAAACGGATAGAGGTCGTTGCAGCGATTATCCATGATGAGCAGGGTAGGGTGTTTGCTACTCAGCGAGGTTATGGAGATATGAAGGATGGCTGGGAGTTTCCTGGGGGAAAGATGGAACCTGGGGAGAGTCCAGAGGAGGCGCTAAGGCGTGAGATCTGGGAGGAACTGGAAACACGGATCGTCGTGGAAAGACTCGTACAGACTGTGGAATATGACTATCCGAAGTTCCACTTGACGATGCACTGCTTCTGGTGCCGTATCGAGAGTGGGCATTTGCTGCTGAAAGAGCATGAGGCGGCAAGATGGCTCTCTAAAGACCAACTTGATAGTGTTGACTGGCTGCCTGCGGATTGGGAAGTGGTGAAAAAACAGAAATGTTTTTGAGTCGTTTCCTTTGCGATTTGGGAAATAATCAGTATTTTTGCAGCATGGATAAACTCTCGGCAGAACAGCGGCATAAAAACATGGCGGCGATCCATTCTAAGGGCACGAAGCCGGAGATGATTGTGCGCAAGGGACTGTGGAGTAGGGGATTCCGATATAGGTTGAACTCGCCAAAGTTGCCGGGACATCCAGACTTGGT